>ERZ773212.1386-NODE-1386-length-11121-cov-5.041478_pt1 | contig 11121 bp, 4 predicted proteins | sample MGYA00581005_ERZ773212 | MGnify/ENA primary metagenome ERZ773212 (study PRJEB29015, sample SAMEA2738154) | human oral metagenome | biome: human oral; feature: human-associated habitat; material: saliva | place: China | collected 2196 ...
CTGAGCCACAAACCTTCCGTCGCTGTGAAGAAGGAGCGTATGCCGCTCACTCTGGCTCGTCCCAGAGTCCTTCACGGAGTCCTCGATGGAACAGCCGAGGTCATTGTCCTCTCCGAGCTTCTGAGCGATCCAACCATCTATCCGCTGCTGAGCGGCCAGCCGGACCTCTACCGGGCCTTCATGTGCCAGGTGTGGGAGCACCAGAACGAGCACGGCATCTCCTCACTCATTCACATGGAGACCCATTTCACCGACGCCAAGACACCGGGGCTGCGCGCCGCCACCTACCGACACCTGCGGCGACACTGGCAGTTCATTAACGAACTTCAACTCTTTGACATCGATCACCACAACGCGTACGGAATCCACGTCTACAGCGCGGATCGATCACCCTCGTTCCTCCATGCAGCCTCGCTCTACCACCCCGACACGGTGCAGCGTTCCCTCAAGCACGACGGCAGTGGAGAAGAACCAGGGTTCAAGGACCCGCACACCGGCACCTGGGACTTGCGGCCACATGCAGCCCGCATCGAATCCATCGATGAATCAGCACTAAAAGTCTGGCAATCGGTGACAGAATCCGACGACTGGCACTCAGCTCCCATGGTCTCCACCGTGAACTCAGCCGCATCACGAACACTGGCGACATTGGCCACCCAACCACGCATTAGCACTCTCAGCCTCCAATTTTCATCCGGATGGCACGAAACGTCGGACTTCGAGAAGGGACGCTTTGAAAAGACATGGGGACCAGCATCCTGGAGCGACGCCATCCTCCAAGGACCTCACCTCCACGTCTCAACCCCGCTGTACAAGCAGCCCAATGAGTCCATGAAGCACAATCTAGACTGGACCTCAACAGACCTGCAGGCTCTCTCCGCAAACGCACAGCCCATCACCCAGTACAAGCCTGCCGGCGACCGCGCCACCTACGACCGCCTCTACACCCACTGGGATGGCTCTCCCGCTCGTGACCACTACCGCATCGCCTGGCGCGCCATGGCAGCTAACACTGGCGAAAGAACGCTCATCCCGGCAATCATTCCACCTGGAACGGCACACCCTAATGGTGTTTTTTCCTCAGGCTCCGCAACGATCACAGATCGATCCCTTGTCGCCGCACAAGCCAGTCTATCGTCACTTTTAGCTGACTTCACTCTTCGAGCACTTCCCAAGTCCGGTATCTACTTCCCCGACTTCTCTAGACTGCCCGCTCTACCCCACAACAGCCCTCTCACCACACGTGTCGTCCTGCGCACCCTTCGGCTCAACTGCGTCACCGACGCCTACGCGGACCTGTGGGCAGAGTGTTGGGATGAGGCATTCTTGGATGACTCACCGATTCTGGAGCGTTATGACGAGCGTCCGATTGGCCCGGAGTGGACAGCGGATACACCGTTGCGTCGGGCGGAGGATCGCCGGAACGCGCAGGCGGAGATCGATGTGATGGTGGCGATGATGCTGGGGGTGCCGATCGAGGACCTGTGCACGATCTATCGCACCCAGTTCGCCGTGCTGTACGACTATGACCATGGTCGCGGCCAGGGCGCGTATGTCTATGACGCGAAGGGTCGTCAGTTGCCGACTCCGGTCCGCCAGGCCTGGGAGAAGCGCCAGCGCCCGTCCTCCAATGAGGACATGCCATTATCGGAGCGCACTCACACCCACCCTGCCTCTGGCGTCTCCTACGTCTACGATCTCCCCTTCCGCATCCGCGACCGCGAATCCGACTTCCGCCACATCCACAACACCCTCACGCAGACCGCCCCCAACCAACACATCTGATTCACATACTCACTTAGTTCACTCGACAGGAAAAGTTATGGCCTTCACGAAGCCGAATCGCATTACAGCCCTCCCCACGACTCCCGGAGAACTCTATCGTGACCTTCCTCGTCGACCGAACGCAGTTCCTGGACTATGGGCACACCAATCGGAAATTCTCAACGCATACATGGATAAGGTTCGACGCCCCGACGTCGCCTTGGAATTGCCGACAGGCACAGGAAAAACACTAATTGGCCTCCTTATTGCAGAATGGAACCGCCAGCAACGCAATCAACAGGTTCTCTACGCTTGCCCTACACGACAACTAGCTGAGCAAGTACGTGATGAAGCGAACCGAGAAGGTATCGACACAGCCCTACTGACTGGCCCACATGCGAATTGGGATCCGAATTCGAAAGTTCGGTACGAGTCGGCCCGACACATCGGAATCACAACATACAGCAGCATTTTTAATTCACACCCGAAACTAACTGCCCCATCGGTGCTCTTGTTTGATGATGCACATGCTGGCGAACAGTATGTTGGCGAAGCATATAGCCTTCGCTTCATTAGGGATTGCAATGACGACGAGTATCGGCGACTACTTAGAATTGTAGCACCCGCGATCGACGAGGTCTTCCTCGAACGTTTAAATGCAGAGCAGCCAAGCCGAGGACTCTCGCAAGAGGTTCGCCTAGTCGTACCGCTACGTCAACCTGGCATGGTGGCGCAGATAATTAAGTTCCTGTCGAGACTGGACGAGCCATACTCCTTCAGATACTCCATGATCGAACAATGTATTGCATCTTGCTTGGTCTACGTTTCTTACAACGAAATACTCGTTCGTCCGTATATCCCGCCTACGCATCAGAATCACCCCTTCAGGCAGGCGGAACAGCGCGTTTACCTCTCTGCAACTCTTGGCGAAGGGGGTGAACTTGAGCGCGCGTTTGGGCGCCATGGTATCGATCGCCTGCATCAGCCAGGCAAAGGCACTGTCCCGAGATCTGGACGCAGATTCTTTGTATTTCCAGAATCCACAAAGTATGTCGATACTGACAAAACAACGTTGAGCCGCGAAATCGTCTCCCAGGCAGGAAAAGCCCTCATTTTATCCCAGCGCACTGACGTTGCCATGAGTGATGCGAAACGATTAGCGCCGGACGGGTGGCCAATCTTCGGCATCGATGATGTTTCCACGAGCATGGAACCATTTGCAGATTCCGAGCATGCTATCTGCGCGCTAGCAGCCCGCTACGATGGCCTAGATCTACCCGGAGATACCTGCCGCCTCGTTCTTCTGGACGGGAAGCCCGACCAACTGAATCTTCAAGAAATTTTTCTCCAAAGGAACGCTCAGGCAGGCGTTGCACTGGATTCAAGGATTCGAACTCGGATCATCCAAGGAATCGGAAGGTGCACGCGAGGACCCGAAGACACAGCTATTGTAATGATCTTGGGAAACCTATCTGATTACTTGGCGCAGCCAACAACGCGGAGCGCACTTTCACCTGAGCTGCAGGCCGAAATTATGTTTGGCCTAGAGAACTCACAAGACGGCACCGACAAAGACATGCTGAGCAACGTTCGCGCCTTCCTTAACCAGAACACCGATGACACCTGGAGATCCGAAGCAGAGCCAACACTCATCGAGTATCGACGGACTTTCGAGCAATCTCCTTCACCAGGCTCTCAGCAATTGTCGGAATGTGTAGCAGAGGAAATAGAAGCATGGGAGTGCGCATCGGTGGGTTCCTGGCGAGATGCAGCACAGCATGCCCATGCGGCGGGAAGTATACTGGGGAACGGCGGTAGCACTACTCGACGATACCAAGCATTCTGGAAATACCTCGAATCCGCATGGACAGATATGACTGCGGAAGAAAATAATGATCCCACATTAAAAGTCACATCTAAACAATTGTTGAACGAAGCGACCACATTGGCAGGAAAGTGTTCTTGGATCGCCCATATGTCGCAGTTTCCGGACCTCACTAGCCCATCCATCAACCATACTGACGCTATTTCCATCAAGAATCTTACCGCTTTACTATCAGGAAACTTTAAAGAGAATAAGTTTCTTGAAAGAATATCAGAAATGCAGCAGCATCTCGCGCTGCAGGACGCTAGCAAATTCGAATCAGCGCTGTCAGTTCTTGGTCAGGCGCTTGGAGCTGAGGCGTCAAAACCCGCCAAGCAGGGCAGATGCGATTCCGTATGGTGCTGGGGCAACGAACTATGGCTCGCCCTCGAAGCCAAGAGCGAACACAAAACTACTGGGGTAGTTTCCATTAAAGACGTCAGACAATCTAACGGACAACTTCAACTTCTCGCAGACGATCGCGCATGTTCAAGCATCCCAACCGACAGTGCTGTGATAATTATTTCCCCTAAACCTGGGGTCCATCGCGACGCAATGACCATTGCAAGCGAGAATTTGTATCTCACACACCCTGACGCTATACGAACTATCGCCGCGGATACGGCAGAGGCGTGGAAACGCATCGCAGCTGAACGTGCAGGAAAACAATCGACGGAACTACGAACGCTCGTTACTCAAACGCTGCGCGGATTCAACCTCTTGCCATCAGATGTTCTTAACCGATTGACGATTACTCCAGTCGGACAGGCACTCCATACATCGTGCACAGAGGAGTGAGATTTCCTACTTCCGCCACTGCCCATGCACGAGAGCGATGCAGATGAAGCGAGGAAATTCACTGAGTTTGCTGTGCTGTTTACTATAAACACGGAGAATGTCCCACATAGGTGTCCACACAGCGGAACATGGGCACCGCAGCAACGTCGATCTCTGTGAATCCGCAGAAATTCAGGATTTTCCACCAGCAACATCAACTGTGGAGCCACTCATGTCGGCAGTATGGAAACGGAGCCTCGTTCCTACCACAAGAGGTAGGAGGATCCGATCGCATTGTGTGAATCACACCTCCTTCAACGGGTTTTCGATGGCAATCCTGGTGCGGCTGATGCAGAACTTCGCGTAGTTGGCGAAGACACGTCTGGGTACCAGGTCACCGTTGGTGGCGACTGCGTCGAGCCTATCGCTGGTTGCGGGCCTCGGTGAGGTCGGCAACTGCGTGAGTCATGTTTGCCGGTCCCAAGAGAATGCCCAGTTATTGGGACACCGAACCAGCGTAGTACCAGGATCAGGATGTCAGTGCGGAATCGCATGATGGTTGATGCCCCCTCGGCATACTGTCTCGGAACGTCCATGTGTACCTGCTGGGGAGGGAGGACTTGGGAAGGAGGAGAGGGCTGTGTCCAAGCCGAAAGGTCGACGCGCACATGTCCGCAAGGGGGTGACGAGACTCGTCAAGGATGCCTACCGAGGAGGTTCGATGCCTTAGGTCGAACTGCCTGTGACGTCCGTGGACCACGTCAGGCGGCGTGGAAGCGTTTATTCGCACCTTGGCGAGTCATGCCCAATACATCCCCGATCGCTTGCCATGACAGGCCAACATCGCGTGCAACCATCACAGCCTCATCCAGCTCACGCTCGGCGGCACGGAGGCGTATCTGCGCGACCGCAATTCTTGCGAGATCGGGATCGTCGACCGTAGCCACGGGATCCGGGCCATCCCCGTTGTTGGCGTTCTCGATCTCCTCAAGAATCTCGTCGGTGGTCTTCATATTCACTTCCTCCTCAAGAACTTCTCGCGCGCAGACATCGCATGAAATACGAAGTCGTCATCATTGACACCAACTTCGATCAGATGACCGGACCGAGAAGGGCCGACGATGATGACATATCCGTCGAAATAATGGACCGTCACGGGATTACTCAGAGCATGGTCAATGTCCTCTCGTGCGAGGCCGTGCTTCCATGCGCTCTTCAAGAACCCCATGATGGCAACTATATTTGCCGAACAGCACAAATGTCAACCTTTGTTACCAACACGCGAGGGTCGCATCCAAGCCGAAAGGCCGACGCGCACACGTTCGCGGGGGCAAGGTAACGGCCCGGAAGGTGAGCGACATACTCAACTCGATCGCTCACCTTGTCCGGGCCGTCGGTGTCCTTGTGGATGCCCTCAGCAAGTGGATCGGCAGACCATCCCCTTGCTAGGGGAGTCGCCCGGATGGCACCCGGGTGGCTCCCCACCATTATGGCTGGCCCCGCTCAGCCCTGTCCACAGCCCGACGATACTCATCAGGTGTACCCACGAGACATGGATCCACCTGCGGGGGGCACTTCGGTCGTCTGCGGCTCCTGCGGCAGGTCGTGTTGCGCTGAGCTTGATCCGCGCCATCTCAGGTGGTCAGATGTGATGGCAGGTCACGCAACCAGAATGGCACACCTGTACTCCGGTGCCGAGCTGAACTGGATCCGGTAGGTCATGGGAGCCTGAGGTCAGCCTTGACCTCCTCCCAGGGGATGGTGCCGTGCTCAGCGATCTCAGCACGGGCGGCGTCGGCAGCCTCAATGTCCGCAAGATCCTCCGCCGCCTGGGTGAGGCGCTCCAGGTCGCCGGCATCGATCACCGCGGCCACGCGACGGCCACGGCGGGTCAGGAACACAGGCTCATATCTGGCGCAGGCGTCGTCGACGATCTCATCGAGCCGGCTACACGCAACAGAGACAGGCAGGTCGAGCATGACCCCAGTATGGGTGAAGGTCGCAGTTTTCACGTCTTGTCACCAAGAAGCGACTCAGGCTCCGCTTCTCCCCTCCCTTCGCTGCGGTAGCCTCTGATCTGCGGGATCACTCCCGGAACAACGACGATCCGCACGAGGTGGCGCCGGCCCCGGCAGACACCAATCCCGTACACCATCCGCCACCACCCACTCCATCGCCCATCACCACCACGCTCCAGCTATGACGCTCCTCCTCCCTAGCCTCCAGGCCGAACGCATCCGGCGGTCCATCGTCGACTACCTCTCGACGACCTTCGCCCTCACCGATGCCGAGCCGCGGCGCGTGCTCACCGACTTCCTGGAGGACGAGAAGCAGGGAGTCTTCGTCGGCCCCTTCGTCCGCCTGCGCCTGCCCTACCTGGCCGCGAGCGCCCACCCCAGTACAGCTGCCTCGGCACACCCCACCGACCGCCCCCTCGACTGGGACCCGGGCCTGACCCCCTACCAGCATCAGGAGGACTCCTACCGGCGCCTAACCACCAAGGGCGGCCACCGCCCCGAGCCGACCATCGTCACCACCGGCACCGGCTCAGGTAAGACCGAGTCCTTCCTCCACCCCGTCCTCGACCACGTCCTGCGCGCCCGCGCCCAGGGAGTCACCGGCATCAAGGCCCTCATCCTCTACCCCATGAACGCCCTGGCCTCCGACCAGGCCAGCCGCCTCGCCAGCCTCATCACTGGCGACCCCGCCCTGGCCGGCGTGCGCGCCGCCATCTACACCGGGGACTCCTCCGCCAGCCCCCGCAAGCACGTCACCGCCGACTCCCTCATCACCGACCGCTACGTCATCCGCGACAACCCGCCGGACATCCTGCTCACCAACTACAAGATGCTCGACCAGCTCCTCCTGCGCCCCGAGGACCGCGAGCTGTGGCGGGCCTCAGCCGGGTCGCTCACCTACCTGGTCCTTGACGAGTTCCACACCTACGACGGCGCCCAGGGCACCGACGTCGCCATGCTGCTGCGGCGCCTGGGCCTGACCCTGCGCGCCCACCTGAGCGCCGATGACCCCCGCCAGGAGGCCTTCGCCTCCGCCCCGCTCGGCCCCGTGTGCCCGGTGGCCACCTCCGCCACCCTCGGCGACGGCGGCGACCCCTCCCAGATGCTCGCCTTCGCCCGCGACGTCTTCGGAACCGACCTGCCCACCAGCGCCGTCGTCACCGAGACCCGCGCCGACCTCGACCAGTGGGCCGCCACGCACCACCAGGTGGCCGACTCCAAGGGCCTGACCGGCCGCGCCCTGCGCCTGCGCTCCCTGCCCGGCGAGAACCTGCAGGCTCTGGCCCGTCTCGCCGAGGCCGGCTCCCCCCACCCCGAGGAGCTGCTCCGCGGCGTCGTCACCCACCTCTACGACCTGCCCGAGGAGGTCGAGGACACCCTCGACGCCGCCGGCCTCGCCTCCGCCCTCCAGGCCCACCCCGACGTCCTGGACCTCGTGCGCGCCGCCGAGCACTCCACCTCCCTGGCCGACCTCGCCCGGGGCCTCCTGGGCCCCATCCCGGAGTCAGGTCTGGCCCGGCGGGTCCTCTCCGCGATCCTGGCGGCCCTGTCCGTCGTGCGCGCCGGACTCGACGGCAAACCCGACCGCAGCGCCGTCAACGTGGAGGTCACCCTGTGGATCCGGGAGGTCACCCGCGTCGACCGGGCCCTGAGCTCCCTGCCCTCCTTCCGCTGGGCCGACGCCGCCTCCGAGCAGACACAGGTCGAGGAGCCCGCGCGCCCCGCCCTGTACTGCCGCTCCTGCGGGCGCTCCGGCTGGGGCATCGTCCTGGCCCCCACCGGTCAGAAGGAGAAGGACGACCAGGCCCACGTGCGCCGCGACCGCAAGACCGGCGACCCCCGCTTCCGGGCCCTCCTGCACGCCCCCGGGGAGGACGCCGACTACCGCACCCGCGCCGAGGCCGGCGAGATCAACCTGGAGGCCCGCCACCCCGGGCTGCGCTGGTACTCCATCAACAGCCGCGAGATCCTGGCCCGCCGCCCGGACCAGGAGAGCACCGAGGCCAAGGAGGGCCTCGTCCTGCCGGTCCTCATGCTCACCGGGGACGAGCGCAGCATCACCGAGGACTCCACCAACGACGTCTGCCCCTCCTGCGGCGCCAAGGACTCCATCCGCTTCCTCGGCTCGGCCGTCGCCACCCTCCTGTCAGTGTCGCTGACCACCCTGTTCGGCGACGACGCCCTCGACAACACCGAGAAACGCGCCCTCATCTTCACCGACTCCGTGCAGGACGCCGCCCACCGCGCCGGCTACGTCAACCAGCGCTCCCACACGATGAGCCTGCGCTCAGCCCTGCGCGGGGCGCTGCGAGCAGAGATGCCCATCGAGGAGTGGGCCGAGGCCGCCCTCGACGACGCCCAGGCCAGCGCCTTCGACCGCTACCGGCTGGTCCCCGCAGCCCTGTCCGAGCACCAGCGCTTCAAGCCCTACTGGGACCCGAAGGCCCCGGCCTCCAAGCGCAGCCGGGCCAAGCCGCACGTGCGCCGTCGGCTCCTGTTCGACATCGCCCTGGAGGTGGGGCTCCAGTCCACCTACGGGCGCACCCTGGAGGCCACCGGCTCGGTCACCGTCCACGTCAGCGCCGGGCGCGCCAACGCCCTGGTGGCCCTGGCCCGTCAGGCCCTCGGCACCGACCAGCAGGGCGTCCTCGACGGCTTCAAGGACACCAGCGACGCGGCCCTGCTCGCCTGGGTGCGCGGCACCCTGGAGCACATGCGCCGCGAGGGCGCCATCGACCACGAGTGGCTCTCGCGCTACAAGCGCGACGACGGCAAGCGCCTGTGGATCTGGTACAAGCGCAACCGCCACCAGGGCCAGCCTGCCTTCCCCACCGGGCGCACCGCCCCGGCCTTCCCCCAGGTCGGCGGCGGCCTCGACACCCGCAAGTCGGCCTTCACGCCGGTGGGCTCCTCGAAGTCCTGGTACGCCACCTGGGCCCGCAAGTGCCTGGGGGTCGTGCCCACCCACGCCTCCCGCCTGGCCTGCGCACTCCTTGCCCACCTGGCCGAGGCCGGGATCCTCAGCGTCACCACCACCGACTCCGGAGGCACCATCTACGGGCTGCCGGCCGGCCGCGTCGTCGTCTCCCCGCTGCGCGAGACCACGCGCGAGGCCCTGCTCCTAGTGTGCGACACCTGCCGCACCCAGCTGCCCGCCGCCACCGCCACCGTCGACCAGCTCGACGCCGCCCCCTGCCTGGCCGCCACCTGCCCCGGCCACCTGAGGGCCCAGCCGCACCCGGCCGAGAGCTTCTACCGCAGCATGTACGCCGGGGCCCACGTACGCCGGGTCGACTCCCACGAGCACACCTCCCTGCTCGACGCCAAGGAGCGTGCCGAGGTTGAGACCGGGTTCAAGCGTCCCACGCAGGTGCCCGGGGACCCCAACGTCCTCGTGGCCACCCCCACCCTGGAGATGGGTATCGACATCGGGGACCTGTCCACCGTCATGCTCGGTTCCCTGCCGGCTACCGTCGCCTCCTACGTGCAGCGGGTGGGCCGCGCGGGCCGCCGCAGCGGCTCGGCGCTCGCCCTGACCTACGTGCCCGGCAGGCGCAGCCAGCTCCCGCTCCTCGACGCCCCGGATCGGCTCCTCAACGGCTCTGTCGCGCCGCCGTCGACCTATCTGGGGGCCGAGGAGATTCTGCGCCGCCAGTTCCTGGCCTCCGTCATCGACACCCTCGCCCGCGAGAACCACCCGGCCATCCCCTCCGGCGGTCACGGCGGCGGCACCGCGAAGACCGCCCTGGGTGCCACCGGCGAGGGCTCGCTCATCACCACACTGTGCGAGCGGATCGAGCGCGACGGCGCCCTGCTGGTGCAGGCCTTCACCGCCGCTTTCCAGGAGCGCACGCCGGCGCTCGATCGGCTGAGCAGTTGGGTGACGCAGGACGCCGGCGCCGGGCCCCGCGAGATGCTTCAGCGCGCCGCGGCCGAGCACCGCGCCGAGTCCGAGCAGCTCCACCGCCAGGAGCGCCAGATCCGCGAGGCCCTGCCCGAGCTCAAGGTCGCCGCCGAGCGCCCCAACGCCACCGAGGAGGACAAGCGAGCCCATCGCTCCGCCGAAGGAGCCCGGAAGGCGGCCGAGTCCCGGATCTTCGACCTGGATCGTGAGCACTGGGTCTCGGCCCTGGAGCGCCACGGCGTCCTGCCCAACTACACCCTCATCGACGACTCGGTGCGCCTGTCCGCCCGCGTCTCCTGGCGCGACCCGGACAGCGACGAGTTCCACTCCGAGCCCTGCGACGTCGACAGGGCCTCCGTCCACGCCCTGCACGAGTTCGCCCCCGGCGCCACCTTCTACACCCGCGGCCTGGAGATGGAGATCGAGGGTATTGACGCCTCCGACCTGAGCAACCAGGCCCAGTGGTGGTTCTGCTGCAAGGCCTGCGGCTACATCGACGTGCGCGAGCCGCAGGAGACCCGGCCCGCCGCGCCCACGGAGTGCCCCAGGTGCCACGACACCGACATTGCCGAGGTCGGGCGGGCCCGGCGGGTCCTGCGCCTGAGCCGAGTCTTCGCCGACGTCTCCCAGGACGACGCCCGCATCGGGGACTCCAGCGACGAGCGGCTCCGCACCCACTTCGAGGTCCTGCCCCTGGCCGACTTCGACCCTACCCGCGCGGTGCGCCAGTGGAACGTGGAGGCCTCCGGGTTCGGGGTGACCCGCTACCGCGGCATGAACCTGCGCTGGCTCAA
>ERZ773212.1388-NODE-1388-length-11115-cov-8.778300_pt1 | contig 11115 bp, 4 predicted proteins | sample MGYA00581005_ERZ773212 | MGnify/ENA primary metagenome ERZ773212 (study PRJEB29015, sample SAMEA2738154) | human oral metagenome | biome: human oral; feature: human-associated habitat; material: saliva | place: China | collected 2196 ...
AACGTGAAGAACTTCCTATCGAAGTTAACGAAACACTTATCGTCGAATTGTACTCTAAATAAGACATACAATTCCACAAATATAGAAAGCACAGTGCTTATGCGTATAGGTACTGTGCTTTTTTTTATTTAATTAGTAAAATGATGTAATTAAAATATTTAAATAAAATAAAGATATTAAAAAAATTAACCATGTTATTCTGTTGATAGAAAAATTATGATTTAATCATAATTGGTGTTGTTAGAGTATGTATTTAGGAGAGTTTTGTGAAGAAAAAACGCTTAGTTCTTCTTAGCCTAGGTGTATTGGGTGCATCTATGCCTTTTGGGGCATATGCAGTGAATCCGATTATGCCTATGGCACAGCAAGAACAATTACAACAAGACCGAGAAGTTCAACAGGAACGGAACCTTCGCTTAGATACTGAGCGCGTTGAAACCGTTGTTAGTGAACCGGCACCTATAGAAGTACCTTTAGATCAGAATAGTGCGTCTTTTTTTATTCATCATATTCAGTTAGATGGTGTACCTAAGGAATTTGCTTTCTTACATAAGATTGCACGTAAAAATGAGCAAAGAACAGTAACAGTAGCAAATATTACTAATATACGTAATTCCCTTCAACGTAAGTTGCTAGATAGAGGGTTCGTTACCTCACAAGTATATATTCCTGAACAAAATGTAAATTCTGGCACGTTGCAGTTTATGGTTCTACCGGGACGAGTGGAAGATATTCGATATAGTGAGTCTTCGGTTCATGGCCCTTGGCGCACTGCATTTCCTGTACATCCAGGAGATATCCTTAATATCCGAGATGTAGAACAAGGCTTGGAGCAGATGAAACGTGTATCATCTCAATCGGTAACAATGCAGTTACTTCCTGGTACATCTGTTGGTACTTCTATTATTGAGCTATCGATTAAACAAGATAAACCAGTACATGGATCAATTAGTATCGATAATAGTGGACTTGAATCAACAGGTGTGTATCAAGGTAGTTTTACTGCATCGTTAGATCAAGTATTTCGAGCTAACGATACGTTAACCATGTCATTGTCAGGTGATTTAAGCGGTGCAGGGAGTATAAAAGGAACTCGTGCAGCCAGTCTTAATTATGTGATACCTTATGGGAAAGATACGTTTAGTGTTAGTTTTTCCAAATCAAGATACCATCAAACCATTCAGTCTAATCCTTATGATTTCACATATAGCGGTAAGTCCACCACGATGAAGGCGAAATGGAATCATGTTTGGTCGCGTACACAACGTGAAAAACGTGCATTTGATATTACTATTAGCACACGTCACAATCATCGCTTTATCAATGATATGGAAATACCGGTGCAAGCATTACGTACCACTTCAATGGAGCTTGGTGTTTCCAATCGTACATATATTGGGAATGCTACGCTGTACTCTCGGTTAGGATTCCAATGGGGGATAGGTGCACTTGGTGCACAACCTGAACATAAGGCTTCTGTTGCCATGGGTGGGCCAACCTCTAGATATCATATGTGGCTTGTTGATGTAGATTATCGTAAACCATTTGTTATGGGGCGTCGACCTGCATCATATACCTCTTCATTCCATGGACAATGGGTACAAGGCGGTAAGAGAGTGTATAGTGTAGATACTATCAATATTGGCAATCGATATAGTATTTATGGCTTTGATGGTGAATATACACTTATGGGCGATAGTGGCTGGTATATACGTAATGAAGTATCCTCAGTTATTCCGCGGCTAAATACGGAACTATATCTTGGCATTGATGTAGGAGCTGTATATGGTAAAAGTACAGAATCGTTAGTTGGGAAAAGTATTGCTGGTACAGCATTAGGTGTACGTGGTAACTATGCATCAGGGCTCATGATTGATGCATTTGTTAGTACCCCTTTATATAAACCGCAAGGATATCATACGAAAAAGTTTTATAGCGGATTTACTATAGGGTATAGATTCTAATCACAATATAATTATGACTATATATGTGTTGAACTAGCATGTGTTGAGCTAGCATGTGTTGAGCTAGTATTTATATAATTGGAGAGTTGTATGTGTAAAACAAATCAAGAACGACGTACGCTGGGACGAAAGATATTGTCTTGGCTCACTTTTGGTGTATTTGTCGCCTCTCAATCATTGGTATTGGCGGCACCGATTATACCGGATAATAATGCTGCTATTACTGAACGACCATTAGTTCAGGAAACAGCTAATCACATTCCATTGGTTAATATTACGGCACCTACTAATGGTGGCGTCTCTATGAATAAGTATGACCAATTTAATGTTGAGAAACAGGGTGCTATTCTAAATAACTCATATGTAACGAGTAAAACGGAACTTGCTGGTTATGTGCAAGGAAATAGTAACATGGTGAATGGTACTGCAAAGGTCATCGTAAACCAAGTTACATCAGATGCACCAACATCTATGAGTGGTTATTTAGAAGTGGCGGGGCAAAAAGCCTCCGTTGTGGTTGCTAACCCTAATGGCATTACAGTTAATGGTGGGGGCTTCCTTAATACAGATCATGCTGTGTTAACTACAGGTAAACCAGAATTAGATGATGCTGGACATTTACAACATTACCGCGTAGAACAAGGAAATGTTTCTATTGAAGGTAAAGGCCTTGATGGGAAACGTGCAGATTCTGTGTCTATCTTGGCACGAACTGTTGATGTAAATGCAGGTGTTTGGGCAAACACACTTAATACTCGTACAGGACAAAATTACATTGATGCTAACAACTTAAAGGCTACAGCTTTAGAGGCTTCAACTGTGGAAACAAAATCAACGATTGGTTTGGATGTAGCGGCAGTAGGTGGGATGTACGCGAATCATATTACTATGGTTGGCACTGAAGCTGGTGTAGGTGTTAATCTTAATGGTGTAGTGGCAGGCACTCAGTCTGTTTCAGTAGATGCTAATGGTCATCTATCTGTTAATGGTACACTTCAATCCGATACAAGTCTCGTGGCCAAAGCAAACTCTATACAGAATACAAAGATAATTGCCTCTGGTGGAGAGTTAGGATTAGAAACAAAAGAACTAACAAATACAGGGCATATTACATCCACTAAAAATGGACATATTCAGGTAGAAGAAACCTTAACTAACAAAAATACAATTGCAGCTGGTGCTAACACGCAAGGCGCTGTTACAAGTAATGGTTCCTTATCTGTTGTGGCAGGTACCGTTCGTAATACTGATGCAGTGATTGTATCCGGTGGTACTACAACAATTAATAGTAAAGAATTACATAATACAGAGAATGCTCGCATTTATGGTGGGAAGATAGCGATACAAACCAAGGTACTCGAAAACCGCAAGAATGTAGCGTTAGAATCTAAATTAGATGCCGCTATGGCAGATATGAAAGCAGCAGAAGATAAGCTTGAAGCAGCCTATGCTGTAGATACTACAGCTTTTACATCAAAAATTGAACAAGATGACTATTTGAACCGAATCAAAGAATTATCTAAAGTATATGATGAAAAACTAAAAGCTGTTAAGTTAGTACAAGAGGAATTATCTGCTCATAAAGGGAGTACTATTGCAGGTCGAGAAGATGTAACCATTGAGGCGGACTCTATTTTGAATAGAGAAAAGTCTCTTATATATAGTGGTAGTACTATGACTCTAGATGGGCGTGATACATTGCACAACATTGGTGGTACTATTGACGGAATGGGCAATGGTGTCATTCGAAGTAAAGATTACCAAAATAAGAATTCTTCTTTTACCGCAAAACGTGTTAGCCCTGAAATTGAAAAAGGCCTTTCTGGTGCAAGTAATGACGCTATGCTTACCGCGCAAGAAGACCAAATCTTGATTACAGACAACGATCATAGCGAGCGAGGCCAAACGTTTAAAAAGTCTGAATTTAGCTCGTTAAACAGTGGCTATGGTGCCTATCATAGTCATGGTAGTAAGGCACCAATGCCTATATACGAGGCTGCAGAATATGTTACTGTAAAACAAATTACACCTGAAGAACAAGCGGCTGGCGAAGAACCGATTCCGGCAGAATATATTGGTACAAAAGTACCATCATATGCCTATAATGACCCCATTTTCAAGGAGTTTGGCATTACCTCTATGACGACAGAGCGCCCTCAAACAGCAGGTCCTGAACAAGAGGCGTGGGATGCACAATTTAAGCCGATTTTGGCATCATTAAATGATAAAATTAAAGCTCATAATGAAAAGGCTAAACTATATAACCAACAGATTTCTGGTGTGGCTAATGAAAAAATAGACGATTATACTATAATTCGAACTAAGACTATGACTTCTCATGAAGAAGTAAAAAATAGTACACCAGGTGTCGTACGCTTTGGTGGAAATATGTCGTTCACTGGAAATGGTACCAATGAAAATAGTCAAATGGTTGTAGGTGGTACATTAACTACTACGGGTGCTATTAATCAAGTTGCTAAAGAAAATCAAGAAGTAACTAATACATTTGGCACTACAGAAGCATCGTATACCTATAAACGAAAATGGCCGCATAAATCTAGACGAAGAGGTTATAAGGGTCAAGTGTTTATGACACCACAAGTGAATAAAGAAAATCCAATAGCACTTGGGGTGGCTAAGAAAGAAGATAAAAATGGTAAGGCAAAAGGTGAGGTAGGGATTAATCACCGTAAAGAGGTACAAGACTTCTTAAATCCATTTGCACAAGATAGCAGTAATGATGCAGCTAAACCAACAGCAGGAACTAATATTTTGGCATTGCCTACAGAATCTTTGTATAGAATACATCCTGAAAGCACTGCTAACTATGTAGTTGAAACAGATCCACAATTCACAAATAAAAAAGCCTTTTTATCATCCGATTATATGTATCAAGAGATGAAGACAAAGCCTGAGAATATTGAAAAACGACTAGGCGATGGCTTGTATGAGCAGACCTTAGTTAGAAATCAGATTGTCTCTGGTACAGGGTATAGATTTCTTGATGGGTATACAGATGACGAAAGTCAATTTAAAGCTTTAATGGATGCTGGTATTGCATACGCAAAACAACATGGTATTGTTCCAGGTGTAGCGCTGACGGCAGAACAAGCAGCTAGTCTCACTAGTGATATGATTTGGCTTGTAAAAGATGTTGTTATGGTAGAGGGGAAACCTGTTGAGGTAATCTATCCTAAAGTATATCTTAAACAAAGTCATGGCTTACAGTTGCATAATGATGGAACATTAATAAGTGCTAATACATTGGTTATGAATGCAAAAAACAGTATTCGTAATGAAGGTGCTATTCAAGGTAAAACAGTCATTCTTGCATCTGATCAAGATATCATTAATAGTGGTCAAATTAATGCAGGAAAAATTGGGTTACAATCGGATACAACTATTTACCAACAAGGACAAATTATTGGTCGTGATGCTGTAGAACTACAAGCCAAAAAGAATATCACTTTTAACAATTCCATTGAACATTTAACAAACCAAGATGTAATACATAAAACAGCAGGTATCGCTGTAACTGGCGACAAAGGCGTTATGATTGTCTCTGCTGGCAATGATGTAAACCTAGGTGGTGCAACTATCGAAGCATTGGGTAAAGAAGGTGCTATCACTATTACAGCTGGACGTGATATTAATAGTACTACAGATACTCTTACTGCTAAAAAAGATATGACTCAAGATGGGGATAATTATTTACGAACCTATCGTCAAACAGAATTGGGAACGACAATAGAGGCTGGCGGACATGTATCTGTTGGTGCCAAGCATGATGTTAAGGCTCGTAATCTGACTGTTAGTAGTGATTCCGGTGCTGTAAAAGTAATCGGTGAACATGACGTATCTATTGAAAATGGATATAGTGAATCTAAGGATGCTTTTGCGTTAACATATAAAGAAAAAGGGTTCCTGAATAAAAAAGAAACTAAAATTAAGACTCATGATGAATCTAAACATGCATTAATGAGTACCGTCAGTGGTCATACTGTAGTGGTGGGTGCTAATAATGATGTGACACTTACATCCTCTAATGTAGTGAGTACTGCGGGCACATCCGTATTAGCCGGTCATAATGTAACAACTGATGCAGCAGCAGAGCATACGCTAAGTACCGCATCTAAAGATGTAAAAAAATCTGGTATTATGGGTGCTGGTATGGGTATCATGATTGGTAAAAAACAATCTAAAGATAACTACTCTATCGATGAAACGACTCATAAAGCTACTACTTTAGGATCTACTAATGGTGAGGTTACTGTACAAGCTGGTGATACAGTTCATTTGACTACCACAGATATTATAGCGGATAAAGGTATTAGACTTAGTGGACAAGATATACTATTAGATGGCAAGGAAAATCATTACCTTTCTAAAGAAAGTCATGAATATAAATCTTCTGGTCTTACGGTGAGTCTTGGAGGCTCTGTTGCAAATGCTATTAATACGGCCTATGGATTACAACAAAAAGCTAAAGGTCGTGAAGATAAACGTTTGGCTGCACTAGAATATATGGAAGCAGGTAAAGAGCTTAAAACAGCAACTGCTAATATATATGATTATTCTAACTATACCGCTGGCAATATTTATAAAGAAGGTCGTCAAGCCATTCGAGATGGAGTTGCTTTAAAGGAATCTGCTAAATTTGATCTCTATAAAGCAACAGGGATTGGTAGTACTAATTTGAGTGATGTATCAAAAGAACAGTTAAAGGAAACTGCAAAATTAAAAGATACAAAGGGAAATGCATTAGTACAAAAAGGTAAGACCCAGTTAGCAGATTTAGAAAATAATCAAGCTGGATATAAGGCTAAGAAACGTGCTAAAGCAGATAATCTTGTAAATATTCGTGTAAGTATTGGCTCTAGTAGTAGTCGAAGTGAATCATCTTATGAAGCAAATACATTTGATGGGGGCTCTATTGAAAGTAATGGAGATATTACCATTGAGGCTAATAGTGCAGATTCTATCAAGGGTAATATTAAAGCTGTTGGTGAAACGATTTCAGGTAAAACAGTCAATTTAGTGGCTTCTAATGATGTATCTTTACAAGCGGCAACAAATACAAGTGAAAAGCTTGAACATGCTAAGAGTAAAGGCTGGTCTGTTGGAGCTAATATTAGTGTTACTGGAGGTGGTATACTAGGCTTTGATGCAAGTGCCAATGCTGCAAAAGAAAAGAGTAACACAAAGGTAACAACACACACTGGTACTACTGTTGTAGGTACAGATGCTGTTGCTATTACATCTGGAAAGGACACCCATATCAGTGGTTCCAAGGTAATTGGTAAATCTGTAACAGCAAACGTAGGTGGCAATCTTTCTATTGATAGCTTACAAGATACAAAAACATATGTAGGTGAAAGCTCTAATAAAGGGTTTAGTGTATCTACAAATGCGGGTTCTTTAAGTAATGTATCTATGAGTTCAAGCAACGGAAAAATGAAAAGTGATTATACGAGTGTTACTGATCAAGCTGGTATATATGCAGGTGATGGTGGATTTGTAATTAACACGGCTGAAACAACATCTTTAACAGGCGCTGTTATAGATAGTACAGCAGACACTAATAAAAATAAATTATCCACTAAATCATTGGATGTTAAAGATGTTGAAAATACGGCAGAATATACGTCTCGTAATGTAGGTATGAGTTATAATCATGTAGGTAATTTTAAGAACCTTAGTAAAGCAGGAAAAGATGCTGTGTGGAATACATTAGGCACATTACCTAATTTGTTACCAGATTCTAGTAAATCTAGTTCTTCCACTACAAAATCTGCTATTTCAAATGGTACAATAGAAGTACGAGACGCTAACTTTAATATGCAAACACTGTCTCGAGATACAAAAGATAGTTTAAATAAGCTTGATGAAATCTTCGATAAAAAGAAAATTGAAGAACGTCAAGAATTATCTCAGTTATTTGCAAAAGAAGCCTTTGGACAATTACATAATTGGAATCCAACCTCTAAAGAAGGTAAAGCTGCGAAAGCAATAGCCCATGGTGTAGTCGCTGAAGTATCTGCTCGTATGGCAGGAAATAAACCGGGTAGTGGTTTTTATGCTGGTGCTACCAATGAAGCATTAATTGGAGAGATTCAAAAAATTGCCAAAGAAAAACCTGATGTAGCTCAAACTTTAAGTGCTCTACTAGGTGCCGCAGTAAATGGTAGTTTAGGCTATTCACCAGTGACAGGTGCAGCTGAGGCACAATATGGGACTAAATGGAATTATCAAGGCGCGATGAAGATTAATGGAAAGATTGTACCAGAGGCCAAATATCAGGCAATTAAACAAAAGGATGGTAGTTATCGTTTCTATAAAGCTATTGATGATATGACTAATGTCGTTGAAGTTAAAGAGTCGGATCTACCTCGAGGCGCAATTGTTTGGTATTATTATGGAGATAATTTTATTGGGGATGGGACTGATATAGGTGAAACATTCATAAAATATAATGGGGAATTACATTCTGTAGAGGGACATTTCAATTTAAAATATGATACACGAGATAACAGTGTTGTATACTCGAAACTCGACCAATCGGCAAGAGAAAGTCTTATAAAAGCAGGGATGAAGCTACATTCAGTTTCAAATGTAATTTATGGTGAAGATAATAACGGTAATATTGATCGCTTTAAGCTTACAGAGACAACTAAACGAGTAAGAAATAAGACTATGGAGCAAAATATCAATACATTTTTGGAGAAAAATGATAAGGAGCATAATGAGGAATACTATAAGGTACGTGCCAAGGAATTAACAGTAAAAGATTTAGATAAAGCAGAAAATTCATTACGAGAATATTGGACTCCTAAAATGGCATCGTATGGTCCATCTACTGTGGATACATTAAATACATTTTTATCTAAAAATCGTAAAGCATTGGTTGGTCAATATGGTATTGTTAGTGTTGATAAGCGCAGTATAGTAGGTGTAGATAAAAAAATGCATACTTATGATTTAGTTACATATGGTGCTGAATCTAATGTTGCAAAGGCTATGCTTCAATATGATAGTAAAATCTTAGAGATTGTTAATAATACAATTATTAACAGTGAACGTGTTGGGGGTGTTGCAAATTCAATGAAAACATGGTCGGATAGTTATGAAGCTGAATACCCACTTATTTCAGAGCAATATTATTTAGCTGGTAAATTTACTGCATTGACTACAGTTAGATATGATGCAAATACAAAAGACTATTTGGTAACAATTCAGTTCTCAGATGGATATGATAATCATATTAGTCGAGCTATTGGACCTAACGGGATAAATGTTCAAAAACCTGTAGCAGAACTGGAAGCTGGTGGTAGATATAGTCCATTTTACTGGACTACAGAGCCAATAAAATTAACTCTTCCAGCCTATAAAGTTGAGGCATATATGAATAGTATAAATAATACGGCTAATTCAAGATTTCTTAATAGAATCCAGTAGTATAGGAGGGATTGGTATCAAAGTATTGTTTGTGAAATCTATTTTAGTAAGCTTATTAGTATGTCTTTTAATTCAAGTGTATACTTTATTCTTTTCGGACTTAAATAGAGATAACTCCATACAAATTATTGGTTTGGGCAAATATGTGGTACTAGCAGATGGTGGTCTTTATAATGCATATGAACAAAAGAATATAGAGTCTTTTGTTTATGGTGCTACTTCATTAAATAATAAGACTTATGTTGTTGGTGAATATGGTGTTTATATTTTTGAAAATAAATTATCTTTTATTGAAATTTCATTTTATCCAAATCCATATAAGAAGAATGATGTCCATGAGCAAGTTATCAATTCAATATTTGAAGCATCTGGTGATTCAGTTATCATTTTGTCTCAACTTACAAAGATTGATAAAACTAAAGTAAAAAGAGCTATAAAATCTAGTAATCAAATATTTGATTACGGACGTTTACGTGACATTGATAAACAGTGGGTTGATTTATTAATTGGAAATTAAGTGATGAGAAAATTCAAATATATTTTTGATATAAGAGTGATGATAGGGATTGTAGCCATATTAAGTTTTAGTTTATACATATTCTCTGGAGCTACACTAAATTTTTATCAAAATCCCAGTAAGGAAATCGTTGTAATTGGTAACTATGAATTTAGTCGATATCCAGTAGTTGAGTTAGCGGATAGGAGTAAGAATATAACACTTGAAGTGAGCGTTTATGCCAAATTATTGGAGGATAAAACACTTTATGTATTAGGGGAACGAGCTGTTTATATTATTGATGTAGAATCAAATAAGATGCGCATGATTTATAATGAGGCCCCTTTGTTTGAACAGTACATAAGTAATGCGCAATTAATGTTGCTATATGGTAATAATATAGAGACTGTTAATACTTTATCAGATAAAGATAAGTATTATATAGATAAATTAATTACACCAAGAACTTATTCGACGTTAAGTTATGACTCAGGTTATAAGATGTGGCTAGATAGAGTGTTAAATTTAATTAGCATTTGATAGTACTTTTTTTCTAAAAAGGACGCTATAGTCTAATCATCAGTAATAAGTAATGCTGATGGATTTAATGCTATAGCGACCTTTTATTTTCCGTTAGTTTGAGGTATGAGAAGATGTTGTAAATATGTCAAGATTTATTTCATGCGATTATTAAAGATATTAGTGAAACAATTTCAGATAAAACAGTCAATTTAGTGGCTTCTAATGGTGTATCTTTACAAGCGGCAACAAATACAAGTGGAAAGCTTAAAAATACTAAGAGTGGCAGTGTAATATATATTGTCGGAGGCAAAATAGAATTATAACAATACTAAATATATTTATGCTACCTTTGAAGCTGGACCGGAGTTGGGTGCTCAGACTAAACTTGGTCCTGTAAGTGTGCGAGCCAATATTAAAGCGGGTACTAAGAAATATATTAATTCAAGAATTCAATTATAGGAGATAAATCTGAAGAGGATAAGGTCTATAATAAAGTTTCTGATTTACTGAAAAACTACGGAGAATAATATTTTATGAATCATTTATTCATTTTTTTTAAGAATATAGATCCACAGTTTTATACCTGTATATTTGGATTAGTTGTAACTGGAATTGGCATATACAATCCTTTGTTATTGGGCTTATACTCTCCTGACAACAATTATAATGAAAGTCCGG
>ERZ773212.1389-NODE-1389-length-11111-cov-5.925923_pt1 | contig 11111 bp, 8 predicted proteins | sample MGYA00581005_ERZ773212 | MGnify/ENA primary metagenome ERZ773212 (study PRJEB29015, sample SAMEA2738154) | human oral metagenome | biome: human oral; feature: human-associated habitat; material: saliva | place: China | collected 2196 ...
AGCCGTTGTAGGGAAGGATATCTGCGCACGTGTTGTAATGCTGTTAGCAGGCGATTGACGCTGTTGTTGATTACGACGTGCGGCAGGCTGCGCACTTACAGAGAGTGCCAAACACGCTGTGCAGACTATGAGAAATATCTTTTTCATTGTTGTTTTGTTTGTTCTTTACTAAAAGCAAGGGGCAGACATAGCATGTGATGAGCCGTTATAGCAGCAGTGCTATCTAATAACTCGTCTACTTGTCAACTCGTCTACTCGTCAATTATCACCTCACAATAACCTCCATATTTCTGCCATTGAGCGTTCGAGTGGTACCATCTGGCCCATGAACGACAACATTAGTGATGTAGAAACGCTTGTTACGACTCAACTGTCGGAACTGTTCCTTCTGTTGTGCAGAGAACGAAGCACCGTTACTTGCTAATGGAACAGCGTTGCCCATGTTGTCAAAGAAGACTACACGGAAGCTAGTTACATTGAAAGGAATGTCAAGCAGACCATCATCAATAGCGGCTTGGATGCCTGACGCTGACATAAGGGCAGCCTTAGAGAGGGCTCCACTCTTAAATCTATCTGCGCCCATAGCTATATATGGCGATGGATCCGGCAATTTTCTTACTCGGAACTTATAATCTCCAATCTTCCTACCCTTGGCAGAAACGGCTATCGTCACAGGTTGACCTACGGTTGAAGGACGTGCAATAAAATGGCCGCCACCCCTTGCGACGAGTGTTCCTCCCGACATCGTTGCCTGCACATCACTCTGAGATGTGTTCGGAATACTGATGGTGATGGGGTTATCAAAGCCCGCATAGAGAACATTCATGAGGTCGGCTGCTATCGTGGCCATACCATCGAATGGAGGAACCTTCTGCATTCCTTGTGGACTGATATACTCTTTAGGTTGCGGACCACCCGTTACCCAGTAGTCTTGTGAGAAGGTTCTACGCAATACATTACCGGTCAGGTCCTTAATAAGGATGTATCCGCTTAATGTATGCTTACCTGGTGTACCCGCCTTAACAGTAATCTGATTACCCTTGATAAGTTGTCCGTTGACATAGACCTGCGGTTGTTGTGTAGAGTCAACAGCCCCCATAAACATCTGTGCCGTCATGGTCTCGCCAGGATAAAGGCGTGTCTGACTTGGAACAACGAAAGCCTGTAGCTTATTGACACGTAGGTCTTTCAAGCCAACATTGGCCACTAAGGTGTGTAAAACCTCTCCCTCAGCATAGCGAACATCGCTCTGTAGTTTCGAGAGGAGCGTTACGGCCGCCGCAACAGGCATGTTCTCGAACATATACTCCTCCCAATTCTTCCCCATGGAATGCTTTGGGACCTCTGTAGAGAGGTTACTTGCGATGATTCTCTTTTGTCGTGGGTCTGTTACGAACTGTAGGATACGTGCTCGATAGTTGTTGATAGCCTCGTAGAGCTTGTGACCCTGTCCGTTAGCAGGGTTCAGCATGATATAGCTGGCAGCCTCAATATTGTCTTTCCCTTCTATTTTCAAGGGGTCACCTTTCTCACCATCAGCTTCACGAACGATGGCTACTTTCAGTGCTTGTGCATAATTATAGAGAGAGTCACTCATCTCTCTAACCGTTGATGCCATCACAAACCACTGTTTAACCTTTTGTGGGTTCTTGCGCATCATTTGGTCTATTTCGCCAAAGATAGCCTCGTTCTCCTTGGATGAATTTCCCGTTGTGCGATTAAGGCTCTCCTCAACAACGGAGAAGCCATTGAGTACCTCGGTGGAGATATTTAATGCCAACATAGCCATGAGGACGATATACATGAGGTTAATCATCTTCTGGCGAGGGGAAATCTTTCTCTTCTTAATAGCCAGTATCCTTCTCATTTTAATAGCCATTAATTCTATTATTTGCAGTGGGAAGAGGGCTATAAAGCATTCTCTTCCCTACCATAATACATCGTTATAAGCTCTCAGAATTGGTCTGTTGAGCGGTCGCACCTGGTGCTGCCACCCGCATATTGACCGTCATAGCCTCAATCATTCGGGCATAGATACTATTGAGTTGTTCAATTTGTTGAGCCATCTTACGGGTCTGCTCATTGATTTGGTCGATTGTACCAATCTGTTGGCTCGCACCCTTTAGTTGCATCTCATAAACCTTTGCAATACCCGTAAGCGTACGATTAAGGTTCTCCATCTCTTCGCTATCACGTGTCAGACGCTGGCTCTGGTCGTTCACCTTGCCTAACATCTCCGTCAGACTCTGCAGTGCAGAGACGTAGTTCGTCTGTGCCTCAACCATCTCAGGCGTCTGTTGTTGTGCGTCTGCGATAGCCTTACTCTGCTGACCAACAACGGCAGCAGCGATGTCGCTGGCAGAAGGCATTGCCTGTTGAACACTCTGTGCAAGGTTCTCAGTAGCAGAATATTGTACCTGTTTTGCAGCAGTAGGGCGTTCCACAGCACTCTCCTTATCCTCAAGATACTCCTCCGTGACGTGTGTTGGGAGGTCACGACCATCGTCCGTCTTATCGAAAGGACGGTCGAAAGCAGATAGGAAGAACACGATAACCTCAGTGCCCATGCCGAAGTAGAGCATAATATTAGCTCCTGGGAGGTGAGTAAGTTTGAATAAAGCTCCGAGAATAACCACCGAAGCACCCCAGCTATAGCCATAGTTGAGGAATGTTTGTCCTGGAACGCTATCCATCCACTTCTGTAGATGGTAAACAAAGTTGTATTTGCTGTACTGTGTCATTTATCTTCTCTTTTTCTTACTGCTTTTCTTATTCTCTTTAGCGGCCTCACTTGATGAGCTTGCAAGGCTACGAACACAACGGAAACCGATGTAGCTTCGAGGTTGGTTCTGGTATTCCCAAGTACGCCAAGCACTACGGATATAGCTCTCTGGGTCTTTCCAACTACCACCACGAACACTCTTCTTTTTCAGGCGATAAGGGTCTTCTTTGGCTGCTTTATAGTCCAATTGCGGGTTGAGATCATTCATCGCATCGACACCAGCTTCTGTATAGATAGTACTTGTCCACTCGGCAACGTTGCCTGCCATATCATATAGTCCATTAGAGTTTGCACCATAGATACCCACCTTACTCGTAATCAGGTTGCCGTCTTTCGTGTAGTTTCCACGGTCTGGCTTAAAGTTAGCATAGAAGCAACCATTACCGTTCTTCACGTTTTGATTGTCCCAAGGGAATTCGTCTTGGTTCTTTCCTCGAGCCGCATACTCCCATTCAGCCTCTGAAGGAAGGCGATAGCGCTGTACGTAACGAGCCTCTTTACCGAGTCCTTTAAGCAGGTATTCTGTTCGCCAAGCACAGAAGGCATTGGCCTGTTCCCACGTTACGCCGACCACAGGATAGTTGTTATAAGTAGGGTTACTAAAGTAGTTTCGGAGATAGATCTCATTGTCTGAGTTGCGGAAATCGTTCACCCAGCAAGTCGTATCAGGGTAGATATTGACAATATAGGTGTTGAGGAAATCCCAAGGACCCGTCAATGGGCGATTGATAGTCTCGTTATGAATAGTGCCATTCTCGTCGATATATGCCGTATCCTTTGATATCATCACCACCTCATTAGGGTCGACAGTGATGTCAGTATTCAAGTTACGCTCTTGTGGATTTAGGCGGTTACGACGCAAGGCAGCAGCCGTGTAGTCGTATATCTCATAGCGATAATTCAGTTGACGTGCGTCGATACTCTTCTCGCCAGTGACAGGATTCGTCACATAAAGGCTCTCGAACGCACGCTGCTCATCCTCGTTAGGCTTCCGTGGGAGTCGTTTGTTCCAGTCAAGATGAGGTGTGACAGGGTCGCCATTCTTATCTTCTGTAATCATATAAGTCTCATCACCACCGTATGCAGGGTCGGCTAAGCGTGTACGAATAATTGAGTCACGAACCCACTCAACGAACTGTTTATACTCGGAATTGGTCACCTCTGTCTCGTCCATCCAGAACCCATCAACAGAGATATCCTTAACAGGAGTCTTCTTACCCCATAGGGAGTCCTGCTTTTCCAAACCCATTCTCAACCAGCCACGCTTGACAAGTGTCATGCCGTAAGGGGCTGGTTCGCGGAAGGGACGCCCTCCACCAACGCCAGTAACCTCACCGCCACGACCAGACGAAGCGGTTGACTTACCAGCGAAACAGCCTGTCAATGTTCCCAAGACGAGTGCACCAAGGCAAATGGCAACTATACTTTTCTTCATTTTCATTATATCTTTCTATAGAAATCTTACGCTTTTATGTTTGTTCCTCCCTTTCTTCTGCAGGTTGATATCAGTTTGATAGCTGACGAATAGTCCATGACTACCATTCTTGAAAGCTGCTGTCCCTGTGTACATCTCATAGCTATAGCCCAAGTTGATACCATGGAAAGTACCGCCAATCATGGCTGTCACTGAGTTTGTTGGACTATAAGATACACCTCCATAGAGCACTTTCTTCTCATGTGTGTAGACCAGTCGAGCCGTGATATCAGCTCGATAATTCACACCATCATACCGTGCCAAGACCGAAGTCGGTATTGTTAGAAACGGATTTCGTAGTTTAATATTGTATCCACCCGTTAAATAATATGTTCGATTTATCTGTAGTTCATTGGTTTCACCGAGTTCTACTAAGGGCGCATTGAGGTGCTGTACGGATGCACCAACATACCAATTCTTACGCATATAATAAACTCCAACTCCCAAATCAAGGCTGTGCCCGCTTACTTCTCCCTGTGTTAAAGCTGGGTCGCTTGACTCTTCTGGGTCTAACTTAGAGCCATCTAACTTCTCAAAAAGCATTCCTACCTGAACACCAGCAGCCAACATTCCCCCAAAAAGGTCCTTGCGAAAGGCGTATTGTCCAGCCACTCTCTGATGTACAAAGGCACCTAACTTATCGTTAAGTATCGATAGTCCCACTCCATGATATTGTTTCATGAAATAGACAGGCATGTCAGCTCCTACATAGAAAGTGTTTGGGTTGTGTTCATAACCAGCGAAGTCGAGCGCGTATGCACCCACAACATTCAGCTTATTATCCTTTCCTACAGTCGCAGGGTTGAACGATGGCTCCATTGCCCAGTAGTGACTATAAGACGGATCATACTGTGCCTTGACAGAGATTACTGTCAGGCAGACAAGTGAAAATATGAATATGAAACGTTTAAACACGCTTTTATAACGCATCACAGGTTGGTTTATTGCCTTCTAAGCTATAAATATTAAGGCTTATTGATAAAGACGTAAACGTATCTCTTTGCTGTGGAAGAACAAACATACGTGTGTTTTTCTATCTTCTTAATTGTATGAAGGAGTGCATAGAGAACTGTTGTTTGTAATTATATTTCATAGGTTCAGTTTGTATCAACGCCCTTTTTGCTTCAAGAAGAGGCCTAACTATGTTCAAGAACATGCCCTTCTTGCATGTTGAAGACGCCCTTCTTCGTCCTTACTAAGCCTCTTCTAAAATAGAGGTTATAACTATTTGATAACAAGAAGGTTATAAAGATGATAATAGTGGGAATGGGTCAATAAATAACTAAGTATAATAGTGGTTGTTTTGTAATGATATTTCTTATCGCAACAGCGTAAGTCTTTTCTTTGATAGCGCATGTGTTTGAGGCGAATAAGGGCCAATAACACCTTCCTATATACGCACCACAGATGCATATACAGCTTAGTTGGAGAAGTAATCTCGGCCTTTGCAGGGCATAACCTACAACAAAAAAGAGCTTGTACCAGTGTGATACAAACTCTTTCCTATTGTTTAATATTCGTCTTCATTCCACAAGAAATCGTCCTTTGAAGGGTAGTCAGGCCATATATCTTCGATACTATCGTAGACATCTCCTTCATCTTCAATCTCTTGAAGATTCTCAAGAACCTCAAGTGGTGCACCTGATCGCATCGCATAGTCAATCAGTTCATCTTTTGTTGCAGGCCATGGAGCATCTTCCAGCTTAGAGGCCAATTCCAGTGTCCAATACATATTCTTATTCTTTTACATATTTCTTAGTGCGTGCAAAAGTAACATTTATTTTCTTATCTGCAAGTATTTTCCCATGTTTTTTCGCCTGTTCTACTATTATTGTTCAAATATCGTGACAAAATGAAGAGGTAGTCTGATAATCTGTTGACAAACTCTAAGATTTCTGCCGGATATTTTGTCATCTGGGAAAGAGTGACAATCCGACGCTCTGCACGGCGACAGACTGTGCGGCAAACATGGCTTTGTGCTGCCGAGAGGGTCCCTCCTGGTAGTATAAAGTGATGATGTGTAGGGAGTTGTGAAGCCATTAGGTCTATGTCGCCTTCTATCTTCTTAATCATATCCTTTGTACTAACAATTGTCTTGACCTTGCATTCGGTATAGGCGAGTTCCGTCCCAATAACGAACAATTCTGCCTGTATCTCTTCTAATCGTTCCGTGAGTTTGTTATCATGGACAGGACTTTCTTTGGGCGTGTCTGACTGTAGCATGGCGATGAGTAACCCAATGTTTGCGTTGAGTTCGTCTAATGTTCCGTATGCTTCTATGCGTATATCGTCTTTCGGCAATCTACTGCCGTCGCACAAGGAAGTCTTGCCATTATCGCCAGTCTTTGTGTATATCTTCATGATAGTATTACATTTATAACGTTTCAGTGTGTAGGTTTAGAAATTGACAACGTATGATTGCTTCACCATATCTCTATTAAGAAAAATCAATCCACAGTAATATAGGTCGAAGCTGATACCTGTGCGTGGGTCTGCAATGAGTTCTTGCCAATAGGCTGCCGCCTCCTTATCTCGCTTGATGTTCTCTATAATGAGGATAGATGACGAGGGGAGGTGTTCTAACGACTTATCGATAATTGAGCGATAGTTCTCTATGAGGGGTACTCTCAGCATACTACCTTCCCCAACGTTAGCAAACAACTGCGAATAATCAGCTTCTGACATCTCACCAGTTAGCTTCTTATACTGAGCCTTTTGGCAGCCAGCATCTACGTAAATCTTATAGCATGAGGATGTAGAGTGGCAATCAATAAAGGTATGAGGTTGTTGATAATTCGCCAAGCGGAAGTATAGTTTGCATAGCTTACGAGTCTTTTTGTCAATGCCATACACCTGCTTTTCAAGTTGTTCATACTTATAGTAAGGATAAGGCTCATTCACCACATATCGTATAAAACGGTATGCCCAAGGCGACTGTACACCAAACCCTTTGGAACGGTGTGCACGTCTTAGCCAGACGATAGAACGCTTAATATAATATAGCATGATGAATAATTATAGGCAGCAAAGTTAACATTTTTTCCTCTATTACAGAAGGGTTTGAAATAAAAACGTAGTTTCTTAGTTATCAGAAACGCTTTTATTCGGTCCTTACAAATCGTCTCTGTTTTCTGTTTTGATGGCGTTTTGTAAAGCATCTGTTCATGATGAGTATGTGAGGGGAGGAAAAGAAATGAGGCAGCCGGAATCACTCCGACCACCTCATAATGGTATTAGTAATGAAAACGGTAGTTTTGTTGTGGCTTAGAAATCAATATCGAGTCCGACACCGAGCACCTTATTCGTACGGGTGAAGATGTCAGTATTTTTTGTTGCAAGTGTCTTTGGTTGTACGCTTATTGTACCGTCAGGCTGTGTCACCTGTTCTCTACCAATCGTAATAGCATCTTCGTAATTCTTTGTAAACTTAGAATAGTTTGTAAAGAAGTAAGCTACGTTGAGGTGAGCATTCTTGGCAACCTTTATCTTAGCACCAACACCGAAGCTGTAGCTACTTGTCACGAAGCTAAGGTCGGTCAGATATTTACCGTCACCAAGTCCGTAGAGTGTGCGTTGGCCGCCTGCGCTGACTGTTACAGATGGGTTGATGTCCCATTCAACACCAGCAAGGAACTCTTGTGTGTTGTGCTTAAGGAAACGCTGTTTGTTGTTGTCCATGCGGGCATCCTTGTCGAAATAGTGGTTATAACCTGCCATTACGCGAAGGTTCTTCAGTACTTCATACTGTGCACCGAGTGCCAGAATACCAGGAATATCGTTTGGTGTGTTCACACCATTCTCATACTTTTGAGTGTCATCACGCTTAGTGTTGTTCTCAATATTGAACTTTGTCGTAAACTCATAGCGTGCAGCAAAGTTCCACTTACCTGTGCGGTAGTCAATACCAAGGATAGGAGTGATACCCCATCCACGTTGAGAAACCTCTACATAGCGGTCTTTCACGAGTTCCTTACTACTGTTTAACTTATCAGCACCAGCACTGACCAACTTTGCACCCGCACTTGCTTGCTGTGCGCCAGCTGCATATTGGTTGGCAGCTGCTTGCAGTTGAGCTTTTGCTGTAGGGTCGGTAGCAGCGTTAGCCTGTGCCTGATAGGCATCAGCTTGGGTCTTTGCAGCCACAGCCTGAGCCTGTAGTGCCGCAGCCTTCTCGGTTAGCAGTTTTGCTTTTGAACCAAAATACTCGTAGAGATTCTGATTGTTTCCGTTCACGTCAGCTGAGATGTTGGTAATATTACCTTCGTATTTATTGTAAATATAATTAAATCTTGCACCACCAAAGACAGAGAGGTTCTCATTAATCTTATATGCAACACCTAACTGTAAACCGAAGTTATACTGATGGCCACTCATGTAGCTCTGCATACTATAGGATGTTGCGGGAGTCTCCTGTTGGCCAAGGAGTGTCGAGAAGGTAGGGAGCTGCTGGTTGATAAGTGCTGGTAGAATAGCTATCTGACGCTCGAAGCTTGGCAAACCCTCATTGAATGAAGCCTTACCACCACCACCAGTCAAACCAAAACCAGCTTGGAAGCTCCACTTGTCTTTGTTATATGCTACCTGAAAAGATGGGAGAATAGGTACAGAAGCCTTGCCCTCATAAAACTTACTGCCATCAGTTTTGTCACCACCGTTGAGCGTGAAAGGATATTCGTAAGGGGTGTTAGCAAAAGCAGGTATGCTGAAAGCCGATGTTATCTGACGTGTCTGATATACGTTCTGGAAATTGAGAGAGAGGTGAAAACCTTGGTCGAGGAAGGCTACACCAGCAGGATTAAAATAGACACCATCGATACCAATTGCACCGACACGTGCAAAGTTACGATTGAAAGCGATGTTCTGATTGGTGTTTGTGAGCAATCCTCCGGCTTGTGTTGATGTTGCCATTGCAAGCAATAGAGCGGCAAGAGCTGTCTTCTGATACTTCATCTTTTGAATTGTAAGTGTATATAAAACTTATATAATTTGGTTGCAAAGTTATGAATATTGTTCTAAATATCCAAATAAAAGCCTACTTTTTCTCATTATTAGTTAAAATGTGCAGTAAGATAAGAGGATGTAGAAAGTTGTTGTAGACGGACATTCCTTATATTATAGTGTGTCTCAAATGGGGGATGGGGAGGTGGATAAGATAGTATTGGTTTAGGTGTAATAGGGCTACTGAACGTAATAAGGATGTTAGAATTAGGTGGTATGGTTGCTTTCTAATGAAGGATAGTGGTCTTGTTGGTACGGTAGGGTAGGGAGTTTAGGCATTGACAAGGCAAGAGCGTATGTAGAGCATTATTGGTGCATGTTATTTGTACGAGGCTAAAAAGCGGACATGTAGGGAGAAGAAAACGAAAGAGAATAATAGTAAGGAGTTTTGTAAATGACAAAAGGGTAAGACAGTAGGAGGGTAAGGAAGAAGCCCCTACCTTCATTACTGTTCTACCCTTTTCTCTTTTTCCTTCTCAGTTCCTTATACTTTCAGCTGTGGATACTGAATTCGTGTGTGATACATAGCCTTCAAGCGTTCGATGAGTACAGACTTTGCAGCTGTGATGTCGCGGAAAGTGATAGGGCAATCCGTAAACTTACCATCGGCAACTTGTCCATCTATAAGCTGATTAACCAAGTTGCTGATGCTCTCTTCGGTGTATTCTTGTAGTGAACGAGAGGCAGCCTCGACGGTGTCGCTCATCATGAGGATAGCTTGCTCACGTGTGAAAGGGTTTGGACCAGGATAACGGAATTGGTCTTCATTGACCTCCTCGTCTGGGTGTTCGTTCTTATAATGTATATAGAAATATTTTGCGAGACCTGTACCATGATGTGTCGTGATAAACTCCTTAATCTCACGTGGGAGGTTATATTTCTCGGCAAGTTTAAGTCCTTCCGTCACATGACTGATGATGATACGTGCACTCTCAAGGTCGTTTAGTTTGTCATGTGGGTTGATACCAGCTTGATTTTCAGTGAAGAAGGCTGGATTAAGCATCTTCCCGATGTCATGATAAAGAGCTCCCGTACGCACTAATTGACTCTTAGCGCCAATTCTACTTGCTATTTCAGTAGCGAGATTACCAACGGTGATAGAGTGTTGGAAGGTTCCTGGTGCCACCTCACTCAGTCTGCGCAAGAGCTCGTTATTCGTGTTTGACAACTCAAACATCGTTACTGTAGACACGAAACCGAAGGCTTTCTCGATGACCAACATCAGTGGATAGGTGAAGAGAAGGAAGAAACCATTCACAGCAAAGTGATAGTACATCGTGTGGTCGAGCTTTGACAAGTCGTCGGCCTGTATGAGTTGGAGGGCAAGATAGACAGCTGCCGACCCGATGGTCACGAGGAGTGCGGTAAGGAATATCTGAATTCTTTTTGACAGTTCGCGTAGGGAATAAATCGCAATGAGTCCTGCAACGATTTGTACGATAATAAACTCATACTGGTATTTAACGGCTACAGCACAGATAAGGACCATTGTGATATGTCCGATGAAAGCCGTTCGCGAGTCCATGAAGACACGGAAAAAAATAGGTGCCATGCTGAACGGCAGGATGTAAACACTCAGTATGTTATGTTCCATCATCAGAGATGTGAGGATAGGATAGATGACTATCATCACATAAAGGAGTGATATGGAGCGTGGCTTATTAAAGTAATCTTTTCTGAAGAGTGCCAAGTAGAGTGTGAAAAGGCAAATGAAGATTAAGACGTAGATGGTCTGTCCAAGGAAGGTAGATGTTATCTCGTCTTCAGTAGCCTTACGTTTCTCCATTGCTTGCTCAAAGGAGTTAAGCACACGATAGGTCTTTGCATCGACAATGTCACCACGGTCGATGATGCGTT
>ERZ773212.1393-NODE-1393-length-11096-cov-3.878906_pt1 | contig 11096 bp, 22 predicted proteins | sample MGYA00581005_ERZ773212 | MGnify/ENA primary metagenome ERZ773212 (study PRJEB29015, sample SAMEA2738154) | human oral metagenome | biome: human oral; feature: human-associated habitat; material: saliva | place: China | collected 2196 ...
TTTTTCTTGTCCCAAGTATAGACACCTTTGGGAGTTTTAGAAGGAGCTACCAGTACGTAATTGTTTGGATGTGCTTTGATATCCACACCAGGCAGAAAGCCAATCATCTGGGTCATAGACACATCAGGATGTTTAAAATAAAAAATATGTTTGCCACCACTAGCTGTCTTCGCCTGCAGGGTTGGAGTTATCAAGTTTAGATGCTCCCAATTAGCCAGACTCTCATAGCCATTAGCCTTTCCGTGCAGGTCCACATCGATAACGAAGAATTTATCAGTCCGAACAGCAATGTTGCTATCCGGATACTGACTCCAAAAATCCTCAATTTCTTGCGCAGTCATAGCTGGTTTATCAGCAAATTTGATCATCGGTTGCTTATTCGAAGGACTAATAGGAATAACCGAAAATCCTTTTTTCTGATAAGCCAAGGCATGTTCTTTCATTCCCATTTAGTAGCTCCTTAGAACGGCAAATCGTCGTCTTGAATATCCATCGGGTTCTCATTCCCGAATGTACCATCCGAACTTTGTTGATTACGACTTTCCAGCATTTGGAAATTCTCAGCTACGACTTCTGTTACGTAGACACGTTGACCTTGCTGGTTATCGTAACTACGAGTTTGGATACGACCGGTTATCCCGATAAGAGAGCCTTTTTTAGCCCAGTTAGCAAGATTTTCAGCCTGTTGGCGCCACATAACGACATTGATAAAATCAGCCTCACGTTCGCCATTTTGACTCTTGAATGTACGGTTTACTGCAAGAGTAAAAGTCGCAACTGCCACATTTTGAGGAGTATAGCGAAGTTCAGCATCACGGGTCATACGCCCGACAAGTACAACATTATTGATCATTTTTTTATTTCCTCCAAAATTCTACTGAACGTCTCCCCATCAATACTGTATGCTCCTGGGTAACTTCTTTTCAATGGCTGGATAATTTTAGTAACAATTTCTTTTAAGGACATATCTGAAATTTCAAGACAAAAGAAATCGTTCTTAGTGTAGTTGTAAACACAATCAATTTCTCCGTGCTTATAACATACACCCCAAATCTCACCTTGATGCTGATAGACTAGGATCTTATCATAATAATCAATCTGTAATTCAATCGGACATTTGCGCCCCAGTTCCGTATATCCCATTACTCAATACCTCTTGCTTTCTTCGCATCTGTGATAATCTTCTGAGCTTCCTTCAATCGATCAGCTGGAATGCTTTCAGGTTTATCAACACCCATTTTATCGATGAACCATTTTCCAATTGTTGCAGCAGGACTCCCTGTAGCTTCAGCCATATTTTTGAGTTCTGTCCGAATGGCTTTAGCCTGTGCTCCCGTAATGGTTTTGCCTCCGTTACTTTTAGCTGGAGCATTGGCCGGTTTCTCTTGCTTACTATTTGTTTTTTGAGCTGGTTTTTGCGACGTACGGCCTGTTTGGTTATTCTGATTATGATACTCATCCGTATCAGGATCCTTATTGTCATCAATCATAAAGAGTCCGTTTAGCGCGTACTTACGTGCATAGCTGGATGCAGCACCTGTAACTTGACTACCATCCATCCCTTTTTTGCTATCATCTTCTCTAGCATAGGCTGTAGTCCCAATAGTTTCACCAACCGCATAAAGAGTCGCAGTTGCTTCAATATAGTACCTGTCGCCAATTTGCACAATTCCATCTTGCAAAATCAACACCGCATCATGTTCCTGCAAGATTGGCTTCAGCGCTTCTAAGATGTCCTCAGCGCTCCGATAGCTATACTTCCCAAAACTGTTATACTGTCCTTTCGGAGCAACCAAACTCTGCTGGATGCTCTGTAAAGTGACAAAGATTGAGGATTGTTGTTTTGTTACCATAAATCCCCCTTTTATAAACTTCTCAATAGGTCAAACAAACCAATATTTTTATTCTCACACTCGATTTTTTGAACTTCTCCACCATTTGGATAAGTTAGATCAAATGTAGCCTTAACCCGAACAATCTCCATTCCGTGTGTTTTAGCCAATGCTTTTAGCGCTGTTTTCTGTTCAAGATAACAATCATATGGCATTGTAAGAGCACCTCGAATATCGTCTACAAAACTGGCCTTGGTAGCTAATGAAGAACGATTGTTCTTGAGTTTATTTAAAAAGTGTCCGCTTTGTTTGTCACGCATTACAATATAATCACTTGAAAGTTTCATTTTGATTCTCCTTAAAAATAAAATTCAATGACACGCACGTCATGTTGTTGACGGCTGCCTGTTACTCGCCATAAAAGTTGGCGATAATCGTCATAATCTCCATCAGATGGATTAACGGGGTCTAAGACCACAATAGTTTTAAATTTATGCTGAAGGCCATCAACTCCTACACCCAAAACCTGGCTTGTAGCAACCACATTTGTCTGTTCAAGAGAGTCCTTCTTGTCTCCTGTCCAAATACCAATTTCCGGGTGTCGCTCTCTGATAACCTCTACAATCTGCTTGGATTTGCTAACTATCAACATTTCTGTCCTGCTTGCTAGTAGAAGATCCAATTGAAGTAGCATTGGAGTATCTGCATTAACAGCCTTCAACTTTGGAAAGTCAACCTCAAATCCTGTCTGGATTAAATATCGTTCAAAAGTTTTTCGGCCAAATGTCTGTTTGGCCATGGCGTACTTACCATTTTTTCCAACAATATTCAATTTCCTAAATTGTTCCAATTCGTTCGGGTTAGCTGTTAGACACCAGATAGGTTCAAAGACAACCTCAAATCCGTTGTTTTCTTCGGCTTCCTCAATGGCTTCGACTTCCTCCCATCGAAAAAAGTTGGGCAGATTGCTTACATAGTTTTCATAGTCTCGGAAGTCATCCCATTCTTGCTTAGAATAGCTGAATTTGGAATACTTCATCTTACCGTGAGCTAGTTGCCAGTTTTCCCTTTGATTAGGATCAGCCATTCCAAATACCGTTTTTTCAAGCGGATAGAAGTTTTGCCCCTTCTTCCTGATGGGAGTTGCTGACAGACCTACAGTATAGCCACGTTTGACCTTGCGATAAGCCTTCACATTGGCATCACTGGACATATTCTGCCACTCGTCAATAATGAACACATCGCACTCAACAGACTCACCGCTTGCAAGTCTGTTCTGCAATCTACGGTCCGTCATAGTTTCTAATTCGAAATCAGTATTGTAGCCTAGATTTTGATAGGTACTACTCCAGCCTTCCAGAATGGCCAACCGATTATTGATTACTAGGACTTTTTTAGCCCCCTTGTGCTTTGATATTTCAAAAGCACAGATGGTCTTTCCACGGCCACCGTACGCCTCAAGGAAGATGCCAGGGCAATCACGGTCACTTCGTTTAACTGCTTCAGCTTGCCATTTGCGTAATTCGATTGCCAATGTCTACAATCACCTCCTCGATGTCATTCCGTTGGGCATAAAATAGCCCAAGCCTTGCAGCTGCCCTCACATCGTTGTGGTGACTCTTGTCAAAGGTCCACAGCCCTAAAGCTTTTAATAAGTCGTTAGGTATATCTGTCTGATAGCCAGCATTTCGTTGCAGAACCAAATTCGGATAGCATAGCTCAATGGCTGCAATGGTCTCAACTACTGAGTTGTCTCTGGAATAATCATTGTCCCTAACCTCAAATTTTTCAACGACCACTATGTCGAACTCAAGACCACGCCCAATCTCTTTGAACCAGTTTTTAAAGTTCTGAGTGCCATAAGGCACTACCCAATAGTCAACCAGCTTTGCATTATCCAAGAGTACAATCCCTGTTGTACTGGTTTCAATTTTGTTGCTTGATGGATCAATTGCTAAAATTTTCATCAGACACCAACTTTCTCAGTCAGAACTCCTGGATAAAGGGCCGTGTTAAACCAATTTTGTTTATTTACCTTTGCAAAGGCAAATAACGCCTTAATTTCTTTTGCTTGTTTTTCGAATTTTCGAATATCTTCCTCCGATTCAAAGATAGGTTTTTCCTTATATTTAGCTACTGTGACCAGCTTGTATTCCGGAGTGAATACTGGCTTTTCATTTCCCTGATCAAGATTTGTTTCGTCTACTTTCACAAAACGAATCGCAACATCGAATAGAAAACCTTCTGTAACAAGCACTTCAATTGATTCTGGTCCAATAACAACTGCTAGCGAATCTGTTACTCGTGTTTTGTTCATCAATTCCATTACTTAATCACCAACTTTTCCGTTCTAATGAGCTCGGCTCCTTTGACTTTCTTGCCAGATTTAAGCAACTCTTTGAGTGTTTTTTTGTCTGGCGCAAGCGTCACTTTTTTTGTAAAATATTTTTTCGGAAGGTCGTCTTCGTTGACCTTAACTGATTCTGGATTCTTAGCAATTTTTATAGTAAGAGCACCGCTCTTAACTTCGGTTTGCCCCGTGACATTCATAGCTGTCATAATGTTGTCCTTGACATAATCCAGCTTTTTCTGTGCCGCCTGTTTCTTCGCTTTGAAGCTCTCTTCCTCAGCCTTGTACATGGCCACGTCGGCTTCTAGATTCTTGATAACATGGGCATATCCTTCCGCTTTCTGTTCGAATTGTTCTTGCCAATCGATAGCCTCAAGCGTGTCCGTTTTTGTTTCATCATCAATATCCATTTGATAAATTGTCAGAAACTGACCTGTCAGTTCGTATAAACTAGCCATTTTTTTCTACCTCTCTGATTTTGTTTGTAAGTTTTGTTAGTCCAATACCAGATTTAGTCAAATCAGCGTTGGACGTAAATAGATGATTTTGATTCATTCTAGCAATTTCGTTTTTAGATAAACATGCCAGGTTTGAAATATCATAGTTTGTTTTATCACCGTCCAGGAAAACGATTGAGTACCCTTTTGGTATCGGCCCGTTATGTTCCTCCCAGACCTTGCGATGCTTCAAAACCCATTGATTAGGCTCTCCGATTTTTTCTTTCGGATAACCGTCTGTTGTGTAGTTGATAGTACCGACAGGTACATAATTCGGAGGTCTATTACCTTTTTTGAACTGCCCACTGTTTTTTGGCATATTTGGGTACTTCTTCCCCTTATTGTGAGGAGTTTGACCTTTCTCAAATCTTCCCGTCAAACCACTATGTAGATTATTATTTCTCCGATAACTCTTAATCTGTTTCTCAGTCAGTGATAATCCGAATTTTCGGTTCATTTCATTTGCAACATCACGAGAAAACTTATTTTTTTGGATGGATACAAGGTAGTCGTGTTGCTCCTTAGTCAGCAATCTACCTTGATAGGCTTCGCCAACAAGCAAGCCTAAACGTTTACGCACACCGCCGATTTGAGTCTTGTTGTAATTCGTACCAAATTTCTCATTCAGTAACTTAGTTACTTCAGGAGTTAATCGACCAGGACATATTTCATGCATGTACTCCGTATACTCATCCTTCCAGCAAAGCGATCGGGGCATTGACTTCACCTACCTTGTCTTTGAATTTTTCAGCATCTAGCGCCAGCTGGCCAGCTTGTAGGATTTGACCTGAAATGGCGACCATCTGTTTTGATCGTTGGAGTTCCGTCTTTAATTCATCAGCAGTAAGATCCCTGTCGTCCAATGCTTCCAACTGAGCGAAAAGAGTATTGGTTAAATCTGTCAATTTATTTCGTACCATCTACTTCGTCACCTCTTTCATTAGTTTATTTGCTTCTTTGATTAGCAAACGCATAACATTGCTATCCGTTTCTTTCTCTGCTGCTCTTGTCAGCATATCCACCCACTCTCGTCTAGTATCATTCTTCCAATCAACCAACTCCGTGAGTTCTTTTGTGTGATTAAAGTAAGGGGAGTAGTCGTATGACTTATCTTCCAAGCGAACGCATCTGCCTGCCTTGATATCTTTGGCTAAGTTCGCTCTCACATTACTATTTGTTGTACCAACAGCCTCGGCCACTTCATCATATGAGGCAGCAGGGTGCTCTCTATAATATTCCCTGATTCGTTCAGCTTGAGTCATGTTTCTTCTCCTTATTTCAACCCTTCAGGCGGTTGCACGTCGTACGTAAATTGTTTGTCTGAATTTCTCAGATTCATCCGTGCAACATTGTTAGCTATCATCTGACGCTCTTTCTGCTTCATTTCAGCGTGGTCATCCAGCGTATTAACTAGAGACCAGAGCGCGATTCCTACGATTGTCACAAAATATAAGTATTCCATCATCTTACTTTCTCCTTTTCTTTGTAGATTGCTACGATTTTATTCAAGTCTGCGATTTCTTGATTCGCTTCTTGAAGTTTTTCTTGTGTTTCAATTAGTGATTGATTGAGATCCAAAGCGACCTCTTTCCAGTCAAGATTGGTTTCTTCGATCTCGACCTCTTTCAAGTCAGTGTCAGCTTCTTCGACCTCTTCCGAAAAGTAGTTTTTAATTTTTGCTAGTAAGTTCATTTCTTCCTCACTTCGTTAAATTCATCCAGTTTGCGTTGTACCATTCACGGACTGCATCTCGTGGCCAACGCTTGTCATTTATATTTGGAAATCCTTTTTGGTAGCGAAAACGGTCATCGAACGTATCTACAGAAACCCCAAGCATTTTAGCCACATCTTTTCGCTTCAATTCCAGAGGGAAAGCTTCTTCAATATCTGCTGATTGCAATACCGTAAATTTGATTTGGCTTGCAATCGCTTGGATCAACTCTTCCATTTTTGCTCCTTTCGTGTTATAATTCAGTTAGTTATTTTAGTAAGCGCCTGACTTCGTTAGGTGCTTTTTTGTGCTACTCAATCCCATAATCTTCAATAACCTGAAGAATGAAACTGTTCGCTCGTGGACCTTTTGTCGTTCCACTTAGAATGTTTGTCACTTCCTGTCGCTTAAAGCCGTAAGCAACCGCTAGAGTTGCTTTTTTGATCCCTTTCTCTTTCAAGAAAGCATTAACTCTTTCGCGACCGTTTGCGATATCTGGCATATTTTCTCCTTTCTTTTTCTTTCTTCTTTTTCTGCTATAATATAAGCAGAAAGGAGCTAACCTTATGACTTTTAAAGAATATTTACTTAAAGCAAGCAAACGCGACATCTACGATGATGGTAAAGATTTTGATTTTGAAACCATCTTTGCTAGAGAAATATTACGTTATGCACACGATTCCGAACTGGAAACCAAAACAGGTTTCTTTCGTCATCTTGAAATCATGAATGCTGATTCGTGGTTTGTTGAACTTGCTCGCTCAATTTATCAAGATTTTGAGAAATCAATTTCAGATTCTCACTAATCGAGCGTGACTTTTTTTGATATGGCAATCTCAGAAATTTACCACCAGCGCTGACTACCTTAATGATTTTTTCAAGGTGGTCTTTTTCTTGTTCTAAATTTTTAAGAATACTTACCATCGGCACGTCCCTCCTATTTACTTATTTGTAAATAAGAAACAACTAAAAAATTAACTATTTTTGTGTTATCGCTTGACTATTTTAAATAAATAATTTAAAATGAAAGCATAATAAAAAGCACTAATAAAACTATAAATACCGTTCGCCAAAACATTTTTATAATTTATTTTTTAGTTGTTTTTTTAGTTGTAACTTACTTACAAAAACTATTTTAAATCATTTATTTAATTTTGTCAACAATTTTAAATAAATAATTTAAATATTTTTTGTCAATCTCTTAGAAAGGTTGATTTAACAATGTTTCCGACATTTGAAAAAGTTAGAGAATTAGCAAAAAAACAAGGCTTATCTCTAAATCAAGTAGAAGAAAAACTTGGATACAGTAAAAATACTCTGTATTCTTTAAAGCGACAAAAGGTCAGCTCCGAACGATTACAAGAAATCGCCGACTACTTCAACGTGTCCACTGACTACCTGCTCGGACGGACGGATAATCCAGCAATAGTAAGCGATGATACAATCGCAGGTTACACATCTGACGACCTCCGAAAGATGGCAGAGAATGCCAAGACCTTCGATGGTAAGCCTCTTACAGAGGAAGACATCGATGCCATCCAGAACATCATTGAGATTTATTTGAGAGGTAGATAGTATGACAAGTATTCCAATGAAAAAGAATCCGTTCAGAGAAAAGATGACAGCAATCAGGATTGTCAATCCTGAAACTTCTCAGTTTCTAGGAACGATCACTAACTTTGATATGTTTCCCGGTTCAACATCTTTGATTGCTTTTCTAGATTTTTTTAATCTAAGACCCGATACAGACTATATCTTATCTCTAACTGCCCACTTCCCTGACGGTACGTCCTACCCTGTTCATGCTACGAGAATAAATATTGCAAGGCAGGGCTTTGTTTTGCTAGAAGATGGCTTTGGGATGGCTACTGGAAATTTCAGCTTTAATTTTACGATACAGAACCCAAGTGATTTTTACTTTTTCTTCGTCTTGATGGACGAGAACGGTCAGGAAGTAGATACAGCATATAGTTATCATCATTTTGGAAAGTGGGGGTAAACAATGCCGGAGACACAAGATAATTTCAAACCTACCCCTTCCAATGTTTCTTCAATTCACGCTTCTAAATCTTCATTGAAAACTGTACCCATACAAAATCGTGATATAATGGAGTCAGAAATGTTATCGGAGGAAAAAATTATGTCACAAGATACTTACAGCAAATCTGAAATCGACTTAAAACTTGATAAAATCAATTCTGACACCCAGCACGGATTTGAGAAAATTGATTTAAAAATTGACCAACTCAAACAAGAAATGCGTAGCGGATTTGAAAAAATAGATTTGAAATTTGAAAAAGTCGATTTGAAATTCGATAATTTCGAGAAACGTGTAGAGACTATGTTGCTAACTCAAGAAAACAAGAGATTAGAAGAGCAAGCTAAAAGCAAAAAAGAGTTCATGTATTGGTTTATCGGATTGTTAGTTAGTACTTTACTGGGGATACTAGCAATCATCGTAACCATTTTAACAACAAAATAACACAAAAAGGATGATAGCCTATGACTATTGAAGAGCTAGTAGACTCGCACGGTGTCACTCTCGCTTACTTTGATAATAACCTCTGGCATAGACCAGGAGTTTACATCAAAGAAATCAATATTATTTTCATAAACCGTGAGCTGTCAGAGAACGCAAAAAAACGGGTCATATACCACGAATTAGGACATCTGGAACATTCTACTGCACTATATAAAAATAACCACACTAGGTGCGAGAATGAAGCCAATAGGCACATGATCCATAAACTACTAGAAGAAGAACTCGCACTATCGGATGATCTCAAATCGTTTAACTATCTACATTTCATGCAAAAACATGAACTTAGAACAATCACAGACGAATTGATGGTTATTGATGAATATTATGAATTGATAGGATAAAATTATGGATTTCAAAAAATTAAAAGAATTAGCAAAAACTGCAGTTGATAAAACTGCAGAAGGATTAGACAAAGCTAACGAAATGAGAAAAAAAGCATCGTTAGAAACAAAAATCACATTACCAGCAGCAAATCAGTTCTCTAGCCCTACTACCGTTCGAAAAACAGTAGATGGCCAATACTATATTGGCATGTACTCGGAAGAACCTGTACTTTACGAATTTGAAAACTTTAGTTTCTCAGGCTCTACTATTGTTGAGCGTACAACGACTACAGGAAAAACCAAGCAAAAAGGTCGAGTTGGTAGCGTTCTATTAGGAGGTGCTGTTGCAGGACCTATTGGGGCTTTTGCTGGTGGAGCTAGGGCAAAAAAAGGGACCATCAATTCCACTTCAGTTACTACACAAGAAGAAAAACCAGGATCAGCATCGGTATTACTCAGAAGTATTGTAACTGGTGAAATTAAAACTATTTCAACTAAATTAACACAAGCGCAAGCAAATAATGTCGAAAGATTTTTTGACTAAACAAAAAATCCCCACACTCGCCATCGCCAAATTTTGAGTGTGAGGAACTTCAGTATAAGAAACAACCATTCAAAAGGTCATTTTCTTATACCCATTTTAACAAAATAAAGGGGGAAAATCAATGGCATCATACAGAAAAAGAGAGAATGGTAAGTGGGAATATCGCATTTCTTATAAAACTCATGACGGAAAATATAAGAAGGCTGAAAAAGGTGGATTCCCGACTAAAAAGGCTGCACAAATAGCTGCTGCTGAAAGAGAAAAAGAACTGCTACTTCCCTCTTATGTTTCAGATGACATTACTCTTTACGAATACTTTAAACAATGGGCTACCATTCATAAGAAACCCAATATTTCTCCCATAACTTGGCAAGTTTATCAAGTTACCAGTCGAAACATTGAAAAACTATTCCCAGGGGCGAAACTTAAAAATATAACCAGTTCAATCTATCAGCAAGCCTTAAATACATTTGCTGAAACACATTCACAAGCAACGGTTGAAAGATTAAATATCCATATCAAGCAATGCGTAGCCATGGCTGTTCACGAGGAAATCATTCAAAAGGATTTCACAACCTTTGCCAAAGCGGTTTCTCAAAATAAAGGTGTCGAAAAAGAAACCAAGTTTCTTGAGGTTGAAGAGTACAAAAAAGTTATAGCCGTTTCAAAGCGTAAGATGGACGTTCAATCTTATGCAGTGATCTATCTTATAGCAGTTACTGGAATGCGTTTTGCTGAGTGTCTGGGGCTAACCTGGGACAGTGTAGACTATGACAACAAGGTTCTTTCTGTAGATAAGACCTGGAATTACAAAACTAATCTTGATTTTGCAAGTACAAAAACAAAAAGCAGTATCCGAAAGATACCGCTTGACGATGAAACACTTAAATTATTAAAAAACTACCAAAAAGAACATTGGATCCATAACAAAGAAAATCGTATTTTCTCTAAGATATCAAACAATGCAGTCAATAAGACCTTAAGATATATAGTTGGAAGAAACGTCCACGCGCACTCTCTCAGACACACATATGCTTCCTTCTTAATTTCAAAACACGTTGAACTACTCTCTATTTCAAAAATCCTTGGCCATGAGAATATGAACATCACTATTGAGGTTTATGCTCACCAATTAAAAGAACTAGAAGAAGCAAGCAACTCAGAAGTGAGAGAGATATTCGGAAATTTAGGGGCGAATTTGGGGCAGAACACCTCAAACACCCAGTAAAATCGATACTTTCTATGCCCCCTGCAGGAATCGAACCTGCAACTACTCCTTAGGAGGGAGTTGTTATAT
>ERZ773212.1394-NODE-1394-length-11094-cov-6.801250_pt1 | contig 11094 bp, 7 predicted proteins | sample MGYA00581005_ERZ773212 | MGnify/ENA primary metagenome ERZ773212 (study PRJEB29015, sample SAMEA2738154) | human oral metagenome | biome: human oral; feature: human-associated habitat; material: saliva | place: China | collected 2196 ...
CTCCCTGAGTATCGACTGTCGCCTGCCACGCATCACGGGTAGAGACCGCGGGCGACGTGGGCCTCGGCGACGCGCTTGACGGCCATCGTCGTCGCGGCGGTGCGCAGCGAGAGTCCGTGCTCCCTGGAGAAGTCTGTGACCTCGTTCCAGGCCTTGTCCATCCTGGTGCGCAGGCGCTCATTGACCTCCTTCTCGGTCCACCAGTAGGACTGGTTGGCCTGTACCCACTCGAAGTAGGACACGATGACGCCACCGGCGTTGGCGAGGATATCCGGTACGACCAGGATCCCCTTGTCGGCCAGGATCGCGTCGGCCGTGGGTGTCGTCGGGCCGTTGGCGCCCTCAACGACCAGCTTGGCGTCGATCAATGGCGCGGTCTGCTCGGTGATGACCCCTTCGACCGCTGCAGGAACAACGACGTCGCAGGCGACGGCGAACAGCTCGCTCGCAGGGATCGGGTCCGCGCCGGGGAACCCGTCGACGGTGCCGGTCTCATCCACGAAGGCCTCGAGTGCGGGGATGTCGATGCCCTTGTCGTTGCGAATCGTGCTGTAGACGTCCGCCACGGCCAGAACCTTCACGCCCGCCTCGTGGAGGAAGCGGGCAGCGCCGCGACCGACTTTGCCGAAGCCCTGAACGATCGCGGTGGCCTGCGAGGGATTCACTCCGATGCTCTCCATCGCGTTGAGGACGGAGTAGACGACGCCGCGGGAGGTGGCGGCGGCCCGCCCCTGTGACCCGCCGAGGTTGACCGGCTTGCCCGTGACGGTTCCCAGAACCGTGTGCCCGGTGGCCACCGAGTAGGTGTCCATCATCCAGGCCATGGTCTGCTCGTCGGTCCCCATATCGGGAGCCGGGATGTCCTTGTCGGGGCCGATCAGGGGGATCAGCTCCGAGGTGTAGCGGCGGGTCAGTCGCTCGAGCTCTCGTTCCGAGTGGGCCCGGGGGTCCACCTGGACCCCTCCCTTCGCGCCGCCGTAGGGCAGATCGAGAAGAGAGCACTTCCATGTCATCCACATGGCCAGCGCTCGGACCTCGTCGAGGTCCACGTTGGGGGAGTAACGGATCCCTCCCTTCGCGGGGCCGCGAGAGATGTTGTGCTGGACGCGGTGGCCGATATGCAGCTCCATCGTGCCGTCGTCGCGTCGCAGTGGGATGGCGACCGTCACCTCTTTACGGGCGGTCTCAAGCATGCGGCGCATTCCGTCGTCGAAGCCGAGGAACTGGATCGCCTCGGCGAGCTGCGCCCGTGCATCGGTGAGGGGGTGAGGGGTCGAGGGCATGGAGCTACCTCCTGGGTCGGTCGGGTGGATCAGCGTGATCCGGGGCCGGTGCGGCCTTAAGACGTGGGTGGAAGAGGGGATCAGGGCTGGTCTCGGAGCGCCTGCTCGAGGATCTCCATGCCTTCGGCGAACAGCTCGTCCGGCATGGTCACCGGTGGCAGGAGGCGGATGACATTGCCGTAGGTGCCGCAGGTGAGCAGGATCAGACCGCGTGAGCGCGCGGCCTGCGCGACGGCGGCGGTCAGTGCGGCATCGGGCTTCTGCGAGTCGGGGTCGACGAGCTCGAGAGCCATCATGGCGCCCTTGCCCCGGACCTCGCCGATGCGGGGGTCCTTCGCCTTCCACTGCTCCATCAGGCGGATGCCGGTCTCGCCGATCGTGCGGGCCCGTCCCAGGAGATCGTGCTCCTCGATCATGTCCAGGGTCGCCAGGGCGGCGGCACAGGCCAGGGGGTTACCGCAGTAGGTGCCGCCAAGGGCGCCCGGTTCGGCGGAGTCCATGATCTCGGCCGAACCGGTGACCGCCGACAAGGGGGTGCCTCCGGCCAGGCCCTTGGCGGTCGTCACCAGGTCGGGAACGACTCCCTCGTGGTCGCAGGCGAACCACGCCCCGGTGCGGGCGATTCCCGACTGGATCTCATCGGCGATGAAGACCGCGCCGTTGTCATGGCACCAGCGCTGGAGCGCGGTGAGGAAGCCGGGCGCCGGCACGATGAACCCGCCTTCGCCCTGAATGGGCTCGATGATGACGGCGGCGACGGAGGATGCCCCCACCTGCTTCTCGATCTGACTGATCGTGCGCTCGGCGGCGGCCTCGCCGTCCAGTCCGTCGCGGTACGGGTAGGAGCCGGGGACCCGGTAGAGCTCAGGGGAGAAGGGGCCGAAGCCGCCCTTGTAGGGGGCGACCTTGGCCGTCAGTCCCATGGTCAGGGATGTGCGTCCGTGGAAGGCGTGGTCGAAGCAGACCACTGCCTGGCGGCCGGTGTGCTTGCGTGCGAGCTTGATGGCGTTCTCGACGGCCTCCGCCCCGGAGTTGAACAGCGCGGTCTTCTTCGGGAAGCTGCCCGGGGTCAGGGCGTTCAGGCGTTCGGCGACCTCGACGTATCCGGCGTACCTCGTGACGGCGAAGGAGGTGTGCGTCAGGTTCTCGGCCTGCTCCTGGATTGCAGCGACGACGGGCGCCGCCGCACCGCCCACGGTTGTCACCGCGATGCCGGATCCGAAGTCGATGAGACGGTTGCCGTCCACGTCCTCCAGGACGCCTCGGTCCGTACGCCGTGCGAATGTCGGCATGGCGGCGGTCAGGGCGCGTGGGAGTGCGGTACCTGCGCGTTCGTCGAGGGCGCGGGCCTCGGGACCGGGCAGAGGAGTGGCGAGATGAATGGTCTGGGGCAGCGTTGCCATATGGACCTCACAGTGTGTCGTGACGGGCGGAGATCTGCCGCGGAACAGGGCGCTCCGGGTTGTCGTAGAAACGTGCTCGGCTATGAGTTCCGTCTCAGGTTATGCCCGCCTCTAGGTCTGAGCACCTAAGCCTAATGCACAAAATCTCGCGAATCCTGTGCGTGATGCATAGAACAGTGTTTGAATCCAGGCATGGTGTTGGTGTCGGATCTCATCGATGGAGCGGACCTGGGAGTTCGCGCGGTACTTCTGCCCGCACCGCACGCCGCGGTCACCTGGGTCGTCGCGACCGAGCTCCTCCAACCGGCCTCCTACCTCGAGGGCGGCGAGCTCGTTCTCACCACGGGTCTCGTCATGGCCGATGCGGAGGCGGCCACGTGGCGGGAGTACGTGGCATCACTGGTCGAGGCGGGAGTCGCGGCTCTCGGACTGGGGACCGGCATCGCCTTCGACACCGTGCCCGAGGACCTGCGCGAGGCCTGCAGGGCCGGGCATCTCAATCTCATCGAGGTCCCCCTCGAGGTCTCCTTCGCCTCCATCAGCCGCGAGGTCGGGGCCATGCTTCAGGCCACCGAGCCTGAGATCGGTGCCGAGGGGGCGGGAGACGAGGAGACCCTGGTCCTGCAACAGCTGACGCGTGCAGCCGCCAAGGACAACCAGAGCGCGATCATGCGCGCTCTGGCCTCGATCCTCCGGGGCGAGGTGTCCCTGCGGGATGCCACGGGACGTACCGTGGTCGGTCCCTTCGGGCCGGAGGCGACGGGAATCGACGACGAGGTCGCCGAGTGCATCGACAGGATCCGTCCGGGAGGGATGCGAGGAGCCGGGGCGGTCGGCCTCGGCGACATGCGGCTGGTCGTCCGCCCGGTCGGCATCACCGGCGAGCCCGAGCGCTACCTGGCGACCGTTCAGCGCGAGACGCTCACGCGCGCTCAGACCCTGGGGGTCGATCTCGCCTGGTCGTTTCTGAATCTCATCGCCGAGTCCTCCAAGGCCTTCACCGGATGGCTCCTCCAGCTCGTGGGGGCCTCCACCCGGCATCTCCTGGCGGGTGACATCGCGCAGGGGCTGGCGCTGGCGGACCAGGTTCAGGAGCTCGTCCTCACACGCCTGCCGTCTCCGGAGCGGCGATCGGTGCCCGCTACCGGTGGTGGTCATCAGTGGCGGGTTGTCTGCCTCGAGGGTGGCAGTGCTGACGTTGCCGGGCTCTCCACAGTGCTGGCCCGCCTGCTCGTCGAGAGTCGGGGGGCTCCGGTGGGGGAGCGGCTTCTGTGGCGCACGGACCGGGGCGGGACCCGCCTGATGATCCTCGGTGAGGTCGAGCGCGTTCCCTCCCTTCTTGAGGACGGCAGTGTCACGCCCTGGACGGAGCGGATGCGGATCGGCGTCAGCGGTCCTGTCGGCGTCACTGATCTGCCGCGGGGCGCACAGCAGGCGCTGTCCGTCTGCACCGGAACTCGGCAGCTCGGACAGGCGGTGCGCTGGGAGACCTCGGGACTGCCGTCGGTCACGGACCTCCTGGACGAGGATCGGGCCCAAGCCTTCGCCCGCGCTCGCCTCGGGGGCGTCGCCGATCAGCCCGAGCTGCTCGAGTTGTTGAGGATCTACCTCAGCGAGGCCGGGGCGGTGCAGCGCATCGCCGAGCGTCTGGGGGTGCATCGAAACTCCGTCCCCGCACGTCTTGTGCGCCTGAGGAGGGCACTCGGCGTCGACATCGAGGATGCCGAGCAGCGGGCGAATTTGTGGTTTGCGTTACATTTTTGGGCGGAGTGACGGTTTGTCATCTCGCACAAGGGTGACTTTTCCGCGTTTTGATGCGATTCCTTGAAGTGTGGAACGTGATGTTCGACATACCTGGTGGTGTGTGTTTACTATTACGCCGTCACCTAGGACCTTAGCCCGCGTTGTTGTCACAGGACTTGTGTCGCGTCGGGCGCTAGCGGCGATGTGGCCTGCGCCGGTCCTGCGTGAGCTTGGGCAGTAGAGGCCCGAGTCGTCTCATTTCTTTCGACTCTCGAAACTTCTCACCTCGACACCGACGTCCCGCCAAAGCCAAGAAGCAGAGTGATTCACATGAGCCTTCCTCTCCTCCAGAATTTTATTGACGGACGATTTGTTCCGGCAACCACCGATGCCACGTTCGACGTCGTGGATCCTCGAACGGAACAGGTCGTAGCGCAGTGCCCGGTCTCGGGTTCCGCCGATGTCGACGCCGCCTACGACGCCGCCCTCAAGGCCTTTGAGAGCTGGCGGCTGACAACGCCGGCGGAACGGCAGATGCTCCTGCTCCGGCTCGCCGACGCCCTGGAGGCCAACGCCGACCGTCTCGTCGAGGCTCAGCGCCGCAACACCGGTCAGCTCGCCGAGATGATCCGGGCGGAGGAAGTCGTGACAGGGGCCTCTCAGCTGCGGTTCTTCGCCGGGGCCGCCCGTCTCCAGTCGGGTGTCGCCTCGGGGGAGTACGCCGAGGGTCTGAACTCGCAGATTCGCCGCGAGCCCATCGGCGTCGTCGGGCAGATCGTCCCGTGGAACTACCCCTTCATGATGCTCATCTGGAAGGTCGGGCCCGCTCTGGCCGCAGGCAACACGGTGGTGCTCAAGCCGAGTGCCAACACGCCCGAGAGCGCCATCGTCTTCGCTGAGATCGCCAGTGAGATCCTCCCGCCAGGGGTCTTCAACCTGGTGCTCGGCACCGGGGAGACCGGGCGGCTCATGAGCTCCCACCCGGTGCCCGGGCTGGTCGCGCTCACCGGTTCGGTGCGCGCGGGCTCGGATCTCGCCGAACAGGCGGCCGGCAACGTGACCCGCGTCCATCTCGAGCTGGGAGGCAAGGCCCCCGCCGTCGTCTTCGCCGATGCCGACATCGAGGCTGCCGCCGAGGGCATCGCCGCCGCAGGGATATTCAACTCCGGGCAGGACTGCACCGCCGCCACCCGCGTCCTGGTCGAGGCCTCGGTGGCCAAGGAGTTCACCGATGCGCTGGTGCGTCACGTCGAGTCCTTGCGGACCGGTCCGATTCCGGAGGAGGAGGCGTTCTACGGCCCCCTGAACAACGCCCGTCACTTCGCCTCCGTGCAGAAGATCGTTGAGGAGCGGCCCGCGCACTCCCACCTGCTGACCGGTGGCCACCGCGTCGGCGAGAGCGGGTACTACTACGCGCCCACCGTCATCTCAGGGCTCAAGCAGGACGACGCGCTCGTGCAGCAGGAGATCTTCGGGCCGGTCCTGACCGTTCAGGAGTTCTCCTCCGACGACGACGCCCTGGCCATGGCCAACGGCGTGGACTACGCCCTGTCCTCGTCCATCTGGACGACCGACCACCAGCGTGTCCTGCGATTCAGCAGGGACCTGGACTTCGGCTGCGTGTGGGTGAACTGCCACATCCCCCTCGTCGCGGAGATGCCGCACGGCGGCTTCAAACGGTCCGGCTACGGCAAGGACCTCTCCGTCTACGGCGTGGAGGACTACACACGTATCAAGCACGTCATGAGTGCCCTGTGACGCCCCGGAAGCGAACAGGAGGTCACCCCCATGCGCATTCTGACGGCCTTCACCAATTCGCTCGGCGGTCGAGACTCCTACCACCTAGGGGTGTCTCTCGCTGAAGCGTTCTCGTGCCCACTCGATCTCGTCACCGTCGTCAAGGGCGGCGGGGGACGCTACGTCCTTGACGTCACCGATCACGCCTTCCAGGACGTCGTCGCCACGCAGGTCGACGACTGGATGTCGGAGATCATGGAGGAGCATCGGCCTCGTGTGCCGGTGAGCAAGTACCTGCGGTACAGCCTCTCCTTCCCCGAGGGCATCATCGCCTCGGCCGAGGAGCTCAAGGCCGACCTGCTCGTAGCCGGCGGAGGCCGTCACGGGGTCCTGGGGCGGGTGTCCCTCGGCTCCGTGGGGCAGACGCTGCTCAACTCCTCGACTGTTCCGGTCGCTCTGTCCCCGCGCGGCATGAGGCACGCCCCTCTTGACGGACTCTCACGCATCACGGTCATGCTGGGGGAGTCCGGCAGGTGGAGGGGGGTGCTCAGCAAGGCCAGGACCTTCGCTGACAGAGCCGGTGTCCCGTTGCGTCTCATTACGGTGGCCACCGGCGACTCGCAGAACACCGCGGAGATCGGGGAGAGGACCGAGGCCCTGCTCGCCGAGGTACGCCTGGATCTCAAGGGGCTGGATGACCAGCGTGTCCAGATCGTCCACGCTCACAGCATGAGCGCCGCCGTGCTGGCCATGGAGTGGAACAGGAATGAGCTGGCCTTCCTGGGATCGGCGCGACTGGCCCAGAGCGGGCGCCTGTTCCTGGGGCCGGACGCCAACAAGATCCTGCGTGTCCTGCCCGTGCCTCTGGTCGCGGTCCCAGCCGACGCGGCCGACGTCGGGGGTGCAACATGAGCGCGGCTACCACGAGCTCCGGAGGCGGGCTGTCGAAGAAGGGACTGGCTGAGGGCTCTGTCGGTCTGCTCGGCGCCATCATCATCGGGGTGTCCTGCATCGCGCCCCCGTACACCCTCACCGGCGCGCTGGGGCCGACCGCCTCAGAGGTGGGCGAGCAGGTACCGGCGATCTTCCTCGTCGGATTCATCCCGATGCTCCTGGTCGCCTTCGGGTACCGAGAGCTCAATGCGGCGATGCCCGACTCGGGCACCTCCTTCACCTGGGGGACGCGTGCCTTCGGTCCGTGGATCGGGTGGATGAACGGATGGGGGCTGATTGTGGCGACCGTCGTCGTCCTGTCGAACCTTGCGGCCATCGCCGTCGACTTCTTCTATCTGTTGCTCGCACAGGTGACTCGCAACTCCGCCATTGCAGATCTCTCCGACAACGTATGGGTCAATACCCTCACCTGCCTGGTCTTCATCACGCTGGCGACCTGGATCGCGTACCGTGATATGCAGACCACCCAGAAGCTCCAGTACTGGTTGGTGGGGTTTCAGCTGACGGTGTTCCTCGGCTTCGGCGCGGTGGCCATTTACCGCTACTTCACCGGAACCGCCGTCAATCCGACACCCGTGAAGCTCGAATGGTTCAATCCCTTCGCCGTCGACTCGCTGGGGACTTTCGTGGCGGGCGTGTCCCTGTCCTTGTTCATCTACTGGGGCTGGGACGTGTCGCTGACGGTCAATGAGGAGGCCGACGACGCCAGCTCCACTCCAGGGCGCGCCGCCGTGCTCACTGTCATGACAATTGTCTCGGTGTACATGTTCGTCACGATTGGATCCATGATGTTCGCCGGCCTGGGGGAGGATGGGATAGGACTGGGCAATCCTGCGATCCAGGACAATGTCTTCTTCGCCTTGGCCAGGCCGGTTCTGGGGCCGTTCGCGATCCTCCTGTCGACGGCGGTGCTGGTCTCGTCCGCGGCGTCCTTGCAGTCCACCTTCGTCTCTCCCGCCCGCACCTTGCTGTCGATGGGATACTACGGGGCAATGCCGGAGAAGCTCGGCGAGATCTCTCCGCGCTTCCTCACCCCTGGTCGCGCAACAGTCGTCTCGGCGATCGCCGCCTCGACCTTTTACACGCTGCTGCGCTTCGTATCCACCTCCGTCCTGTGGGACACGGTTCAGACCCTGGGGGCGATGATCGCCTTCTATTACGGTCTCACCGCCTTCGCCGCGGTATGGTACTTTCGAGGGAAATGGTTCTCCTCAGTGAGGAACTTCTTCTTCACGCTGGTCTCACCGGGACTGGGAGGTCTTATCCTCTTCTTGCTGCTCGGCCTGACCCTGAAGGACTCCCTCAACCCCGAGTACGGGTCGGGATCGCAGGTCCTCGGCGTCGGTCTCGTCTTCGTCCTCACCCTCGCCCTCATTCTCCTGGGCGTGGTGCTGATGCTCGTACAGTACGTCCGAGCACCGGCCTTCTTCCGCGGGGAGGTGATCGCACGATCCGACGCTGTCACCGAGGAGTTGAAGGTGGCAACTGTCTTAGAGGAGGACGATGGTGAAGCCTCCCAGCTCCGTGCTGCGTCATAGATGCAGTGAACCGGAGCGAACACACACATGAAAACAGCTCACTCCGCGCCAGGCCGGCGGAAGGAGCTGAGAGGAATCACATTGTCATCGTATCGACGGCCACAGCTGATCGATGCGCCGGTAATCAAACGCACGATATGTGGACGCCAGGCCGGACCACGAAGGAGTGACCAATGAGCATCAACATGGAGCGAGTCGCTGAGCTGACGGAGATCGAGTCCAGGCGCCTCAATGAACGGACCAAGGGGTCCGGCGACATGTACAACCGCGCGAGAAACAGCCTTTCCGGCGGTGTCGCCTCCTCGTACCAGCTGCGCGAGCCCTGGCCCATTTACCTTGAACGGGGGCAGGGGCCGAAGGTCTGGGATGTTGACGGCAACGAGATGTGGGACTTCCACAACGGCTTCGGATCGATGCTTCAGGGGCATGCCCACCCGGTGATCGGAGAAGCCATTCAGGAGCGGTACGGCAAGGGCACCCACTTCGCCGCCCCGACCGAGGACGCCCTGGCGGTGGCGGAGAACCTCTCGAGCAGGTGGGGGCTGCCGAAGTGGCGCTACACGAACTCGGGCTCGGAGTCCACGATGGACGCGATCCGTATTGCACGCGCCTACACCGGTCGCGACACGGTCATGAAGATCTTCGGCTCCTACCACGGGCACCACGACACCGTCATGGTCTCGATCGGCGTCGAGTACGACAAGATCGGTGACCGTGACAACCTGGCCTCGCTGCCCTACGGAGGCGGCATTCCCGACGCCACCGTCCAGATGACGGTGCCGGTTCCCTTCAACGATGCCGAGGCCATGGAGCGCCGCATCATCCGGCTGACCGATGAGGGGCGTAAGCCCGCCTGCGTCATCATGGAGCCGGCCATGATGAACCTGGGCGTCGTGCTGCCGGAACCGGGATATCTGGAGCAGGTCCGCGAGATCACCCGGCGACACGGCGTCGTCCTGATCTTCGATGAGGTCAAGACCGGCCTGTGCATCGGTCCGGGCGGCGCCACCCAGCGCTTCGGAGTGACTCCCGACCTGGTGACCATGGCCAAGGCCCTCGGTGGCGGTCTGCCCTCGGGCGCCATCGGAGGCACCGAGGAAGTCATGTCCGTGGTGGAGGACCACACCGTCTTCCAGGTCGGCACCTACAACGGCAACCCCCTGGTGATGGCCGCAGTGCGGGCCAACCTCGAGAAGGTCCTCAACCCGGAGGCATACGCCCACCTCGATCACCTCAATGAGCGCATTCTCGCGGGCTGCACAGAGGTCATCGAGCGCTACAACCTTCCGGGCTACGCGGTGGGCGTCGGCGGCAAGGGGTGCGTCACCTTCTCCCCCAAGAAGGTCGTCGACTACGAGTCCTTCAAGGAGCACCAGAACGCGGAGCTGTCCGAGCTCGCGTGGCTGTTCAACATGAACCGGGGGATCTTCATGACTCCGGGCCGCGAGGAGGAGTGGACCCTGTCAGTGACCCACACGGACGAGGCGATCGACGCCTACGTCAGCTGCTTCGAGGAGCTTGCCGAGGCGATCACTTCCAAGTGACGTCAGCACTCTCTGATCTCATGGGGGCCACCGAAGACGTCGGTGGCCCCCATGAATCGTGTCCTACCCGCGGTGGCGCTCGGTGGCACTCAGTGGCGTTTCCAGGCGCGGATCCTCGTGCGGAAGGAGGTGAAGGGCGCCACCGTGTTGATATGCACCCACTTGGCCACCGGCCAGGCCGACGGCGTCGAGGAGGCCCACGCCCGCTGCCCGGAAGTGAAGAGCTCCTCCCGGCTCAGCGATGCCACGAGGGCGACGACGTCGTCGCCCCGGTTCCGAAAGGCCTCCTGAAGCCGGGGCAGGGAGGCGTCACGCCACTGCTCGTAGAAGGCGCTGTAGAGATCGCCGAGTCGGTTCCACCGGTACCCGGGAGCGGGCGTGACCACCTCGCGTCCGGCCTGCTCATCGCGCTCCCAGCCCAGCAGCAGGTCCATCCACCCCAGCTGGTAGGCGAGCATCTGCACCGGCGTGCGGTCCACCCCGTCCTTGAGCGTGTGGAGTTCGGAGGCGGGGACGTCGTCGAACTCGGCGATGAACAGCTCAGCGCGCTTGCGGATCTCCGCGATGAGCTCCTCACCGGAGGCGTAGTCCTTCACAGCGGTCTCCTTCTTCGTTCTCGCTGGCCCGCCGGTGGCAGTCGGAGGCGTGCGATCGTAGGTTAACCCTCGCGGTCGTGCCCTTAACCTACTGTGTTGTCTCATGGCTTCTGAGAGTTTCGGATGTCATGACATCTGAGACACTGGTGGGGTGGGTTGCCTGGGGGTTATGGGTAACTCGATTTCGCCGTCTCGGCGTGAGCAGGTCATAGGTTTTGACTCCAGGACCAGTGGGATGAGCGTGGAGGAGTTCTGCGCTCAGGTGGGTATCTCGCGGGCCTCGTTCTACCGGATAC
>ERZ773212.1396-NODE-1396-length-11087-cov-5.687817_pt1 | contig 11087 bp, 12 predicted proteins | sample MGYA00581005_ERZ773212 | MGnify/ENA primary metagenome ERZ773212 (study PRJEB29015, sample SAMEA2738154) | human oral metagenome | biome: human oral; feature: human-associated habitat; material: saliva | place: China | collected 2196 ...
CTTTTACTTTTTTTCCACGCTTGGTTGCTTCATAAGCAAAAATTGCTCCAGACAAACCAGCACCAACAACAAGATAATCGTACATTTTATGCTCCTTTATTTTTTAACAAACTGTTGTCTTAATTCTGCAAGATTGATAACTTTAAGTGATAAAATAATGGTTAAATATATTATCCCGCCGATGATTGCATATACTAAAACATTTAGAGCGGGAGTAAATATTAACACAGGTTTCAGCATATACAGTAAAGCATACATCATCACAGATGCTAAAATAATCTTAAACATATTTCTAAGAATCGGAACTTCCTTCAGATATGTTCTTGTATAATACAATTGAATTCCCCACACAATTGCTTCAGTTATAACTGATACGATGGCTGCCCCAATATAACCAAAGTAAGGCACCAGAACCAAATTACAAATAATACTTACAAAAGCTGGAATTGTTGTTGACAGCATGAATTCTCTATTTTTGTTATGAGGAATCAAAATTTGAATTCCCATGATATTAGTCCAGCCAATAAAAAACATTCTAAAAATCATGATAGCTATTGCATAGCGCACTTCTTGAAAATCTTTGCCGAGAAAAAAAGTAACAAAATCATCATTTGTAATTAACACTCCGGCTATAATTGGGAAAATCAAAATATTATATAATAAAAATGAAAATTCATAACATTGGTTTATCTTGGATTTTTGTCCCTGTGAAATCAAATTTGAAATATGAGGTAAAACTGCACCACCAAGTGTTGTAATAGCTACCAATAATAGATTTATTATTTTGTCCGCTTGTTCAAAAACACCAACATCTCTTGTAGAAACAAGTGCTCCCAGTAATGTACGGTCTAACAAAACATATAAAGACATTGCTACTTGAGGTATAAATAAAGTCAATACTGGCTTAAGATGTTTCAAAATAGCATTTGCTGAAAATTCAGGTTTATGTAACCATTTTTTTGCTGGAAGCCACATTACTACTTGTCCCAATAATTCATAAAAAACAATTAAGAAAATATATAGATTTAAATCCGATTCATCTTTAATCAATAAGAAAATAGAAGCTACCCCAATTAATTTAACCGTCACACTCCTATATGTAAGTGAACGGAAATCTTCAACTCCTTGAAAAAGCCAAGAAATATCAATGACCCTTGATAGCAAGCTGATTACCAATATATAGGAAATAATATTTTGAAGAGAATTATTTATGAAACATAGTAGAATATATAAACCAAGTGCAGTAAATGAAGAAATTAATTGAATACTATATATTTCCCAGAATACTTTAGAGCGTTTTTTTGAATTAGAAGATATTTCCTTTACTGCATAATTTCCTATCCCAAGCGTAGCAGCTAAAGCAAAATAAGAAACAATTGAATTGTAATAACCATAGCTTCCTAAATCCGAGCTATTAAATATCCTCGTTACATATGGTGTTGTAATAAGTGGTAAGATTATCATCAGAATCCGATTTGATAAATTGTAAAGATAATTTTTTATTACTTTCATATTTTTTTAGAATTCTCCTTCTATATCACCTCTATAAAGCAATAAAATTTAGCTATTACATTCTACAGTAAACCTAATTTTAACTTTACTCTACTTTTTAAGATATGGTATTTGAATTTTATTTTCACAAAATGCCATTTCGGAATTGAAGTAGTTTTATGCCATCTTAAATGATCTATACAAATTTTTTCTACCAAAACTCTTATTTCTTTAGAATGATTTTTATAATATTTTTTAAAATGTTTTAGTATTGAAAATATCACTAATTTTTTCTTAGAAAATTTTTCTGTTGTAATCGAGTTCTGACGAATACGATATCCATAAAGTTCATTCGGAATTTTTTTCCATTTTTTTGATAAGGAAATTAATTCTGGAATCACTGCTAAATCTTCATAAATTTTGCCCTTTGGAAAAAAGTTTAGTGATAGTAATCTTAAACGGATTAACCTTGGAAAAATAGAAACTCTTATTCCATGGTTTAGTATATTCATTAATTTATCCTCAGTAGCTTCTAAGATAAATTCATCTACATTTGAACTCAAAAAAACCGGTTGTGAATTCTCGATAATATCAGTTATATTTGCTTCAATTATATCTATATCATTATCAATATGCTTAATCAATTCTTCTAAAAAATTTGACGACACAACATCATCACTATCAACAAAAGATACAAAATCAATTGAGTATTCTTTTTCTGTATTTTTTAATAAAAATTCGATTCCTCGATTTCTAGCACCACTTAATCCTTGATTCTCTTGATTTATTAACACAAAACGCTCATCTACTAGATAAGTTTCAGCAATTTTTTTTGAAGAATCCGTTGATCCATCATTAATCATAATACAAATAAAATTTTTATATGTTTGATTCCGTATGCTATCCAAACATTCCCTTAGATAATTTTCAACATTGTAAATTGGTACTATTATTGCTATTTTTTCCATTGTATTAATTTCTTATTTACCTTCCTCAGGATTTTTTTATAAAATTGTTCCAAATTTTTAATATAGAAAAATTTGGACGGATATAATTTATAGGTTTTTAAATAATGATCATTAGGATAAGCATCTTTTGAGTACTTATTCAACCAATGATTAAACTGCTCATCATATTTATTGGTTTGTTTTTTTATTGCCATATACCTTTGTGCAATATGATGAAAAATTACTGTATGAATGTAATACATATCTTCTTCTTTATCCGAATAATAGTTCTCTAATAATTCACATACTGGAAATATATCCAATTGCTTTTCTACCGTGCTCCCCTTCATCGTCCCCAATGGATTTGGTCGATAATAATATCCATAGAAATCTAATTTTACAGCTTTACGGACTTTCTTAAATAAAGCTATCCCAGTATATAAATCTTCGTAAATTAAATTTTCTGGAAACAACACATTTTCAATCAATGATTTTCGAATGAGTTTTGCTACAGGTTGATGCGTAATAGCCCAAGTATCAATACAAGCTTTTAAAACTTCTTCTCCATATCCTTCGAAAGAAATTTGAACATTAGAACACTTTTCTTCTCTAAAAACATCTAGATTATCTGTAAAATCAGCTTCTACTATATCTACATCCTCTTGAATATAGGTTACTAAAACTTCTAATAATCGAGAATGAATAATATCATCACTGTCAACAAAACAAATAAAATCTCCTTTAGCTAATTTTATAGCTCTATTTCTTGCCACACTTTGTCCTGAATTATTTTGATTGATTAAGTAAAAACGTTCATCCTCTAAATATTGTTCAGCAATTTCTTTAGAAGAATCTGTTGAACCATCATTTATCATAATACATTCAAAATTAGTAAACGTTTGATTTTTTACACTTTCCAAACATTCTCTTAAATAATTTTCAACATTATAAATTGGTACTATAATTGAAATTTTAGACTTCCATTCCATATTAAAGTTCCTCAACTTTCATATGAATAATCTTTTCTAATAATTCTGTCATTTCTGGATACTTTTCTAAATCAAACTTTCTCGAAAAAAGATGTCCTAGTTTTTTTCCATACTTTAATTGTTCAATATCATGCGAAGAACTTGTCCAAGTATGTGGGCTTCCACCCCACCAATTTATATAACAAAGATTCCCTTGAAAATCAGTAGGCTTATCATTTGTAGGTTCTATCGAATAAACTGAATCCAATAACTGATGTTTCTGTAAAATTGTAGGAATGAATAATTCATCATTTACTTTGGTATTCTTAAAAATGCTGGCAATCAATTTCTTTTCTTCTAGTAGTATATCTACCGCTTTCTTATTAAGAGAACACCAATTAGAAGCATATTTCAATTCTAAATTAAACTTTTTAAAGCAATCAATTTTAAAAATTCTTTGCAGTTTAACTTCAAACTTTCTATAAATTTTTAAAACCGACCGTAAGAAATTATTATTTACAGTTCTTACTGTTAAATGAGGAAGCATTGTTTTAAACGCTACACGCTCATAGACTTTATTTCGAATATATAATTCCTCAGAAACCATCGTTAAAAAGTTGTATTCTTTTCTACTATTGAAAAAATTATATATATTTTCTGCAGTATCTAAAGGTAAATCTACTCCCGATAACAAATGATACATACTATACTGTTCTTGTTTATTTGCGGTTTCAAAGAGTTCCATCTCTGCTTCTACTAAAGAATAATCTCCCCAATAAATGGGGATTTCCTTTGTGAAAAATAGGCTTGATTTCGTTACTATTTGTCTTAAATCATTTTTTTGTTTTTCAGTAATCTTTGCTTTTTTATCAAATAAAATAAAAATATCGTGTTTTTCATAATCTAATAATAAAAGTAGAAATTTTAATTGCTCTATTTTATTATGAGCTATGATTAAATAAGCTTGTTTCATATAACTCCTATTATGTTTATAAAATATATTTACCGTCTTAAAACTTCACTCAAAGAAAAATGGTGCAAATCAGAAAAATAATCAAATACATTTTTAGTGAGTATCTCCATTGTATTGAAGTCTATCAATCTTAGAAATTCAAAAATTTTCCTATTACTAATAATTCCACCAATAAAACATAAAAATAACACAATAATAAATGGGAAATAATTAATTCTATTGTATCGTAATCTTTCAATAAAGGTTTCATCATACGCCACATATAAAATCATTGAAATAGCAACTAATGGATATACAAACCAAACAAAACGATCTAATATTGTTAAAAATGGGAGTACTGATAAAGTTAATAAACAAATGTACAAAACAAAAGATAAAAAAAGTTTCATATTAAGATTCTTCTGAAAACGAAATGTTGTATGGTATAAAAAAATATATAATAAAGAAATCAGAACACCTAAATATACATTTATTAAATCAGATGTACTATATAATTTTATAAATATTTCTGTTTTTTGATAAGTATTAAACTTCTCTAATAACAATGATAAATATTCAACATTGAGAGTTTGCAACAATGGAGATAAGAGCGTAAAAATTGGTAAAGAAAATAGAATAATTATTTTCTTAAAAAAACTCGCATCTTTAAACCATGGAAATATTAATCTAGTCGCTACAAATATTACTGCACTAGGATGGATTAATATTGGAATAAGATAATAAAATAAAGTTTTATTTAGTTCAAATCCATTCTTTATTTCTTTATAGAATAAGAAAACAATAATGGCCACTGCTAAATGATACCTCATACCACTAGTTGTAAAACGAACATTTACGATTGCAACCATTGTTAATAAAGCTAATAAAAATAAAAATTTTGAGATATTATATTCCTGATAGATTTCATATATTATTTTAGTATATAAGAAATAAACAATCAGAATGACTGTAAAACTAACTAGTGAATAGGTACCTGTCTTACTGAATATATATAGGAGTAAGGCAAATAAGGGATAATTATAATAACCATACTCTTCCGTCGGAATATTTTTAGACATCAAGTTCCCAAACCAATCAAAAACATTATCATAAAACTGAAATAAATAAGCTGCTTTATAATGATAGGCTCCATCATCAGTAAAATACGGAATATACCTTAGCGCAATTAAGGAAATACCTATAACAAATAACATTAAATAATATCTGCTATATCTAAATCTATAAACTATTGGAATTAATAAGAATGGTGTAGTTATGATTGGAAATAATAGAAATACACCAAAAAACAGTAAAAAAACTAAAAACATTATATACTCCTTTTTAACAATTTTTTTATACGGCAGTATAAATTGGGAGTAAGTAAAAACCAATTATATTTAAATTTAAATTTTATAGAAACTTTAGAATTAAAGATTATACTCCAGTATAATGAACTTATTTTTTTAACAATATTTCTTAAAGCCTTTGTGTCCGTAAGAGCTGCAGCTTCAGATATAGAAAAAGAACCTTGAACAATTTTTAAATTTAACGCCTTTTCTACGCTATTACCATCATAAAATTGTTTTATTTGACTTCTGTTATACTCACCTGCATCAAAAAAATCAAATCGCTTATCTGTAAACTGAGATTGTACGATACTACCAGGACGACGATAGTAATGATATGTAATAACAGGTGAAATAACTATTTGTTCAGCTAATCTTAAATGTTCAGCTACAACAAAAAAGTCTTCGTAGATTTTTCCTACAGGAAATGGTCTCATTTCTAAAATTTGTTTTTTATAAAGTTTTGCACATGCAGATACCGTAGCAACTTTATCTTCCAACATTAATTCTAGTGCTTCTTCTTTTGTAACTATTTTACTAGATTCTAAATTAAATTGTTCCTTGCTAAATTTTTCATATTCATTTGTAGTTTGAACTTTTGTTGAAATCAAATCAGCTTGATATTTCACTTGAATAAGAGTCAATAATTCAAATGTAAAAGGCTCTATATAATCGTCCGGATCCAAAAAGAATATCCACTCATTAGTTGCTTTTAACACACCATAATTACGTGCATCTGATAGACCACCATTCTCTTTATGAAATACCCTAATCCAATCATATTCTTGAGCATATTGATCACATAATTTTCCTGAATTATCAGTAGAACCATCATTGATTAGTAAAACCTCAAAATTTTTATGTGTTTGATTTACTAAACTATCTATAGCGTAATGAAGGTAATCCTCAACATTATATACAGGAATAACTACACTAATATTCATCCATCTCACTCCATTCTTTTTGTTGTTTTTTGATTAACGGTTTTAAGATGAGATTAAATATATTTTTAAATCTAGAATTTATATAAATTAGTGAGACCGTTTTTTTCGAATGATCATATTTCCATCTATAATGGCACTTATGAGCGTAACTAAATAATCGGCTCGCTTCCTCGATATTCTTATTCATTATAAACAACTGACATTGCTTGTTGATTAAGTATGTCAATGCGTTTTTGACTACTGGTCCTAAGTTCTTATCAAATCGAATTACTTCATAATAATCGAGAATCTTTTTGGTTACTCTATTGTGATGATCTGCTTTTTGTTTCATCACATTTAAATTCATACTCTGATCTTTTCTACCTAAGAAATACTGGTAAACATTTAAATCAAGATAAACATAACTTTTTACGTATTGCAAAGGTAACAAAGTATATTCCATATCAACATAAAAGGTTTTTTCACTTATATTAATTCTAGATTCTTTCAATACCGATGTTTTATAAGTGAGAGCATGCATGGGAATACGTTTGAAAGGTATTCCCTGATATATTTTATTACAATCTAATATATCAGAAAAACCAATCTCTTTTTCAGTCTGATTATAGGTATGTTGTTCAGTATAATTTGTAATAATCATATCGACATCTATACCTTTAAGTTCTTCTAATAATTTTTCAAAATTTGGTACATCAATCCAATCATCCCCATCAATAACTTTAAAAAATTTTCCTTTAGATTCTTTTATACCAACATTAATCGTTGACCCATGTCCACCATTCTCTTTATTAACAACTCTAATATTTAGGCAACTACTATTAGTAATTAAATCTTCGACAACTTGAAGTGAGTTATCCGTACTACCGTCATTAACAACAATCACTTCAAAATCCGCATAATATTTTTTATCTACTTGTTTAAATGATTCTATACACTTAGTAATATATTGTTCAATATTATACATTGGTACTATGATTGTTACTAATTTATCGTACATTTCATTCTCCTGTCATTTTTTCTATCAATTCAATCCACTGTTGAATTATTTTATTTTTATCAAATTTTTCCATATTATCCTTGGCATGATTGGAAAAGAAACTTCGCAAGTTCGAATCTTCCATCAATTCAAGTAGTCTCTCACTCATCTTATCGGTATCGTAACAATCTATTAGATAACCATTGACCCCATCTTCAACAATCTCATTAGGTCCCGTTGGACACCTAAAGCTAACAATAGGAAGATTATATTGTTGAGCTTCTAACAATACCAAAGGCAATCCCTCATAACGAGAAGTCATGACATAGATACTATGATTAGGATAAATATTTTCAGTTCCCTTTACATTACCTTTAAAATTTACCTGCGACAACACACCACCTTCTACCAGTTTCCTATTCAGGGCATTTTCAATAATCTTATCTCCTGATCCATAGATATCCCACTGCCACTCTGGATGTTTGGATAATACCTTTATAGCTACTTCAGCGAGATAATCATAACCTTTTTGGCTATGAAATCTACCAACTGTAACTATTTTTTTCGCAAGTTTATCATATTCAATATCGCTTGATTTTACTTCATCTACCCAATTATAAACAAAATTCACTCTATCTATAGGTATATTATATTTATTTGAATATTTTATTCTATCTTCTTCTGTCAAAGTGACAACTTTATCAAAAAATTTAGCTCCAACAAATCTCTGCACTTCCCTACTTTTAAAATCACGAAATTCTAAGCTATGATGATCACAAAAAACTATTTTTACATTTAAACCTAGAGTAGCTAACCTAACCATAGCATTTGTTAACGGACTTATAGAGAAAATTACCTCAATTTTTTCTCTTTTAATATAGTCCCTTAGTTTACCTGTTAATTTTAAGGTAGCAGTTCTGATTCTGAGATTACCCTTGTGAAAATTTACTAATGTTACTTTTGGTTCAATATCATAATTTATAAATCCGTCTTCATCTAATAAAATTGATAACAGTTTTACATCATAGTATTGTGACAATTCATTAGCCATATTAATAGCTACTTTTTCAGCTCCACCAATTTTACTTAGATTGTATCTAACGATTGCTATCTTTTTCATTAAGTTAATTCCTTTCATATTGAAAATAAAAGCACTACTTACTCACTAGGGAAGGAAATTTCTAAAATGATATGTGATTCCCTATCTTCAACTGCGGGTATTTTCATATAATCACCATACATTACAGTTAAATAGTTCTCAACATTATTTGGAACATTCCACTCATGTCCTTGAAAATTTAATTTTCTAGTTAACTGCATATCATCTCTTAAAAACATTTCACCAAAATAGTGCTTCCTTCCTGAAGGAACACTAAGGTATTTTGATTCATTATTCTTGCACAATGAATAGATACGTTCCGTAAGTCGTGTAAATTGTTTCAATGATATAAAACTAGTTAGAAAACCTAAAACAAGTTTTATTCCAAAAACAAGCCTCACTTCTTTTTGTTTCTTCATAATCTCCAACATCAACTCACGGTTTTTATAAAAATTTCTACACGATAGTAACAATCCAATTCCCATACATAGAAAACCGTGAATTTGTCTCAAAATTTTCGAATTAGGGACATTTTCCAACCAAAAGATATCAATAAAAAATCCACATTCCTCAACTCCGACATCCTCTCGACCACGAAAAACGGTTCCTTTTTGTCTTATACGACCAATTGGCATACCATAGTTTGGCGTATGTGAATTATGTATCCAATATTTATCAGAAAATTTCTGGTTGAATTTGTGAAAAAAGATCTCCCGCTCACTTCCTAACATAAATATATCCATATCATCATCCCACGGAATAAACCCTTTGTGTCGATATGCTCCTAAAGCACTCCCTCCAGAAAGAGAATAATACAGTCCTTCTTCTTCACAAACTGTTACAATATCCTCCATGATTTTTATCAAATACTCTTGATATTTAAGTAATATCTCTCCCTCTAATTTAATAAATTTACTGTCTGAAAATTTTAAATTTTTAAACAATGTCACCGTAGATAATCCCATACAATCCTCCAAATAATAATAAATAGTAAAAAATATAATTATGTAATTGGTAAATCTGAAAAGAACTGATAAATGTTCTTTAATAGGACAGCCGTTTTACTATAGTCAATAACAGTCAATAACTTCAAAAGGAAAATTCTTATTATAGAAAAAACTGTAGTAAATACTATTACAACAATACTAATCTCTAATCCATAAGTAATACTACGATTTGATAAGATTATCAACTGTGCTCGATACTTAAACAATATAAAGGAAGAAATTACAATCATTTGCAAGAGTAAAAAAGATTCCTATCATATATATTTCTAAACGGTACAGATCCCATTGATAATAATGTTACATAATAAGTCATCTTAACAAAAGATAATTTCCAATCATCAATCCCTTTAATAGTTCTACTCAAAATAAAATATTGAATTAAAAATAAAACCATTAGAACCACACCAATATACAACCTCATTGTTAGAGTAGTATTAAATAGCTCTGAATACGATGCGTTATCAGAGTAAATATCAATTTTTCTAATAAAAGATTGAAGGAAACTAATACCCGTCCACTATGAAAACTTTGGTGCTAATTTTATTATAATTGGAAAACCTAATAAAACAAGTAAACTTTTACCTACCGTAATCTTTTTTAGGTAGAAAAAAATGAATCTCAGAGCAGCACAATAAACAACAGCCGAATGAATACTTATTGGAACTAAGTACCATAGCATCACCCAATACTTTGTATAATTATATTTCGACTCCAAATACATAATTAACATTATCAGAGAAATTGTCATACAAAATCTCATGCCACTAGTGGTGTATCTATAGTTATTTAAGTAATTAGAATCAGAATATAGGTTAAGTTAGAGTAGTTTTTATAGGACTTAAACAAATCAACAACATAACCAAAACTAAAATATATCACAAACGCTGAAATAAAACTAAGCAAACTATAATGATGAGTATTTCTGACCAAATACATCAATGAAGTAAATACCAGAACAGAACCATAATCATATCTACCAACTCTAAATCATGATTCAAAAGCTTGAAACATTGAAATAATGCTATCAAAATTAGTTAGTACTTGTGTTGCTCTAAAATGAAATGCTCCATCATCTAATGGATGAGGGATATAACGCAAAGCTATTATAGAAATCGATAAAACTGGGAAAACTAAAAAATTAAAAAAGTAAGTAATAATAAAATCATAATTTAAAAACTCTGTCCATATTTCTTTCCAAAAAATTTCGCCATTAAAAATGACATTCCTTTTTTAAACAAGTCAACCTTTTCCATGTACATAAAAGGAACTTCCTTAATCTTTAGATCGTTTTTATCTAACCACACATTAAATAACAACTCACTTACTCTTCCAAAAAGACGGGCTTCAAAAGGAGTTA
>ERZ773212.1399-NODE-1399-length-11078-cov-5.712692_pt1 | contig 11078 bp, 14 predicted proteins | sample MGYA00581005_ERZ773212 | MGnify/ENA primary metagenome ERZ773212 (study PRJEB29015, sample SAMEA2738154) | human oral metagenome | biome: human oral; feature: human-associated habitat; material: saliva | place: China | collected 2196 ...
CAACCGAGTCTTATAGTTATTTCTTTGTTAGTTATTTTTTATAGTATTACAAAGGGATTTTATTTATTTCAAGATAGATAAATTGGAATAGTTACTGATTCAAAAAGAACACACTTATTGACATTGAAACAAAAGCAATACTAAAACTAAAGAGTCTGGGACAATAGTCCCTTTTTTGCATGGTTGCGATAGGAGGTCTTATTTTTCGAATCTTTACATTTTACCAACATTTAAAGCCATCCCAAGTTCTCTCGATGAACAGAGCTTAGGATGGCTTTTTTTGTTTTTATTCTACTTTGTTAATATATTGATATTCGTATAAAGTTCCCTAAAAGATTGTGTACACAATCTTTTTATAATGGGGTTCCCCCATTCCCCAATTTATTTACAAAATTTTTTTCTTTTCTCTTGCTCCCTTCCTCATCCTCACCTCTACCTTAACTATAGCCATTTTACTTCCATTTGTCAAGTTAAATTTCTGTTACAAATCCACCCTATCTTCCCTCCCCCACAAGTGCTGTGGGGGATTTTTTATTTTTCTAAACTTTTTTCACTTTTTTGTCCGACGACACCCCAAAAAATCTCCTTATAAATAAGAACAACTGTCCAGCTCATGACACTAAACCGAGCAAGAGCCAATTCACTATTTTATTCAAAAGAAAGGTAAAGAATTATGACAAAAAAACAGAACTCAAAACAACCCAAACCTGACAAGGTCGCTATCCGAAGAGAAAAAGAAATTAAGGAAGCGGCTGAACGTGGCGACTGGAAAAGAGTTGTCCATCTTTTATCATTACCATTTGATAACGCAGAAAGGAAAGACAGGTATCATGGAAAACTCAGCCTCAATTTCATTTATAAGAGGAAAGAAATGCTTGACTTTCTACCTGACAATTCCAGATACTCCAATCCTCTTGAGTCACTCATTTATCAAGAAGATATCCAAATAGTCTATCAGACAATTGATAATTTTGACGATATCGTACAAAGCATTATCTATGGTTACTTCTTTGAAGATAAGAATTTTACTCAATTAGCTGAAGAAGTTCACCTCAGTGATAAAACAGTCAAAAGAAGGCTAGAAAAATCACTCAAACTTCTGAGGGAAAAACTTGAAGAATAAATAAAGAACTGTCCAGCTCATGACATGAAACCGAGCTTGTCCCTTTTCACTTTTTAAGCTTCATATAGAAAGGTATAACCATATGAAAATCAAACCACAAAACCGCAAAGGCGGATACTCAAATCAAACAGCAGAACAATACGTGAATCTTCAAGCACCTATTCACTTGCTCAGTGATGAGCTTGAGCCACAACAAAAATTCGAGGATGGAAAGCCAACCGGTGAAATTGTTGCTTATAAGGTTTGGTTCGGACAAAAAGGGCTCCCGCCTTTCCAAGTTAAATTTTCAGAAGCACCTGACCTACCAGACTATCTGTCTTTGGTTTCCTTTGAAAATCTAATGGCATGTGAAGTGAACTACAATGTTTACTTCAAAGCAGATGGTATTAAGGAGGTTAAATAATGGTGTCTAAAACAGATGCCGTCTTGCAATCATACTTGCTCCAGAGCCTTAATATGGCTCTTGGAGCCTTGATGCAAGGCGAAACAAGTTATACAAACAGTTTTAACATTGTCATTCAAGAAAACGGTTTCATTTTCATCCCACGGCTTCCCTGTGCCTATATTTTAGATGATGAGCTCTATAATAAAATCTTCTTGATTGCTAACGCATCCCTATACCCACATTATACTTTATTGAAGCAAAATGCAACATACTTTGTCCCTCTAAAAACGGATGATATCCATGTTCAGCGAGGACTCTTCTTTCCGTGGAAGGTGGGAATTTCAAAACGATTGGTCATTCCTGACCTTGATAGATATACAACAAGTTTGCCCAAAAATCAAATTCCAATTATGGAAAATTTTACGCTTAATCTTGATAAGGTCAATCACATGGCAATCTGTGGAAATAGTGGTTCGGGTAAATCTTATGCTCTTACTTATCTACTAAGTGTGCTCAAAAATCAATCTGATTTAATTATCGTAGACCCAAAATTTGACACGCCTAGTCGTTGGGCTCGTGAACATCAAATTGCCGTGATTCACCCCGTTGAAAATCGGTCTAAGTCTGATTTTGTATCAGAAATCAATGAGAAATTAAGTCAATGTCTGGAACTGATTCAAAAACGTCAAGCAATCCTATACGAGAATCCACGTCATGAGTTCACTCATATGACAATTGTGATTGATGAGGTTCTTGCATTATCTGAGGGAGTCAATAAGACGATTAAAGAATCATTTTTCTCACTCTTGTCTTCTATCGCACTTCTTGGACGTGCTACAAGGATTCATTTACTATTGGTTAGCCAAAGGTTCGACCATACTACCATTCCCATTTCTGTTCGCGAACAACTTAATGTCCTCATCCAGATTGGCAACATTAACAAGAAGACGACTCAATTTCTGTTTCCCGACCTCGACCCAGAAGGTATTGTTATTCCTATTGGGCATGGAACAGGTCTGATTCAAGTGATTGATAACGAACATCCTTATCAAGTTCTACCTTTGCTATGTCCAACCTATTACACTACGAAAGGAATTTTATAGACTATGATAAAAACGAATTTTCAAAAAACCATTCATCCAGCAACCACCCTTTTTATAATAGGAATCCTATCTATGCTTATTTCAATCTTATTGAGGCTTGGAATGAATCCCTTGGAAAACAGTATTTATTTCACATCTCTGTTTGATTTCCTGCACTTGCTTCACTTTATCAGCTCATCTATCTCTTTCTTGTCCCTTCTCTTATTCTTTGGATTATTTGGCTATGAAATTAAGATACGCCAGAGTGAAGACAGAATAGTTAACCTCTTTAAATCCATCATACAGACCTTTTCTCTTCGTCTTTTTCTGATTCAAAGAGAACACTCGGAATCTGTAGGCACAGGAGAGCAAGGAAACATAAAGAGATACAACCCCATCAACAAGCAGTTCAATAAAGCGATTCAGAAAGTAGTTGTAGATATAAGAGAGGGAAGTGCAACCTTGATTATTCCTGTTCCCAAATCTCAACAAGCTATTAGAATTCTAAAAGATTTGGAAACAATCATCAGTGAAGAAATTTCTAGTCGCAATCCAGACTATTATTTTTCACGGCCTGAAAGAAAGGGTATGGCCTTCTACTTTATCGGAACAAGACGCAATTGATTGGAAGGGCGCTTTGGCGCACGAAGTGAGCGCCACCTAGCGCCCTTCTGCTTGGTATATGGACTAACGGGTTACTACGACCCCGTTAGTCCAATAATCAATAATCACCAAAAATCAAATAAATCATGTTCCACATTCCGAAGACACCCCTCTAAATCTCCTTATAGATAGAAATACAATTTGAAAGCGAGACATATTGAATATGGCAAAAGAACAACGTTCTAATAAATGGGCTTTTCTTTTCTACAGAGAGAGCGCCCCAGAAAACTATTTGGAAATCCTTGAAGGTTTTCATATCCCCTTTATCTTATCACCTTGGCATGATAGAGATATCAATCGAAAAACAGGGGAACTTAAGAAAGCTCATAAACATGGAGCCTTTTTCTTTGATTCGCTTAAAAGCTATAATCAAGTATCTGAACTCATCAAGGATAAATTAAAGGGACCTGCTCATGTAGAACCTATTATGTCTCCAAAAGGGATGTATGACTACTTTGTCCATGCGGAGAATCCTGAAAAGACTCAATACAAAATTGATGATATAGAAATAGGATGCGGATTTGAATTAGACAAATTCCTCATAAACAATAACAACGATGATTTTCTATCAACTATTATTGACGTGATAGATAAGAAGAATTTCACCGAGTTTAATCATTTGGTTAGATATGCGAGAGAAGAAAATCCTACCTTATTAAGGCTTATTGTAGACAAAACTTACTTTTTTGCCAAATATTTGGATTCACGAAGGTATAGCAACCAAAGCACCTGTCAGTCAAAATTAGAAAAGAAAGGATAAAACTGATGAACATGACGAAATTAGACCAAATTGAAAACCTACTACATACACTCATTACTATTCTTCAACAAAAATTGCAAAACAATGATTCTTACGGAATCGTCACCCAGAAAGAACTATTGAAAATCTTACAGATTTCTCCTAACACATTGAAATCATGGGAAAGCAAAGGGTTAAAACGTCTTGAACCACCAATTGAAGGAACTCGCACTGTTTTTTACAAGATGAAAGACGTCATTGACTTTTTGACTATTTAACTTTAAGTATGCTAGAATAGAATTATCAAATAAAGAATGTGAGGGTTCTATTCTAGCCTTTTAATTGTCCGAGGAAAGAGGCTAATATGAGTAAAGAAATCATTCAACACAACAACAAAAAAATAACTAAAATTACCAAGCAAAACGGTGATGTTAGTTACTCCATAAAGGGTGTTTATATCGGAACTGATACAAAAACTGGAAAACGCATTACAAAAACTATCACCGCTAAAACATTAAAAGCTTTAGATAGAAAAATTATTGAAGCAAAAATTCAGTTTGAGAGTGCTGGTTCCACTATAAAAGAAACTATCCAAATAGAAAATTTTGAAAATTTGGCTGAGGTTTGGTTCGAGAATTTTAAAGTATGGGTTTCTTCTCAAAATACTATAAACCGAGTTAGAGGCTATCTTGATACATACATTATTCCTCATTTCGGTGACTACAACCCAGAACAGATTGAACCGGCTGATATTCAACTTTGGGTAAACAAGCTAGCTAGAAAAGCCAAGAAATCCGTTGAATCTGGTGTGAAACGTGCTCCAAAAGGAAGCGCGAAGGACTTTGGAGCAATGGTACACAAAATTAGTGATATCTTTGATTTTGGAATTACAAATTGTGGTTTGACATTTAACCCAGCTAAAGCAATCAAGATTCCTTCTAAACCCAAAGCTAACAAAGAGCGTATCATGGTATTGCATGATGACGACCTGAAACATTGGTTATCCTATCTTGAAACATTGGAAAATACCCGAGCCAATCGACGGTTTAAAATTATTTGTAACACACTTTTAGCATCTGCATTACGAATAAACGAGTTATTGGCGTTAGAAATATCTGACCTAGATTTTGAAACTAATGAAATTATTGTCAGTAAAACCCTAACGTGGAAAAGTGCAGATAAGAAACTAGGTATCAAAGGTGAGATGATTTGTAAACCAACTGCAAAAACCGATTCTGGAAACCGTAGGGTTCCCATCCCGCTGTCAATCATGGAAAAACTCAAGGAATTTTATGAGGAGATGGGTGCTTATTTTGAAAAGCATGAGTTGCCAAAATCCCCACTTGTTTTTCCAACCATATATGGCAACTACATGTGCGACAGAAACGAACGTGCAACCCTAAAAAAACGTTTATCTGCTTTAGGACTACCAGACTATGGCTTTCATCTGTTTCGTCATACACATGCGTCTATGATGTTAAATGCTGGTATGAACTGGAAAGAACTGCAACATAGAATGGGACATAAATCCATCACAACAACTATGGATACATACGCTGAATTAGCACCTACAAAGAAGTTTGAGGCAGTGGATATTTTCTTAAATAAGATAGAAGAACTAGCAAGCTGATTTTATCACTACCTTCATCACTACCTTTAAACTTTAAAGCTCTACAATCCTTGATAATATAGGGGATATAGGTCGATTATTTAACCCTTACAGAGGTTAAATAAGAGTTAAATTAGTGAAAATAGCGTTAAATCAACGTTTTAACACTTAATAATAGCCGAGTGGAAACATTTTGGCAACAAAAAAGGTAGTAAGATATAATCTTGCTACCTTTTTATAATCTCCGTTTTCGTATAACAGACTTCGCTAGTGATACGAAAGCCGAGATTTCATTTTATAGTGAAAGTACCCCTTCTAGTTTGTCCGCTACCTCTTTCATAGCAGAAGGGCGAAGATGGGAATATACTCCCAAAGTCGTCTGTATATCTGCATGACCTAGCCTATTTTTAAGTTCTAGGTCATTCATACCCAAAGAGAGCAACAAACTAGCATGGGAGTGCCTTAAATCGTGAATACGAATACTTTTAACACCCGCCATTTCCCCGTGTTTCTTCATGCTATTAGCAAGCATTGTCTTAGTCACTGGTAAACAGTTATAAGAAAAGACAAAACTTATTTTTCCTAGCTTTTTCTGATGATTTTTCCATAAGGATAGCGCCTTAATCGTCGTATCATCAAGATAGATTTTTCTATTGCTTGAAAATGTTTTTGTAGGGTTAATTTGCCAATTATTTTTATTTTGATAAAACATAGACTTATTGACTTGTACAGCTTTATTCTCAAAATCAACATCTTCCCATGTTAAAGCTTGTAATTCACTTATCCTCAATCCTGTCATAAAGAGAAATAGAAAACAGATATATTTCAAATGTTCTACAACATCATCTTTTTCAAAGGTTTTAATAAATTTTTCAAATTCTTCTTTTGTCCAAAAATCAACCTTTTTTCTAGTCCTCTTCATATTTCCAACCTGCCGAGCAGGATTTTCGCTCACAACACCCAAAGTAAGCGCCATATCAAATAGCTCTTTTACTGTTTGATGTAAATCTTTCAAATAGTTATTAGATAGCCCCTCTTCCAAGATGTCTGTATGCCATTTTTTTATATGAATAGGTTTAACATCAACCATTTTCATAGGATAAAAATATTTCAATCTTTTCAACTTAGAAGAAAAGGTCATAAATGTCCTGGTAGTCACTTTATTCTTATAGTGAGGTACAAAATACTTTTCCAAAAACAACTCAACCGTTAAAGTCGCACCATGTACAATAGCTTTTTTCGAGTGTTTCGCTATAAAATCATCATACCATTTCTTGGCTTCTGTTTGAGTTTTAAACCCTCTTTTCTTTTTCTGCATTCTTTTACCGGTCACTTCATCAAAACCTAGAGAAGCAACCGCATAATAAGAGCTACTAGCCTTGTCATAATATACATGAGGAATTTTAGGCATATTCTTCCACTTCCTCAAAATTTAATTTTGTACCCAAAATTTCCTCAACAGCTTCAACAGGAACTTGCCCCAATCCCTTAGAATTATAGTAAGCAAAGCCCTTTTGTACCATCAAAGCCTTAGCCTGTTTAATCAAACTATAAGCTTGATAATTTCCAAAACCTAATTTTTTCAAATCTTCTTTTGTTACGAACATAGCATTTTTCTCCTTTTCATGTTATAATTACTTTGGTTTTTTATTTTGATGTGTGATTGATTTTCACGCATCTTTTTTTTGCATCTATTCCATAAATTCCTATCATTTATGAACATATAAATATTATCTAGTTCTTGACTTATCGGTATAAACTTCCCAAAGCGTACTATACGAAAGTCAGTATTTAACCTTTCATCAAAGAAAATCACAATTTTTTTACTCATTTGTCACGTCCTTTATTTTCTTTGGCAATATTCTAGGATAAATACAATCTTCAAGCAATTTACTTATAAAATCATCTTTATCATCTGAACAAAATATATCTTCATATTTGAAGTTTAAAACAGCCATAGAACCATCTTTTTTCTGATAAAAATCAACTCCCCTACGTTTCACAACTTCAGAAATATTATATAAACGATTTTCATCTGACCCTTGCTTATAGGTTACATCTAATAGAAAGTTAATTCTTCTAAGAAACTGATTTAAATCCTCTTCCTTAATTTCTCCAAAAAATAATTTTGGGGACTTATAGACAGGCATAATAATCAACCTTGGGACTACCCTTTTATTTTGATAGCGTGCCGACATTCTAGCAGAATTAAGGGGGTCAAATAATTTTAGCCAATCACTTGGCGACATATTATTTTCCCTTAAATCGTCTAATACTAAGATTTCTTCACCATAATAATCATCAAAAGGGTTAGCAGAAGAAGCCGAATAGATATCCCCTCTCAAACCTATTTCATTTAATTTACTTTGAACTTGTAAGGCTATTTCTCTAGATAAAGTCGACTTCCCAACTTCTGATTCTCCTTGTATATAAAGTACAGTTAATTGATATTCCCCAAGTTCCAAACTTTTTAAACGTAAGAAAGCCTGACGTTCTCCATAAAAATTGAATCGTTCCCTAAATTTCTGCTGATTATTTCCAAAAAGAAAAGCAAGGTTATCGTCTTCCATAACATCATTATAGGTCAATTCTCCCAGTTGAACTTTAGCCAATACCAAGTCAAGACTTTCTTCTGATTTCTCACGTTTTCTTGTTGCAGAATAATTCTCAAAATCTTCTTTATTCTGATTAATAAAAGCTTCATAATCAAGCGTATCAAATGTTTCAACATCACTAACAGGATATTGATATTTATCTTTATCTTTTGCATGGATAAGATAAGCTAAAGCGTTGATACGTGTATAACCCCTACCGCCTTTTGATTTTGGAGTCTCAACACGTTCTTTTTCTACCCCTAAAGCCATAGCAACTTTTGATAAATCTATCAATTTTGGAAAATCAATATATCCGTGAATATGAGGTTCGACCAATTTTGTCCCATAGGAAATATCTTTATCATGGACAATAAAAGCTACTTCCACAAATTCTTCTTCTTCAACTAGTTCACGAATACGGTCAAATATCAAGCTGAAAATCTTATCTTTATTCTCTTCCCAGTTTTCAAGTAATTTCTTATCTGATACAGTCCAGTCCCAATAATCTGGTTTGAGTTGTTGCTCAAATAAGAAACGTCTGTTTCTAATTCTTTTAGTCATTCTTTATCCTTTTCAATTCATGAAAGACTTTTGTATATTTTTTCTATGTTTTCGTTTTTTTATTCTATCATTTTGGATATATACTCTATTTTTTGGAGAATATATCCACGAATATATCCACGAATATATCCAAGAAAAACCCTTAATTTTTTGGCATTTTTGTTTCCCTAACGCTACGCTGACACCTTCGGTAACGTCCACGGAAAGCTTGCCAATCAAGGGATTACCCTTGGTTTGCACCATTCTATCGTCAAGTCCTAGAATGGCGCTCGCGCATAGGTTTTGGAAATATGGATATATGCTCCCCAAAAAAACTTTTTGACTAAAATTTCTGCATATTTAGGTAGCTTATTGCATTGCCCTATCGGAACAAGTCAGCCAACTAGATGCCCGCTGATACTCGCAACCGCGCAAGGCGAACCGCCTTTTTTGCGGTCGCTATCAGCTACTAGTTAGCTCACTTGTAAACCGATAGGAGCAAGGCGGCTAGCTCCCATCATATACAGAAATTTTAGACTTACATAGAAAGTTTTAGCCCCGAAGCTACCAGTTTGGCGGCTTTATATCCTGGATTTCTACCATCAACCCATAAAGCTTTGACTGCCACATCAAGAAGCTCAACAAATAGAATTTTCCCAAATTCAGCGTGTTCTTCAATTTCCTCAAAACTACCATAAACTTCAATGATGATAGGCTTAACGTCCTCTTGGTCAATTACGCCATCACTTACAGCCTTAGCAATTCGCTCATCAACGCCCTCTAAATTGTAATGACTCATAATGTCAGTAGGTTTTTTATTTTTGTACTTCATACTTACCCTAGCTTTAGAAAAATCTACTAGAATTTTCTTAGGAATATCAAATTGAGAGCTATCAAGCGCAACCTCTTTAAGTGATAATTCTGAAGTTAATTTAATTTTATTTTTTGCCATAATTTTTTCCTCTTTTTTCTATTATTTTAATTTTGAAAAGAACCCTTTTGCCTGTTTTTCTTCTAAGGCTTCAATTCGTTCTTCTAGCTTTTGTAATCTTTTAATATCGTTTTTCAAAGAAATAATCTGAAAGGCTGTACTTTTGTTACTTTCTTTCTGTTTTTCTTGAAATTTTTTCAATTCAGCTACATCTATTTTTAATGCTCTTTCTTCAGCACTCTTTAAGTCACCCCATATCTCAATAACAGATTCAGCCATTTTCTTTGTTTCATCAATTCGCTTAGACAGTTTAATAAATTTTTTAAATTCTTCTTCAGTAAATTGATAATGGTCTTTTACGTGCTTACGTGTAACATGTATCTTGACCTTTTTAAACTTATATCCTGATAATCGTTCAATAGATATCCGCCATTTTTTAATAGCGCTATATGACTTGCCAGTAGCTTCTACAATATCTTTGTATTCGTAATAATCTTTATAGGCCATCTCCTTTTCTCTTTTCCGTATATATGATATAATTTAAACAGTATTATTTTATTGTGTCTTTGAGGATTTTTTCTTCAAAGACTTTTTTATGCAATCATAGGCAGTTACCCCCTTGAAACCTTTCTATCAAATGTGATATACTTGTATTGCGTCTAACAGACGCATTATTAGTATAGCGTCTTTTTGAAGCATTGTCAACTATTTAGTTTCGTTTTGAAGCATTAAGGAGGAAAAAATGACATCTTTTACAAACAGATTAGTTCAACTTAGAAAAAAAAGAGGACTAACACAACAACAAATTGCTGATGAAATAGGTGTAAATCGTGGTTCATATTCAAACTGGGAAAATGGTAAAAGAGAGCCTAATCTAGAAAATATAATTAAAATTGCTAAAATACTAAATACAACAACAGACTATCTTTTAGGCTTAACAGACATATCAGAAAGAGAACTCAAAATAAAATCTATTGAGGAATTAAAAGAACTAGGCGAAAAAAAAGTCAAAGAAGCAATAAAAATAGAGGGAGACGAAACAGTCGACCAATTTATGATAGCTTTTCTTAAAGAACCGAATAGAAATAAAGAAGAAATTTTCGATGAAATTGCCGGAACAGATGATAAAATAAGAAGAGAGATTTACCGAGATTTCTATTGGAGAGCAATCGGAAAACTAACTGATTATGGCAACAATTTGGAAACAACAGAAACAAAATAGCCCTATTTTTAGTAACTTAAAACTTATTAAAACTTAATAAAATATAGCATTTTAGTTAAAGCGATAACTATATGTTACAGAGGTTAAATAGTGGGTCATTACGTTTCAGTAGAAACGAAAAAACCTTGATTTAAAGCGATTCTTGAATTTTCAAATTTCAATGTATTGCAATAAAAATCAACCGAATGAC
>ERZ773212.1402-NODE-1402-length-11059-cov-6.370502_pt1 | contig 11059 bp, 7 predicted proteins | sample MGYA00581005_ERZ773212 | MGnify/ENA primary metagenome ERZ773212 (study PRJEB29015, sample SAMEA2738154) | human oral metagenome | biome: human oral; feature: human-associated habitat; material: saliva | place: China | collected 2196 ...
TCGCTGGCGGCCTCCCGCGTCGCGGCTGTCCGCTCTCAGCGTGCTTCGGACCGTGAGCTTGAGCAGCTCACGAAGCTGCGCGCCGACGTGCGTGGTGCCGGTCGTCCGACGGCGCCCGCGCCGCAGCCGCGCGTCGTTGACGCTGCTCGGGGTGGGGACGAGGCCGTTGCTGCCGCGCGTTCGAGCGTCTCTCCCGAGGCCGGCGCCGAGTCAGCTCCCCAGACAGGATCCGTGCCCTCCCTCGTTTTCAATGTCGAGGTGCCCGAGGCCGTCGAGGTTGCCGACACGCCCGCACGCGCCTGGACCGTCGCCCCGATCCCCGCGCCGACCTACGCGTCGCGTGATCGTATTCGTGGCCGCATCGTCCATGCGGACACGGACCTGCGGGGCATCCCGCGCATCACGGCGGCGATTCCCGCGCGCCCCATCGCACAGACCGCCCAGGTTGGTGCCCGCTCGACCGAAGAGGTCGTCGCCGATCAGGCTGTTGCCCTTGACCTGGATGCCGTCCTGGACGCGCGCCGGGCCCAATAGGGCTGCTTCTTGCTGTCGTTGCCGCGCCGCGAGCCACCGGGCTCGCGGCGCGGTTCTTTCGCGGCACCTTGGCGGCGCTGGGGGAGTGGGGTGTCTTGCTCGGTATCGTCTTCTGTGCGGAATCTTCGGTGCGGCTGCTACGGCGCGGGAGCTACGGCGCGAAGGCGTGCTGATTTCGGTCGGCTTGCGTGATCGTCTGAGAGGGTGCTAAGGTATATCCGTCCTTGGGGCTATGGCGCAGTTGGTAGCGCGTCTCGTTCGCAATGAGAAGGTCGGGGGTTCGAATCCCCCTAGCTCCACCACAGGCCGACATCCGATAGTGGGTGTCGGCTTTTTGCATGCTCGGGCGCGTTGGTGTGGCGCCTGTTGTTGTGTTGCTCGTGACACCGCTGGTGTCCCTGGAGCTCCGTTGTGATGCTTTGTGGGGCCCAGCCGCCGCCCACCGGCACCGCGGCCAGTCCTGCACATAACGCGAGCCCCGCGGCAGTCTCCGCCCGGTCATATGTAGGCGTCGAACCCCTGTTCCGTGCTGCAGACCATGCAGAGACCTCCTCGCATGATGTTCGGCATCGGGGCTCGGCCCGGGCCTTGCTGCCAACCGTCGTGCCATGACCGCGCCCTTGAATGCCTAGGGACACAGTGAGGGGCCAGTAGTCTTTGCCGTGGCCTTAACCCGGGCGATGCCCGGCGGTAGTTGCGTAGTTTCCGAGCTTCTGCTTGTTCCTATGTGGTCGTGCATCACTTAGGTCGGCATTGCGCCAGCCAGTTGGTGGTGCAATGCCGACTTAACCACTGCAGCGGTCGGGGCATCGCTCGATCCCTCTTGTGGAGTCGCCGATGTTCCCGCGCGGGGTTGCTGCGCACTGGTTGAAACACGACCGCCCCGGTGGGCCCGCAACACCCCGTTTTTGATCGATTTGGCAAAGCAGGGTCGGTGTTGGTTTCTTCTGCATTCCCGTGCTTCCGAGTTGCATGCTTCGCAGCGGCTTCGAGTCGAGTAGCGACCCCATCTATAAAGTGTGATGCAGTTGGCTTCAGCATGGTATGCTGAATAACTATCAAGGAAGTCGGAGCCATGCTGTCGGAGGCGCACAGAGGAGTGGAAACGGATGGCACATGTGTGGACAGATACCAGGTGGTACTCCATCGTGAGTACCTCTGCGACGCATGGGGTCTTCTTCCCAGATGGTTGGCGAGCTGATTGCGAGATGGCTCAGTGGTGCATGTAGTTCAAGCTGAAACTGGCCTGGTGCTCTCAGAAAGCTCCGAACACGTTGGTGTGCGAGCCGAGTGGATTGGTCGTTTGGTTGCGCTCGGGGCGCGGGCCGCCCGATATATTCGGGCCGCCAATAGTCGGCAGCTGGTAATCGCTGTTTCTGTCCCAAGTCGTGACTTCGCAGCCGTGCTGATCGGATGTGGCTGGCTGCTTGCAAGTGCGCAACCAGAACTGCCTCTCCCTCTTGACACCCTGCGGAAACTTGAACGAGGTCAGTGGGTACGAGCGGTCAACAAAGATAAGGTGCGAGCTGGTTCCTTTGCATGGCTTAATGAGAGTAAGGATCCGCCCCAGGTTCATTTTGCTGGTATGACATGCACCGTTGATAAGGTCCAAGCGCTGAGCGAACTCGGGGAATGGGAGATTCTGGACCGTGACATTCGCAGTCAGGATCGCCCAGAGCCGGGGAGTATGGCACGTATGGCCGGTCTTGACTTGGTTTGGGATGCATGGCTGGCGCGTCCAGCTGCGGATCTGGCGATTATTGGCACCAAGAAGTGGCTGGAGAATGATCTTGAGGCGTGCTTAACCAGAGAAGCTGACGAGGATTTGGAACATAGCTCAATCGGGTCGCTGCTGATGCCAAAGACAACGCATGCTGCAACCTGGAATACGATCATCCTTCCGTCAGCTGGACTCGCCGAGAGCCTCCCGCTACCGGCACGGTTGAAAGCAGTCGTCTTGGACGGCAATGGAGCTATCGAGTATCTGCCGGATGTTGAGGCCCCTGTCGTGATCTGTGTTCTTGATCGTTCCAGGTCCGACGCTATCGCAGAAGAAGTGATCATCCAATGGAGAAATAACCGAGGAGAACCGTTATCGCTAAAGGAAGATCTAGACTGGACGCCGCCTGGTGGTGTTGAGGTATTGGGATACACGGTGGCGCTATGAACCGCATTGAGCTCCTGAATTGGCGTTACGAGAACTCCGCCAGACTTGCACAATGTAAAAGTGGTGGCGTTGAGATCGACCTTGTTGCGGATCCGGCGGGATCCCATTTTGACCGTTTGCTCCGGATGATTATGGCTGAAGCGGGAAACGATGGTTCCTTCCTGGAACAGCTCGTCGGTCCAGCGCGCCTGCTCCGCTGGAAGAGGATCATCGATGCGCAACCTGTCCGATACGATTCACGTACTCAGGATCTTGTGCAAGAGATCTCTCGTCAAGCTCGACGTCTGCGGCGAACATTGGGCGATCAATCTATACTCGACAACTTGGCGCATGCCGCCGGAGAGATGGCTGAAAATGACTCCGGGATCGGTTCGGAGCTTGAAAACTGGATCGACGAAGTGGGACCGGAAGATTGTATTGTTGTCGTGGCGAACACAAGGGCAGCTGCAGATCTAAAGGAATGGCTCAAGCAAGATGCGCTGCAGATTAAGACCGCCCGCGAAGCTTTTCGCAACGTATCCATGCGTTCGCAGATGTATGTGATCGGTCCGCCGGTACTCTTCCCGGCAGCACTCGCTACTGCTCCTGTCGCAGACGACGTGAGTTTCCTCGTGCCTTCGTGGTTTCGCAGTCGATCCCTTCGCCAGTCAACTTTCACAGCTTACGCTGAAGGTGCGATTCGTGTAGGAGCACGAGTGCATGAAATAGACGATAACCAATTTGTTGAGGCAACGACGCTTGACGAGAAAAATGAGCTTGAGGAGTATCGGCCGCAAGCAATATGGGGTCATCATCCAAGCAATGACAGAGACCCGAAGAATGATGAGGTTCTGGCTCGCAAGCTATACCTGAGTGGTGGTTATGCGATGTGGCTTGATGACGGAAATAGCATTCGTACCCTCGATCCGACTCAGCCCACTGGTGAGCGCGTTACATACACTGATGTTCCAGCGGTTCGGGAAGGAACTTATCTTCTTCTCCGGGAGGGGGCTACCGAGCGCAATGCGCTGTATCAAGCAGCACTTGCTGGGCTGGGCAATAAGGTAGCGGAAGTCGAAGCCACGCAGAAGCAATGGAAGAAAATACTGGCCCAACGGATACAGCAGCACGGCCACCGATCCGTCGAAAGAGAACTGCGCGCCGCAGGAATCAAGGCTGCGGATCAAGCACGAGCGTGGATCGATCCTCTGTTGGTCCGGCCCAGGAGCGATCGAGATTTTGAACTGCTTCTTGGATGGCTTGACATTCCGATTCGCTCAAGCTTCGCGCATGCCACTGAGCTCCGTCGCAAGCTGCTCCATAAGAGTGCACAATTTCGGCACCAACTCGAAGAAGCTATCTCTTTCGCAGATCTGACTGAACTTGAAACAAGAGGGAATCTCCTCCTAGATGGAAGTAGTGAAGGAATCCGCGGAATGTGCGCGACGCGAGTGATGGCTGTTTCTCCCTTCAAGCAAATCGTCCCTCGGCACAAGGTGCGAGAACTGATGAGAGATGAAGGTGGTCAATGGCTCGAGTGAGTTTTCAGCAGCACGAGGTAGCTAGATTGAGTGAGATCTCTGTCTCCTGTATGGGAGAGGCCTGAAGGTGCCAGGGCATCGCACCTGAACTTGTCCATATCGCCAAACACAACGATGCATCCACAGAAACTGCTCGCACAGGCCATTGCGCCGTAGGAGGAATCGCATGAGTGGAATTGAAGCTCGAGACATCATCGAAGCCGAACTTCGGCGCGAACTGTTCGGCCCTCTTGAATCGGATCAGCCCGTAGGGAAACCAATTGATTGTTCAAGTGGTTCTATCCGATTCGAGACGATCGAGGATAGTCGCGGACGGTTCTATGACAGTGCGACGATGCAGGAGATTCTGAACACTGGATCTCCCCTTTCTCGTTACGGTGTTGGTGTGCTTCATGGCGGTAGTACAGCCAGTAGGAGAGAGATGGAAGTCGGGGACGTCGACCTCATTGGTGTCCCCGGTATCCCCCATAACGAGGAGGCACCCGATGAGCCGCCCATCGAGATCCGGGGGACGCTGCGACATGACACGGGTGACGCAGACGACTTCGACCTGAACAGCGCCAACAGCTTCAAGCCCTCCGCGATGGCGATCTCCTTCCAATGCCGCATACCAACGAGCGGTTCTCTCGCCATCAGGATTACCGGTGCCCACTACGAGAAGATCAAGGCTCACATCCCCGGGCATTCGAAACCGGTCGACTGGTGGTGCCGCCGCCCCTTCACACTCAACGGATCTCTCCGCGGAAGCTCCCTCGTCTCACAGACCAGCCAGCTGACGACCGTCGATACTATAACCGAAGGCACACAGCCAGTGATCGCGCCGACCACTCAGGTGTTCGCCCGCCCAGTACCGGGAGGCGAAAACTCAACACTCCGACTGGTGACGGTTGCGATAGTGAACCAAACATTGGGTAAGGGGCCGGACAGCGCCTTGTTCCAGATGGGCTTCACGGTCACGGCCACGGACGGCCTGACCATCGAACCCTACCCAGAGGCCGAGCGTCGCGGACGCGACGACGAAGAACAATCAATCGATCTGCTATACCGTAACAAGCGTACCTACGCCATAGGGCATGGCTGTGCCGCCGAGTGGGACGGAGGTGGAGGAACACCTGTATCTGAGGTGCGTGCTGTCGCATTGCCGGCTTATGACGTCGTTAGTTTGACTCCGAACATTTACTTGACCGACGACAAGGGGAACTACCTCCTTGATCACGAAGGACGGCGTCAAGCGGTCACAGTCAGCATGAAAGAACTCGCAAATGGGACGCGCCAAGGGCACGAACAGGTCGAGACTGTGCTGCGTCTCTACGCGGAGTGGATTGACGCGCGGAAAGCTGAAATCAGCGATCTGCCTGAGCGCCTCCGCCAGGCTGCTTGTCGACATATGGAGGCGGCTGAAACAGCTCTTGAGCGCATGACGACCGGATGGGGACTGGTCTGCTCGAATCGGACGGCCATGCAAGCGTTCCGATGGGCGAATGAGGCCATGCTGCACCAGCAGGTCCGCTCCAACTTCCCATTGCGTGAACTCAAACACCGCGAGGGCGGCCTGCTGCGTCCCAAAGGTCCCCATCCAGAGCCGTGCATTCCGCAAGGGAAGGGAACGTGGCGTCCATTCCAGATCGCCTTCATCCTCGCAAGCATGCCCGAATTGGTTGATCCCTCCCACAAAAACCGCTCACTGGTTGACCTTATCTTCTTCCCAACCGGTGGCGGTAAGACTGAGGCATACCTTGGGGCATGCGCCATCAGTCTATTGGCCCGACGTCTGCGCAACCCCGATGATGTGGGTACGGATACCCTGATGCGGTATACGCTCAGGCTCCTGACCGCGCAGCAATTCCTACGCGCTTCCTCGCTCGTGTGCGTGCTGGAAGCTATACGCGAAGAGCACTCCGATGTGCTTGGGACAGAGTCCTTTAGTATCGGAATCTGGCTCGGAAGCACATCGACGCCAAACACGTGGAAGGAGGCCGTCGAGAAGCTCAAGGGACTACAAAGCGATGTTCAACAGGAGAACGTCTTCCTGTTACTGCGTTGCCCGTGGTGCGGGGCTCAAATGGGCCCCACACCCAGGGGTAAGCGTGGGCAAGACGTTGCCGGCTACGAGAAGGCAGGTGGAGGCAAACGGGTCGTGCTGCGCTGCGTTGATCGTCAGTGCCGCTACAGTCGGCGTTCGGGCCTGCCAGTGCACGTGGTCGATGAGGACATTTACGCTGCGCGTCCCTCGATCGTGATCGGCACCGTCGACAAGTTCGCCATGATGGCTTGGCGTCCTGAGGCCCGGAGTCTCTTTGGTCTCAATGATGAAGGAGAGCGTCTCTCGTCGCCCCCGAATCTGATCATCCAAGACGAGCTGCACCTCATCTCGGGTCCACTCGGATCGATGGTTGGCCTGTATGAGGGCGTCATCGATGAGCTGTGCACCGATCGAAGGGGCGGTGAGGTAATCTCGCCGAAAATCATTGCTTCTACCGCAACCATCCGGCGGTACGAGGACCAGATTAAGTCTCTATATGGGCGGGAACGAGTGGCGTTGTTCCCGCCACATGGGCTTGAGGATGGGCACTCATTCTTTGCTGAACCTGCTGTGGCAGAGGACGGGACCCCTGAACCGGGTCGACGCTATGTTGGAGTTATGAGTGCCTCGTTCGGTTCGACGCAGACAGTCCAGACTCGTGTCGCAGCCGCGACACTGCAGGCGGTGTGTAAGGTGCCTGAGGGGGACCGAGATGGATACTGGACGAACCTCAATTTCCTCAATTCTCTGCGCGAGCTCGGTAATACAGTGTCGCTTTTGCAGTCGGACGTGCCCGACTACCTGACTCGGCTGAAGCGGCGCGACTGCGTCATCCCCCGGTGGCCGCGCCGCACGATGGAGCTCACCTCACGTCGGCGTTCCGATGAGATTCCGAAGGCGATTGAACAACTTCAAACCTGCTACAGCCCGGGGAAGGAACGCCAAGATGCCTTCGATATCTGCCTGGCATCGAACATCATTGAAGTCGGGGTCGATATCGACCGCCTCGGGTTGATGACCATCGTCGGACAGCCCAAAACCACGGCGCAGTACATCCAAGTGTCTGGTCGCGTCGGTCGTCGTGCTGACATTAGCCCCGGTCTGGTGATCACGATCTACGGCGCGGCAAAACCTCGGGACCGGAGCCACTACGAACGGTTTCAAACCTACCACCAACAGCTATACGCCCAGGTCGAACCCACCTCGGTTACACCATTCGCCGTCCCCGTTCTCCGACGCGCACTGCATGCGGCCATCGTGGCGTACATCCGGCAGACCACGTCGACAAAAGGGAGACCGTCCCCCTTCCCCGAAAAGTTGTTCGAGGTGGCCGTCGGGCTGCTTCGTGAGCGCACGCGGATCTCCGACGCCGATGAAGTTGCGAATCTAGAGCGGATTGCTGCCAAACGTGCACGCCAATGGGATAAATGGGAACGAACTGAGTGGGACGCAAACCCGGTGCCGAGGGGCAATCCTGAACAGGGTCTTATGCGCTTCGCAGGAACCGAGCCTGATCCCAGAGCTAAGTACATAAGCTGGGAGGTGCCCACGAGCATGCGTAACGTTGATGCTGAGTGCCGACTCGAAATCTCATCAGCCTACGCCCAGGCTGATGGTGACACGGAGGAGGAACAATGAACACCGGGACGATAAGACGGGCACAACTCGTCGCCCCCTTCGGCGTAGGCGCAATGAGTGTCCTCGTTGACGGGACATCGATCATTACTGCCGGTTTAGATCACTGGTATGAGTTTGACGGCAGTGATCTCCCGGCTGAAGATGTAGAGGAGTACCGGGAACATGACTGGCGATTGGAAGCCCGCTTGTGTGTGAAGGAGTTCAGGTTGCCACCTGATTATCGTCCTAGAAAGCGGGGGAGTAATAACCGCAATGTCGAACTTAAAGTCCCTGTGCTGCGCTTCCCACGCTGGCACTTCTGCATCTACTGCAAGCGCCTTGAGAAATCCGAATTGAGCATGAAGCAAGGCGTGTTCTGTCAGGACAAGAGTCATGAAGGCAAAGGGGCTAGGCCCCGTATGTCGCAAGTGCCGTTCGTCGTAATCTGCTCCGCAGGGCACCTCGACGACTTCCCCTTCGACAAGTGGGTGCACCGATCACACGAACCCTCATGCGATGGGCAACTGCGCCTGAAATCGACAGGGGGTGATGGCCTCGAAGGTCAGCGAGTCGTGTGCGATCGCTGTAAAGCGGCACGAAGCCTCCGTGGCATTACTGAGACAGTTCCCGGGAAAGAAGGGGACCGCACAGTCCTCAGTCACAGGTTGTCGTCGCCCGACGACCCCTATCTGTGCACCGGTGCCCGGCCCTGGCTCTCCGACCACGGCGGAATCTGTGGTCTGCCAGTGCGTGGTGCCCTGCGCGGGGCCGGCAACGTCTACTTCCCAAAGGTCGAGTCCTCGATTTACCTTCCCCGGAAGGAGGGTCCGGTCAGCGACGAAATGCGCGAGCTGATGTGTAACACAGAGATCAGGTCCGTGATGCGCGGGCTGCACAGATTCCTTGGTGCTGATATTGGAGGCGAGATACTTCGTCGTGAGCTTATCAGTCAGCTTGAGACCGTATCCCCAGCGTGCCTTACGACAATCTCTGACGAGGAACTCATTGCGGGTTACCACGACATGCTCACCGGTGGTGAGGATGAGACAGCCTCGGGCGAGGAAGCCGACACAGAGCTCCTCACTGGGGACGACGAATGGCGCTATCCAGAGTTCCGATGCATCCGGGAAACCCCGAACGATGATCGCTTGACCGCAACCGATCCCGGCGTCCATCCTGATCTCGACTCCTACTTGGAGCGGGTGCGCTCAGTTGATGTACTCCGTGAGACCAGAGCGCTGAGGGGGTTCACCCGAGTCCGGGACGACGTGCTGACGCTTAGTACGGGCAAGGCCCTTCTGCGCAGAAATCCGCAGTCGTGGGATCAGAACTGGCTGCCCGCCTATGTGGTGAAGGGGGAGGGGATCTACCTCGAGCTTGATCCGGCGCGGCTGACAGCTTGGGAAGGGCGATCAGAGGTTCAGGCGCGCGCGCAGAGAATCACCGACCAGTACGGGAAGCTAGCTGCTCACCGTGGCAGCCAAAACCGCGCGCTCACGCCGCGCTTCGTGCTGCTCCATACGCTGGGCCACCTGCTCATCAACGAGCTGATCTTTACGTGTGGCTACAGTTCTGCGTCGCTGCGTGAACGCCTCTACGTTTCGACTGATACCGAACGAGAAATGGCGGGACTCCTCATCTATACCGCAGCTGGCGACTCCGAGGGCACGATGGGTGGCCTCGTTCGTATGTCGCGTCCAGAGAATCTGCGATCAGTGTTTGTATCCGCCATTACAGGAGCGCGTTGGTGCTCCACCGACCCGGTCTGCATGGATGCGGGTGAGAAGGGGCAGGGACCTGATTCGTGTAACTTGGCAGCCTGTCATGGATGTGCGCTTCTACCCGAGACCTCATGCGAGGAGTTCAACCGTTTCCTAGATCGCGGGCTCGTTATTGGCACATTTGATGATCCCACTCTGGGGTATTTCTCAGACTTCGTCTGAGGCGGTGAGCGCCTTCGCAATCGCTGAGGCGAGCGAATGTGCAAGCGGGGGTGGAACCGCGTTGGAAACCTGTTCGACTTGCGCGGACAGGTTTCCTTCTAAGACGAACTTTCGTGGGAAGCCTTGAAGAAGCATCGCTTCAAAAATGCTGAGCCTCCGACGCCCGGATGGGTGTACGTGGATTTCGCGGTGGCCGTAGGCTACCGTCGGACTCGGTTCGTCCCACTGAAGGCGGCGGAAGCTGCGGCCGCTCGGAGTGGCTGATTCGGGATGCCGGAATCTCTTGGAGACAGGGCGCATCGTCCAGTGGTTCTCATGAAAAGGAATCGAGGAACGTTCGAGGTTCCGTGCGAAGTATGCCGGATCTGGAAGGCCCTCGATAGCCGCGCGGACTGTCAACTTATTTGACTGTATCTTTTGAGGCTTGAATGCCTGTGCGACGGACATGTTTCGGAATCCGGTGATGATCACGCGGTTGCGCTTTTGTGGGATCCCGTAATCGAGAGCCGAGTAAACCTCCGCGTTTGCGGTAAGCCCGATGTCGCTGAACTTCTCAAGGATTCCATTGAAGGTAGTGAGGTGCTTCGAGTCGCGGATTCCGAGTACATTTTCGAAGAGGACGAACTCCACGGTGTAGTTCTCCTGCAGTGCTTCGACGATTTGTAGATATAACAGTGGAAGCTGATTACGTGGATCTTCTGTTGTTGACTGAGTGTTTCCTCGTGAGAATCCTTGGCAAGGGGGGCCGCCGATCACTCCGATCCTCTCCCCGTCAGATAGGAGCGGTTCAAGGTAAGAAAGCACCCCGTCCGGTCCTAGCTCAGTAAGGTCTGCGACGACGGCGAGTGTCTTCCGAAAATTCCTGCGGTGGGTCTGGACAGCAGCGGTTGAGATGTCCGCAGCAAAGCTTAGCGGAAAGCCGGCTTGCTGGAATCCGAGATCAAGACCGCCCGCTCCCGAAAAGAGGCTGATGATCTTCGGGAGGGTTTCATCTCTCCGAGAGTCAGTACAAGTAGTACGCGTCAATGGGGTGGTCGGCTCCTGCTGTTTCAATGCTTTCTGGACAACGTGGGTACCGATCATGCTGCAACTATAGTGGCTCTTCATAGTTGAGTGTGGGTGACCGGGTGTTGAGCGGGGGTTGCGGGTACAGGTCGAGGTCCTTGATGATGAGCGGACTTCAACCCCCGCGATCTTCAAAGGACCTCGGGCGGTGTCTCACCCTACCTGCTGCTGCTCCGTGTCGCTTGATCGT
>ERZ773212.1405-NODE-1405-length-11043-cov-5.408992_pt1 | contig 11043 bp, 9 predicted proteins | sample MGYA00581005_ERZ773212 | MGnify/ENA primary metagenome ERZ773212 (study PRJEB29015, sample SAMEA2738154) | human oral metagenome | biome: human oral; feature: human-associated habitat; material: saliva | place: China | collected 2196 ...
GACGTGGAGGTAGATTATCCAACGCTTCTGCCCTACTTGGAACAATTCTATCCATCAAGCCATTAATCTATATTCCAGATAGTGGAAAGCTTGTTTCCTTTAAGCAAGTACGTGGTAGAAAGAAAGCACTACGTTCATTAATTGAATCCTGTGCAGAAGACATGGCAGACTATACAAAGGATGAAGAAATCGCAATTATCCACGCAGATGCATACGAAGATGCAGTTGCATTCCGCAACAATTTCATTGAAACATATCCACAGTTCAAGGATACAAAGATTTCTATCATGCAGTTAGGACCAGTCATCGGAAGTCATGTAGGTCCTGACTTCATGGCTATCACATACCATGGCAAACACAGATTAAATATTGAAAAGTAAAAAAACTCGGGTTAATCCGAGTTTTTTTCTCTTCTTTTGAATGTAGTGCTTCTCTAAGCAAATCGAATTCAACTTGTTCCTCGGGAGTTAATACAACTCCTTTTTTAACTACTACATCTTTATAAATAAATTCAATTTTACCAGATAGTGATTTATCAATATATGGAATCATGGTTGTCCCTCCTATCCACTTTTATATTATAAGAGATTTGATTGTATTACATCCCAGAATGTATAAGCCGCACTAAAGAATATGTAATTTTATATTGGTAGTAGCACAACTCAGTACACTATAAGATTTTTGAATAGGTTGTAGCCTAGCAAAAATTTCGATGGTAGCAATTTCAATCCACGTTCTCCAAGCGGAGAGCGACAATCTATCTCAAGAAATGTAACGTTGCCTGTAATATTTCAATCCACGCTCTCCAAGCGGAGAGCGACGCTTAAATGAGGCACCTTCGGAGGTAATAATGAATTTCAATCCACGCTCTCCAAGCGGAGAGCGACGGGATGATGCTTAAAGCTTCATGGTTGTACATGATATTTCAATCCACGCTCTCCAAGCGGAGAGCGACTGAGAGTTTCATATCACAATGGCAGAGCCGACAAATTTCAATCCACGCTCTCCAAGCGGAGAGCGACAAAATAGCTTTGCTTCGTTTTCTTCAAAACTTCGATTTCAATCCACGCTCTCCAAGCGGAGAGCGACTTTGACCAGCCATCCGCTAAATCTTTAATAACAGATTTCAATCCACGCTCTCCAAGCGGAGAGCGACCTTATCAACAACGATATTCTTATATTCTTCTGTTTATTTCAATCCACGCTCTCCAAGCGGAGAGCGACAGGTAATGTCGCATCAATCTTTAATAATCCATCTGATTTCAATCCACGCTCTCCAAGCGGAGAGCGACTAAGATCACAAACGATGACCTACATGCTCCAGAAGATTTCAATCCACGCTCTCCAAGCGGAGAGCGACGCAATTAGTTTTTTCCGTTATTAATCGAAGACATATTTCAATCCACGCTCTCCAAGCGGAGAGCGACGCGATCGTGTATGCTTGGCAATAACAAGTAGTCAGATTTCAATCCACGCTCTCCAAGCGGAGAGCGACGGAAGCAACGTCAAATCTTAAACTGGTGGATGGACATTTCAATCCACGCTCTCCAAGCGGAGAGCGACAGGCTTAGTATCCAATTACGATGGTGTTAAATGATTTCAATCCACGCTCTCCAAGCGGAGAGCGACATTATGGCAGTTATTTATGGACAAATTCATGTAGATATTTCAATCCACGCTCTCCAAGCGGAGAGCGACTGGATGAGCAATACAAAAATAACCCTTACTACAAATTTCAATCCACGCTCTCCAAGCGGAGAGCGACTTGTGCTGACAACGCTAACCTGTGTGAAATTGTAATTTCAATCCACGCTCTCCAAGCGGAGAGCGACCAATTACAGAATATAAAGCTAAGCAATCCAAAGATATTTCAATCCACGCTCTCCAAGCGGAGAGCGACCAGCAACTAGGACAGTTAACGGAATTAAAAAAGAAATTTCAATCCACGCTCTCCAAGCGGAGAGCGACATGGTGTCGATGTTAATCAGTCGATAGATCAAGTGCAATTTCAATCCACGCTCTCCAAGCGGAGAGCGACACTTTGTGAAGTGGCATGAAGTTGCGGTTCGAGAAATTTCAATCCACGCTCTCCAAGCGGAGAGCGACCTACGATATTTTGACCGATTTCTAGCATTCTGCTCGATTTCAATCCACGCTCTCCAAGCGGAGAGCGACCGGGCATTATTACGGCTCGTGGGGCCAATTTTGTATTTCAATCCACGCTCTCCAAGCGGAGAGCGACAGCAAATAATATGCATTTTCTTCCTGAATTATCCTTAAAATCACATAATTGTTGTGAAATTCTGGATAAGAGGAATAATTTATACTAAAATTTATAAAAATATACAACAAAACTGGTGCGAATGATGAAGATATACGGTGTTAGCTTGATATTCGCATTTCTATATTATGATTGGCTCATTGGAATAAAGACTTTTATTTTTTCCATAATGTTCAACTCTATTTTGAAATTTATCACCTAGATAATAAAAACGAATACTGTCCTCTGTTTCATTAACAATCCTAAGCAATATCGCTTTTACTTTACGCCATGTTGCAAAATCTATCTCGCACTCAAACACAGAATTTTGAACTCTTCTAGCATAATTTTGACATTCTTTAGCAATTTTAGAAAGTCGCTTTTTTCCTAGACTACTATTAGTAGCTACATCATAAGTAATTATTATAAGCATTTTTATTATTTCCACAAAAATGATGGATATACATCTATATCACCTCTAATAGTCCGTGCAAGTAGTAGTGCCTGCACATATGGCACTATACCCCATTCCACTTTTTCTGCTAGAAATGGATGTGTAATTATTTCCAGTTTTCGTTTTTGCCATTCAGTAATAAAAGTCTTTCTTCCATTATCATTTAAAATAACTGCTCCATTCTCCTCTTTTTGAAAATCTTTCTTCGTTATAATTTTCTTATTAATTAGTGTTATAACAAACCTATCAGCAAATACACTTCGTAGTTCTTCCATCAAATCCAAGGATAATGAATGTCTACCCGGACGAATTGTATGCATGAATCCTACATATGGATCTAGACCAACAGTTTCTAAAGCAGATGTACACATAGATTCTAATAAAGAATATGCAAAGGATAGCATTGCATTTAATTCATCTTTAGGAGGTCTCCTACTTCTTGATACAAATTTAAAATCTTCTTTTTGTTGTAGGATCAATTCATTAAAGGCACCAAAATATTGAACTGCAGTTTTACCTTCAATCCCTCTCAGTGAATCCATATTATCAATATCATTTAGTAGTTCTTTTATAGATACATCCATCAAACTTGATACATATTTCAATTTATCTATATCAACTCGCAATGGATAGTCTCTAACTGCACGTTGTAAAACCCATTTAGAATTATAAATCTTAGCTATTATAAAAGACTTGGCATATGAGACACACAATGATTGATTCTCAGAATAGTTATATTGCTGTTTCCGCAGAATCACATTTCCATATAGTGGGCCTATGTATTTCCCTAAAAATTTCCCATTAGCTGATAAAAATACTAAAGAAATATTGTGCTCTGCACAATTTGCCATTAGTTTTGGACTAGCACCACGATATCCAACGCTTACAATTGAATCAATATTATGAAAAGGAAATCTTCCAATCTCTTTTCCATCAGAAGAAACAACAATATTTTCTAAATCATTAGATAGATACGCATTCGGATTAGTAATATACAATGTATTAAGTAGTTTTCTCATTTTTTTCACTCAACAAATCAATGATATATTGTTTCCCAGATTTTACTTTTGATAATACAGGTAAACATAATTCAGATAAAGAACAAGCTTTACATGATTTTCTTATCTTCACCTTAGGTGTAACTTGATTTTTAAAAAGTAAATGCATTTCTTTTAAATCACTTAGAATACGATCTCGTAACTCATTTGTAATTTCAACTGGCTCTCTATGTCGAATTTCTCCATAATAAATAAATCCCTTATTAATATTGCAGCACAGCATCTCCTCCAAACACATTGCTTGACACACAACCTGTAATTTATCTTCTAGCCCCTTTTTAGGTCTTCCTCGTTTATATTCAACGGGAATAGGGATAAATTTGCCGGTATGATTAAATAATTCAATTCCGTTAATTTCATCCTGCTGAAATTCTACAACGTCACACTGCCCAACTACACCCAGTTCCCTAGAAACAACCCTCATTGAACGTGTAGTTAAAACACCTTCTCTAAATTCTATAAATTTTTCATTATGAGCATTTTTATGCATCAATTCCCCATCTATTGTCAGGTAATTTTCTTTCCACAGTTTCTCAATATGAATAAGTGCCCATTGTCTTTTGCAAAATTCAAAATGCTGTATACCTGAAATTGATAGATATTCATCCTCTTCTATAAAATTACTACATTCCATCAATTATCTCTAAACTTAAGTCATTATAGTTGTTTACTACAACATCATAATCTTCAAACGATGTAGGATTTTCAATATTATCTTTCAATTTAATAGATATGGTATTTTGTACTTTTGCAGAGGAATATTGCCCAGACTTACAATTGTGTCTCCACCAATAAACCTTTTTAACCTCCATACTTCCATCAGGCCGTGCTGATGATGCGTCATTTTCAAATAGTGTACGTAAAGCTTCTTTAATATTATCTGCATCTTTTTCACAGAATCCTGTTTTTTCGGCTAACTGGCAATTAATACTGCCACGAATTACATATAGCCCAAACTCCACTCTGGATTTGGTCCCCATCGTATCGGATGCTTTTTCACCATCTTTAGCTTCACCATTAACGCTCTTGGTAATTTGAATCTGATTTATCGAAATTGGATTTACACTTTCAGCTACTTGAATTGATACCGGCCCACGAATCCCAACAGATAATGAGTCACCTTTAAATGCAAATACTTGTCCAAAAGTTCTCACATCTGTCCAAGTCTTACAAGCAACTTCCGCAAATAGTTCTTTATTCTTTTTACTAGTTGCTTCTTTTAGTTCCATATTCCTATCAGCACGTTCTTTCAAACTCTTGGCACCATCGTCAGATCTATCTTGCGATTGAACAAAAATTCTTTCGCCCATATCTTGTAATCTATTTCTTATTTTACGTTTAATACATACATCTGAAATTTCGCCATGTCCTGCATAATCTTCACGTGGTCTATTCCCATTTAATGGATCCCCATTTGGATTTGCCTTATGTACAGAAATAATTGCAGTAAAATCAATTTTGTTATTTAAAGTAGACATTATTTTTCCTCCTTTGAATAAGTGTCTAAACTATTTTTTTGATAATAATAACCTAAAAGATAATTCTCATTTAATGGAAAATTTGTAAAATCATTACACTTTTCTAGTTGTAACATAATTTCTTCTATTTTCTTATCATAAAAATGACGTGACCCAGATTTAACTTTTTCAAAATATGGCATTAATCTTTCATATAAAGTCATCCATGTCTTTGCAGGATACTTTGTATATGTACTCCAATAACGTTTTGCATTTGTAATGCGGTCACTTCCAGATTGGTAATTTGCTGATTGTTCAATTTTATCAGCAATTGCCAACAACATGCCAAACAGAAAACTGCGATCATGAATATCTTTTATTGACTCCATTTTTATTTCATTCCTTCCTTCTTCTAAATGTACTTTTTTTATTTGTATGCATGTATTTATTAATAGTTTTTTCCAAGCAGTTTCGCCCTTTTTCAAAAATCTAATTGGATTTGAACAATTTCTTACAGAACTCAACATAATATCTTTAGGAAAATTTGCACCTTGTACAATACATGGTAGAAGTCTGTCAATTGTCTTTTTTTGAAGATTACTATTTTGAACTTTTAAATATCCTCCCTCATCTATTCCATATGCAGCAGAGACGATTTCTTCTAATGATGGAATACCAGACCATTCTTTCTGTTTTTCGTTTAGTTTAATAATACCTGCCGTATACCATTTATTAATATTTTGCAAATATCTTGAATAACTTAATCTATTGTAGTATGTGATTGCTAATCGACCTTGAAACGATCCATCAGCACTATCAAGAGAAATAATCGTTACACTGTCATTTGGTTTTAAATTTTTATTATATCCAGATAGAGCTGATGCAAAACTATTAGCATACGATTCTGCAGTATCTATATCCTTATCTATATTTTCTGTCCCAAATAAATTTAGTCTTTCATCAAATGCGTCGGGTATCGGTTGACCAGTAGAAGACCAACAAATAATTCTCTCACTACCATTTGAATACCCCTGTCGTGCAATTAACCATTGAAGAACATTAAATGCTTTTTGCACCGGATAATATCCTAATGTCACGGCATCTGTTGCTTTTATAAATCTTCCTTGGAATTTATATTCATCATTAGATGAAATAATCTTGGCCTTATCACCGGAATTTCTTATTTTGGCTGGAAAAACCATTGAAATAGGTGCGACCACACCCGTAATAAAATCTATTTCCGTTTCTAACCTTGTTTCCTCTTCGCCATTATGTAATTTATCAGAATAGTAATTTATCCATGCCTTATACAAATCTAAATCTTGCCATGTTCTTGTTTCAACGCTTCCAAGACAGCCTATGACCTCAAATTTAACAAACTCATTTTTTCCATAATCAATATTTAACTTACTATTCTTTAAATCTGATATAACAGTTTCTTTTACCAGATATTGATAAATTGCCATAATTCTATCATTTGAAAATTTACTTTCACACCAATCATGTAATTGTTTTAAATATTTTTCAAAGTACTTATGATATTTGCTATGATTTTCAAATTCCATCCAATAATCACCAGCTACATATTGTAATTTATCATTTAGTGGCATTGGATAAATAGCTGTTCCTGTTCTATTCGAAGATTCGATTGTTGCAGGAATTATGGTTTCATTCGACTCCTTTGGGGTATATTGAGCTCTTAAAAAATCACCATTTTTATTAATTGTAATATGGATTGGGGCATTAACTTTCACATGACTTATAGGTAATAAAGTTTTCCCCTTATCATCTGCTATTCCTACTTTTTCTTGAACATTGTCGTATGTTTCTACAAGATCGTTTATCCAACTCATCCTAATCACCTACATTCATCAAATCAACGGACTTAATATTTTTACCTATTTCAAATGACTTCATATCCATTTTCCGAAGTGGTTTTACGATGGTGCATTGATCAGGACGTTTAAACCTTATTATGCCACTTTCCATTCTTATATTATCTAATCTAACAATAAAGTCTTTCTTTGTTGATGACTCATCTGGATAAGTAAATCCATGAAACATAATTCCGAAGTCTAAATTAATCCCATCATAATATCCAGTCCCGCTTCCATAATTACATGGTTCTACATATCCCTGACATTCTCTTGTTCCTAGGAAAATATCTCTTCTACCACCTTTTTCAATCATTCGCTTAGCAATATCCCAATGCTTATTTTCATTTCTATCCATTTCTAATTCAGGTCGACTTAGATTCCATTCGAAATGTGCACGTACTTGGTATGCAACATTTGATAAATAAGTATAAATTGATAAGTCATTAGATAAATCATGATAATGTATTGGTCTTATACCTTTTGATTGAAACTCGATTGGCATTAATATACGTACCTCATCAATTATCCATGTAAATGTTGGCTTCCAATAGATGCTCTCTGTAATACCCTTTAATGCTTCATATGTCGGAACTTGATAACTAAATTTTTCACCCCCTGTTTTTGTTATAGGATCTGTAAATAAAGCATTTTTCCCCCTTACAATATATTCAATCGTATTCCTTGTTTTCATATACCCTCCTTTCTCAGAACACCATTAATTTCAGTTCAGTAGTTAAACCTATATCTTTATCATAGAAAAGTTCGTCTAATACTTTGATATCTTCGTTAACTGTACTACTACATATTGCATGCCTACTTAATAAGGTTTTATATAAAGTGCTATTCATATTCATATTTACCGTATATCTTTGCAATTTCCTTAATAAAAGTTTGATTTCATTAACATCTGTTGCTTCATTTAATCTCTTAATAATCTTCTTTGATTCACCATATTGAACAATTATACCTATTTGATTTTGATCATCTATAGCATTGAATAACTTTCCGGACTCTTTAAATGATTGGCTTAGTATGTGTGGGTATGCCATTTGGGAAGTTTGAAAATATAAATTCCTTAGTTTCCCATTATATGCTAGTAAATCAAACAGATTATTATTTATAGATTTAATATTAAAGTTCATCTGTCCTAAGTTTCTGAGAAAAAATTTCTCATAATATTTTTTTATTACTTCAGCACTTAACAAATTATCTTTATTTTCATATAGTACGGAAAACATACAATCTTTACCGTCCCGTATTGTACCTAAGCTCGTCAAAATCTCATCTTTATCATCTATTATATATACGCTTGAAAGACCATGCATTTCACCATTACGATTACATCTTCCCGCAGCTTGTATAATACTGTCATATCCCGCTAATGAACGAACAACTTTCTGAAAAGAGATATCTACACCAGCTTCTATTAATTGTGTGCTTATACAAAGAACCTTTTCATTGTTTTGTAATAATTGCTTAATAGTTTGAAGAGATTCAAATCTATGCTGAGCGCACATATACGTTGTTAACTGAAACACCCTAATATCTGAAAATCTTTTTATACATTCTTCATAAAGTTTTCTAACAGCGTGTTTTGTATTCAAAATAATCAATAAATTTCTATTGAAAATTTTTTCTATAAAATCTGTAATATCTCGTGAATCCATGCAACTGTACTCACTTACACAATCTTCTAAAATAACTCTCTTAAAAGCATCATGATATTTAAGTTCATTTACAATAATACTTTCCTGATTTGAATAAATTAATTTCCTTTGAGTCTTCTCAAATAATGGTTGTGTAGCAGTACAAAGTATCACAGTTGTATTACAGCATTTATGTAAGAAGTTAATCATTGTATTAAACAAATTTATACAATGAACTGGTATTGACTGTGCCTCATCTATAATAATAACTGCATCAGTCAATTGATGAAATCGTCTCAAATCTTGAGTTCCACCAGAAAATAACAAGTCAAGAAATCTAACCATTGTCGTCAAGATTACTGGCGAATCCCATGTGTCAATATTTACTTGATAATTAATCAATTCTTCTCCATCTGAATCATCAATATAATAATTAGAATGGTGTTCTAGAATGTTTTTGTCATCGTTTAATATATTTCTAATAACATTTGCATTTTGTTCTAATATAGACAGAAAAGGTGCAATATATAGAATGTGCTTTTTATGGTATTTTTTTGCATGATTAACCGCATAGCGTAAACCTGAAATTGTTTTTCCTCCTCCAGTGGGTATAGATAGTTTGTATACACCAGGAATATTATCAGCAAAAGACTTACACTGATTACTTATTTCTGCGCGCAATAGATTTATTTTCGATTTATCTCCACACAGACTTAATTTTTTTGTAAATTGATCAACTTTATCTGAATATCTAGTCCACAGTATTTCTAATTCATTTGATGAGATTTCTTCCAATCTATTCTTAGTCATGAATTCATATGTATCACGTCGATCAGCATCGATTAGAATACTACAAACAAGTCTCTGAAGACATCCAATCATAAAATACTGTGTACCTTTTTTTATATTTGTATTTTCATTTTGTTCAGTATGCATTAAATCCGAAATTTCATTGATTTGTTTAAAATATTTTTCAATCTCTCTCTTAGCACAGTCAATATGTTCTTGTGTGATATTTTCACGGACAAATTTCTGGATTGTTTTATAAATATCTTTATCGAAATTTCTTTCAGTATTTGATAATCGCATTGAGAATTTATCTTCTCCATTTATAGAAATACAATCATTAAGTCCATGATGAGAAATGATTGCATAACTAATTATTTCTTGCAGCAAAACTTCTATAGGAGTTGTTGCCAGAATTATTTCTTTACAGAAAATGCCACCTGCACTTGAATGATTCACTTCTCCTCGATGAACTTGTTTCCCTTGTGTCGCTTTTTTTATATAGTTTTGAAATTCATTGCTGAATTTTCCAACATCATGAAGTAAACCGGCAATATAAGACACGTTTGCCAGTCCAATTTGCTTTCCAATATTAAAACAATATGCAGCAACATTTATACAATGTGATTCTATCGTCTGCAATCGACCATCACAATCAATATGTGCAATATCGTCGGTCATCTAATCACCTTCTATCATTGTGTTTATCTTAATACATTACAGGAAAAACATTATCTTTCTAATAACAAAGTAAAAATAAAACCATAATTGTAATTTTATAATGTAATACTCAAATTAGTAACTAGACAAAGTATAATACATCATAAAAAGCTAATCAATCTCTCGTATATAGTTTGCTTATAAGCTTAAAAATAAGATGATATATATATTTCTAAAATTCCTCTAAAATTTTATACCATAATTAATTTTCCTCCCAATGAACAACTCGTTCTTTTTATATTTATAGTCTACTTATCCACCTATACAAAAAACACGCCAGTGTTAAAAAAGTTCACTTAAAAAAAAGCAATGATTTTATAATCATCACTCTTACTTTAAGTAAGCGCCTTGAGTTGAACAAGGTTCACCGCAGTGGTATTACCCATACATCACAGCATAGACCGAACTACCTCGACTTACTTAATTTAGAATCTAATATAGAGTTTTTATTAGATTAAGTCAACCTATTTAGACTTTTATGCAATGATATTACTTCCAGTTAATGACAATTTCGTATTCTGATTGTTCTGTATTGCTTAACAACATCTTCACTTGACTCTTAACAACTTCTTCCATGCGTACTTTTGCCTTATCAAATAATCCATTCTTGATTGCAAGTTCCTCAGCTTTAGCGGTTTCATTAGCTTGGAAATTCTTTACATCGTTTACAGTAATTTGATTGATTGGATTAAAGCTTTGATCATAAACTTCAATACTATTAACATCGATGTATGTATCTAACACTTCAACATTTGGTAAATCAACGATTACCTTTTTCTCTGTTT
>ERZ773212.1407-NODE-1407-length-11041-cov-8.778081_pt1 | contig 11041 bp, 4 predicted proteins | sample MGYA00581005_ERZ773212 | MGnify/ENA primary metagenome ERZ773212 (study PRJEB29015, sample SAMEA2738154) | human oral metagenome | biome: human oral; feature: human-associated habitat; material: saliva | place: China | collected 2196 ...
GAGAGGTTTACTACTCTGCTTCATCGCATATATTATACACAATATTGTAGCAATATAGGGGGATGAATGTCAATATAATAGAAAGCTTACTTTAAAAATATTACAATCCACTAAATATCATCTATCTCATTAGGAGTTTATAGAAACTAATAATTTATATGTCGCTATAACTACAATAACTAACTTTAATACAAATGGCATCTCACTTTGTATTGACCATCCTACAAAAACTATATAACTAATAATTATAAGCGCCCATTTAAATTTACTTTTATGTGTGACATTAATTCCCAGTAATTTTCCATGCAGGCCTAAAAAAATATAAAGAAATACTTTTTCTTTTGTACCGCATATATTTAACGCTCGCTTATATATTAATCGATATAGTTTTCTTCTTCTATATATAGGTCCCAACATAACACAGGAATATAAAAAAGCCGGAAACATTCCTTCTAAAACAGAAAATGAAAATTCATAATTCATATCTTGTAGGCTGCCAATAAAGAAACCAAACAATAAAATTAACGAAGATATCCAACGAAACCGCTGATCATTTAAAAAATCTAATAATTTATTGTTGACAGTCAATTCTCATACCTCCTACTTTTTTGTTTTATTTTTATCATCATGATTTAAATTTTTATCTATTTCTAATAATTTAGTATTAATACCATTACTTTCAACATCAACACCAGCTGATCCACTCAATCCCAGCTTTGGTCTTTGTAAACTTGAATTAATACCTAGCTTACCATCAGAATATTGAACTCCACCTTCTACTCCAGCACCAGCACCATAACCAATACGCCCATCAAGATTTACTTTGAAACGATCAAAATCAAAAGATTTTTTCAAATCTAATTCAACTACATTAGCACGTCCTTTACTTCCTATAGAGGCTTCTTTTTTATTTACTTTTAAAAATGTATCAATATTAATTTTACCAAAATACATTTTAGTATCCCCCCATGCAGAATTTCCAGACCATGCACTCATATTAATCTCGGTTGCAGGAATATCTACTCCTAATTGAGCAGTTATCCCTTTCCAATTTTTAAAAGCTTCTGTAGGACCATCACTTAATTTCACCGAAGATAAGCCTAAATCAAACGTAGGCTCTCTGGTAAATTTTGGTTTGCCTGGAGTAATCGCACCACTACGTATTCCATCTAAAACAGTTTGACTATTTTTATATCCCATTGAATTCATATTTTCAAAAATAATTGTATCAGTAATAGAATCTTTGTCCTTAACCTTAACAGTAATACCATCGTTATCCCACTGCAGATTGTCCAAATCATTTTTAGATATAGTATCTAAACTAATATTATTTTTAAAATATTTAAAACCAATTTTAGATAAAGCATTCCCTGTATTACTATTAACTAAAGAATGAGTAGATGCATTAAAAACAACCGTAGCATTAGAATTGTATAGCATATTATTATCACCAAGCGTAGTTTTTAAATGCTCAGATGCTGAACCATCATACTTACCAATTTTAACGAATTTGTTATCAGGTGATACTATTCTCCAATCAGGTTTACCATCTGATCCCCTATATAAGTACACTTTACTTTTATTTATTCCATAAATAAGCTGACCAGATTCTTTCTCAACAAAAATAGCCCTGCCAAATTCATCATAACCACCTTGATCAAAAGCCTCTCTTCCATTAATTTTATATAAATTATCCGTCTCCTCATACTTTTGGTTCTCAACATTCCAAACACTTACTTTACAGGTGTATGGATCCGTTTTAGGTGGTAAATCTGTAAGAATAGGCTTTTTAGTACTTATAACAACTGGAGGTTGTAATACATCAGAATTTGAAAATTCTGGACCCGGTGGTATTACATCATCCATCGGTGTACTCGGATCAGAGGCGCTACTAGACGTAGATTCACCTGTAGCTTGCTCGATGTTTATTTCCCCCATAACACTTATATTTCCAGGCATATCTGTAACCATACCTCGAGATAATGCGCCAAATAAAGGTTTAGGAATAAAGAAAGCAGCATTATTCCACTTTGTTCCATATTGTGCTACAGTAGCCCCTGTAACCATTGGCTTATCTAAAGCACCATTAACCACAGCGCCAAGAGCCGCACTTAACCATTGTGCTACAGCAGGATTTGATTTAGAGATTTTTTGAATTTCACCAATCAAAGCCTCATTACTAAGACCTGCATAAAATCCACTTCCAGCTGGATTTCCTGCAATGCGGGCAGATGATTCTGCTACTACAGCATGAGCCAATGCTTTTGCAACTTTTTCTTCTTTAGTTTTAGGTTTCCAGTAGTGAAGTTGTTCAAATGCATCTTTTGCAAATAATCTAGCGAGTGCTTGACGTTCTTCTACTTTTTTCTTATCAAAAATCGTATCTAGTTTATTTAAACTAGACTCTGTATCACGGGAGATTTTATCAATATCAATATTAGAAGACTCTGTCTTTATTGTACCATTAGCAATAGCAGACTTAGTAGTACTTTCAGAAGATTTACTAGAATCTGGTAATAATTTAGGTAGTAAACCCAATGAATTATACACAGCATCCTTACCAGCTTGACTTAAATTTTTAAATCCAGATACAGATGTATAACTTAAACCTGTATTGTGAGATGTATACTCAGCTTTATTCTTAATATCTTTAATCGTTAAAGAATCTGTCACTAATGAATTTTTGTCTGCTGTTGCCTTGCTCCCAATGACGGCTCCTTCTAACGTTGTATTTCCTTTAGTTTGAATAGCAAAGCCACCTGTTCCAGCATATATGCCAGCTTGGTCTGTAACACTAGCATAATCACTTTTCATAGTTCCATTTGTATATTCAGCAGATACACTACCCAATTGTAGCCCATTTGTAGAGACACTAAAACCGGCATTCTTAGATTTCCCACGATATGTTTCTGTATCTTGTAAACTTTTTATCATTAAGTTACCACCAATCTTAGCAGTAACTGAATCACCATAAACTTTAGAGCCAGCAATAGTAGTATCCTTACCAGAATGTAAATTTACTTGATCAGCTTGTATTACTGTACCAGTATGTGTTGTTTTAAATGTATTACCACGTTCCATCCCTTGGTTATAATTCGCATCTAAACCAAGTAATCCTCCACCATTAACACTAAGATTAGCACCTATTGACCAGCCTTTACTATCATAGGCAACCTGGTTCTCAGATGTATTCGTAGCTGCTAATAAAGAAATATCTTTACTAGCCTCTAATGCTACAGACTTGCCACGAATAGTTTCACCTACAACAACAATATTACCTTTATCTTGCATATTAGGTTTAGCTACCAACATAATCCCCTCATCAGATACTAGTTGCCCACCGGCATAGTTACGACTGTTAAGAGTTGTTTCACTACGACTTCTACTAGAACCTATACTTACATGAATATTCGCTAACCCATCTTTTTTCGCTCGCTTCTTAGCATTATATTGTTTTTGATTTTTCGAATTAATATCTTGTAAATCGCTCGTACCTTCAGCATACTCTTGATTAGCTTCCTGTTGCAAACGATTTCTATCTTTTTCTAATCTACGTATTTCTTTATCAGACAAGTTTGGATTTTTTAATTCTTTATCAATTTCAGCAACATAACCTTTCTTAATTTTACTTGAGTCAATTAAGTTTTCCGCTCTTTGTTTTACAAATTCAGGTGTAAATTCTTGATACTCTTTAATCTGCTCATACCCTTTTTTAAGTTCTTTACCCGCTTCTATATTTTCAAGAGTTGCTAATCGTTTATCATTTCGACTGCTCGCTTTGCGTTGCAAACCATGTGCGGTATTTAATGCAGATGCAATGGAACCACCTAAGCTTACAGTCAAGCCAGACTGTTTTTCTTCATGTACTTGCTTTGACATAGCTACATCATGATTACCATCAAGCGTAATATCTGCCGCACTTACCGTTATACCATGTTTACCAACAATATCCGTACTTGTAATATGAGCATCATTATTAGCATTAATAGCAATAGTACCATCAACAGAACCAATTAATGTATTTACATTTGTTGTATAAGACTCTGCTTCTGTATCTTTAATCTGTTTACTACCGATAGTAAATCCTAAGCCAGCTCCCATAAGACCTTTTTTCTTACTATGTTGATATGTATCATTGCGACTGCTATCTTCTGCAGAATTTGTGCGAACCTTATTACCAGCACTAATAGCTACGTCACCTGTGCCTAACACATTAGACCCAGTTATATTTACATCGTGGTTAGCTCCTACTTGAATTGCATTGCCACCAATAGTGGATGATGTCACACCCGTATGCTCGTAATCTTTACGAATCGTATTAACTGTACGAGATAACAGCCCTTTTTCCTTGTACTGTAGTCCATATTGATCACGACTATAAGTATTGCCATTTTCAATATTCACATCATTACCAGCTACTATAGTTGTTACACCATGTTCACTATTTATTACACCTTGACGAATATTGACATCATTCTTAGCTGCAACCGTTACATTGCCATCACCTAAAATTTGTGTACCAATTTCAGTACCTCTATCTGTGCGAAGATAATTTGCAGCATTTAATGTCATATCTTTCTTGGCACTTAATTTTTTAGTATCCACATTAACCGTATTCGCACTAGTAATAGAGATATTACCCTCATCTCCACCTGTAATAATAGCGCCAGTTAGATGTACATCCTTATTGCTATGAATGTCTATGGTTCCTTTAGGATTTGATACGCCAATACGCCCTTGTTGCATAAGTACATCTTGATTAGCTAATTTGTGTGTAGCTGCCTCTACGCTTATGTCATTATTAGCCCGTAAGGTAACACTATCATTACCATGAATGGCACCAGTATTTCGAATAGAATCCGTAGCACCAATAGCTACAGTATTCGCATTAAATCGACCTGTATTATCCACTGTATTTGCCTGTACTACAATGGAGTCAGCCATCATATTACCACTATTCTTAAATGTACTATCCGTATTAGCGATAATGGATTTACCACTTACAACAGCGCCCATAGCATCGATTTGATTAGCCGATTGTTTAGCCAAATACACCTTCGGATACAATACTTGTTGAGTTTGTCCATTTACAACAATAGTTTTTGTTTCAAGCCACACCATATCTGTTGTAATGGATTTCATTTGTTCTTCTGATAAGGTAATGCCAGGCGTCAACTTATATTTTTTACCATATGAAATACCAGCTTCGAGTAATGCTTTATATTCGCTTTCGTTATCTGTATAGCCTTCTAAATAGGGTTTACCAGTAGCAGATAGAATTTGTGAATTAATCAGCCCTTGTTCATAGAAACCATCACCTAGGCGCTTCATTCTTCGGTCCGGATCATTAGCCAACGCATTTAACATGTATTCAGACGATACAAATTTCTTACGATTTGTAAAAGCACTATCTGTTTCAATTAATGCATTCGCTGTAATATCTGGATGAATGTTATAAATCGCCTGTGTCGGTAATTTTAACCCTTCAATCGTTACGTTTCCAATACTAGACTTTCCTTGAGTTCCTGTGCCAAACGGGTCAAGGCTATCATTTACTTTACGTTTGTTAGCCTCTGCGATAGTATCCTCAGCATGTTCCTGTATTGTACCAATTGGTTGTATATTTTGCTCTTCTATGGAAGGCGTCATAAATACTTCTGAATCCCAATATCGGCGCCATTTATGTCCGAATCCGTGTCCTTTATGAACTCTTTTCGCTTCACTAACTTGTGTTGTCCCTGTTTTAAACACCTTATCACTGGTTTTGTCACTGACAGTCTCATGTGCGCCATTAAATATAACTTGTCCAGCAGATGCAATTTTACTATTTATATTAGAAGAAGCACCATTAATAACTATATCGCCGCCAGCAGAAATAACCCCTGGTTGATTATTGGTAACCTCTGTATGGGTATGCTCCTCTTCACTACGTATTAACGTAAAGTTTTTTACAGGTGGAACGCCCTTATCTACCATTTTAATCGTACCATCGGCTTGTTTCACTGGTACTTTATGATCCACACCATAGCCACCTTTTCCTGTATAGCCAGGAAATTCAGAGACATCAAAGATTTGATTTTCTTCAGGATGATGTAGATCATCAACTTTAAGTTTATCACCATGCTTAGTAATACCGTCTGAAACACGCTTCATGCCAAAGCTTGCATTATCATTAACAAGATTAGCCGTTGTTAGAGTCATCTCACCACCTGATTGAATGGTAGCGCCCTTATTTTCAATGACATGAGAGCCTGTTAGATTCATCGTATTTCCACTATACAATAAAGCATTCCCATTATTATGGATTTCATTAGCTTGTATATCCATATGGTCACGACTCGCAATTGTACCAGACTTATGACTATCTAATTCCTTTTGTACTATAGTCATTGCTTCCTGTGCCTTATCATAAGTCTTAGTTAGCTCTTGAATTCGATTACGATGTGCTTGCAACTCTTCTTTAGACTTATAAGCTGTTATATCTGCATTCCACTCTGTATCAAGCGTCTCTTTAGCTTGTGTCAAAACATCTGCAACACTTTTATATCTTGCTTCAATAGTTGCATCCGTATGATTAGATACAGTATCCGCTTTAATAGACACAGTATTGCCATATATACGGCCATTTTCAGCATTATCTACCGATTTTGCGTGAATATCTGTAGTACCATTTGAGTTTACCAAACCATGATTAGCCATAGACGATTGACTTTCAATAGATAAGCTGTTGTCACCTTGCACAACACCATCTTGTCCAACTGAAATGGCATGACCTGAAATAGACGTCTGACCATTACTTGTTATTCCGCCATCTACTTGAATCATACCATCCGCACTAATAGTAGTTGCATGAACAGAACTTAATGTACCTTTAACATTAACGCCTAGCCCATCATTGGTTCCTTTCATGGTAATAGAGTTAGCATACATACCACCAATAGCAGATACATCTAAACCAATTTGATTAGAGGAACCCAATGCCTTAGATTCTAAAGACTTGGCATCTATTATATTTTTACCTGTGCGAGTCTCTACTGCATTAGCCCATACACCTGCGTTTACCTGTGCAGCTTCGGTTAAAATTTGTAAGGAGTTAGATTCTTTTGCATTAAGACCCTTTCCATTAATAGCAATAGAACCTTGTTCTACCCGATAGGTATAAAGATTTCCATTAGGGTCATATTCAGGCTTACCAGTCGTTAATACAGCACGGTCAGTATTTATAAAACCGCCACCATCTACTGTAATCCCATTAGGATTAGCTACAACAACTGATGCTTTACGTCCAGCCACCTCAATAAAGCCATTCATGTTAGTAGGATTATGAGATGTGACCTCATTTACAATAACCGAAGCAGAGCCACGCATCATATTAGCATTACCTGGCACATACCCAGCTAGGCTCGTATTCGCCATTTGATATGAATTATTTAAAATCACGCCATTTTGTGACACATTAAAATTTGTATAATCATTGCGAGATACACCACCTGCCGTAGGCCCTGCAATATTGACTAATGTAACACCATTTGCAGCTTGTCCTACTTGTGCTTGTCGATGTTGAGGCGCATTGCGATCTACCTCTATAGGATTTTCTGCATAAGCTAAAGGAACTACTAAAGGATCCATAACCATAAGGCCCATTGTAAGCCAAACAGCAATTTTATATTGTAATCGTTTTTGTTTCATAAATTCTCTTCCAAATTATATATATGAGATATAACAGCAATTTACTAAAATCTAAACCCCGCTTGGAATCCTGCTGCTATATGATTTGTTTTATAACCTTCCGGTTTATATAACGGCATACCAACAAAGACATCATAAAATAATCCAGACTTAAATTGGCCTCTCATACCAATGGCTGTACCGGCAATAAACCGACCTGTCAATACATCGGTACTAGGACCATATACGGCACCAAAATCTATGTTGGCATATATACTTGATTTCCATTTTGGTATATAACTAGCTACTTCATTTCGCATATACCAACCGCTCTCAGCCATCAACGTATGCTCACCATCAAAGCCCTGTACGGTATATCGATTGCCAAGGCTAATCATATCTCGTGAGTATAATTGCTTACCGCCTAATGTCCATTGCCCATGAAAGGATGTTGTAATACTTGCAGGACGATGTCCCCATGTACGTGGCATTTGATAATCTACATCTAATAATAGTTGTGTATAACGAGTTGTTGGTGCACCATAGCCATAATCAGGTTGTGAACCAAACCAACCAACACCTTTTTTTATAGCGACACGAGAAAAGATAGTGTTTTGTTTACGATACCGTCGTTCTGAAAGACCTAATTCCAATGATGCTGTATTCGCTCTCTGTACTTCGATTTCCACATCATTAATATAATTCTTGGAATTACGTTTAGATATCGTTATGTCCCAACTCCGTTTAGTTGTTCGACTGCGATGAAATACATGATTCCATGTTCCTCTAAATGTCTTAGCTCGACTAGAACTAATAAATGGATTTGCCATAGTATTTATCGTTTGATGGTATTTCATATTACTATATGAAACAGAAAACGTATCTTTACCCCGTGGAATCGAGTAAGAAATGCTATGGTTTTTAGTACCCTTGACTTCGCCATCTCGAGCACCATCCTGATTTAGACTCACTTGAATGGTATCATTAGCATTGAATAATCGATCAATGCCTATAGAAGTCGTCCACTGCAGTTTTCCAGTGTCTTTTAATCCAGAGTCATCAATAGAAATCATGCCATGAATTGGAGGCTTTTTAGATGTTTGCAATATAATAGTAGAATATAACGGTTTTGCCCCAGCTTCTAACTCAACAGCTACTGATTGGGATCCAATTCGGCGCATCTGTTCTAAGCCTTGCTCAATATCTCGAATATTTAATATATCCCCTTCTCGTAATGGAAATGCATTATGCCAGGGTAAATGTGGTAAATCTGGCTGATACGTAACAGCTTCAATCCGCCCAATTTGTAAATTAAACTGCAATTGTCCCGTGGCAAGGGATTGTTGTGGAATTCCCACTTTAGATGTAACAAAACCATGCGATAGTAATGAATTATTTAATTGAGTAGATAACCCATTAATATCTTCAATAGATAGCTTACGATTAATATATGGTTTAATTTCGTTTCTCAGAAATGAGAATGTCTGAGGAACATCAAGTAGTATATCCTGACCTTTTGATTGATGATATAAAGGGCCTTTAATCAGTCTCGTACTATATGGCGCTGAATTATCTATCAAAGAATTTGAGTGTCCGCCTTCTTCAGCTAACCGTATCTGCGTAATATAAAAAGACGGCGAAACACTCATAGAACCTGATGCAGGTCTTGGTGTCTTACCGTCTGTATTAGATGATATATGTTGCCATTGTATCCGTTCTTCTCCTAATCGTGCCTCTCTCGCTTCTTGATTAGCTCTTGCACTATCTAGTTGTTCTTGTGTGTCTATAGGATTAGCACCATGTCCCTGTAAAGGTATCACACATGCTAGCCCTAGATACAAAAGTACCGCTCGTTTAATCATATATTTCCTCTTTAAATAAAATACAAACACATAGTTTATATTTTATTATGTTTTTTCCGAAAGTCAATAAAAGATTTAGCAAAAAAAGGTGTACTACATCTAAGCAGTACACCTTTCAGTATAATATTTATTTAATTACGCCTTCACCACAACAGATACGCCATCAGGAATAACTGTAATACTTGCATCTTTACCTTTTAATTCCAAAGCCTTATTCAATGCTTCATCAAATGTGCTAGCATGTTGCAAATGCATGTCGGTAAGCATCTTAGGGTCGCATTGGTCTGTTACAACGATAACTGTAAATTGATCTAGAATACGAGCCAAGATTTGCATTTCCCATTGGTCTGGAATGGTTTCATTACGAGGAACCTTAGCAATGCTGTCTAGTAATTCACGAGGTGTTTTGGCATTTTTAAGATTTTCGTAAAGCGATTCCCCACCATGACCATCATTACAAGCGGCAATCATGATGATAACGCCATCTTTTTTACAAGATGCTTCAGCAGCGGTCATACCTTTTACAGCTTGATATACATTTTGGTCTAATGGATAACCACCATTTGTAGTGATAACGATATCTGCTGGTACAGCTTTCACACTAGCTAGTTCAGACACAAAAGCACAGCCTGTTTCATGAGCTTCTTCCATATCGCCAGCAAAAGCATTGATAATATGTTTTTCAGCATCGATGACAACATTTAAAATAAATGCTAATTTCGCAGTACGTCCAGCGTATACCATGTCCTTATGAATTGGATTGTTCTCGATAATCCCTGTACGAGCATATGGGCTGTTGATAAATTCAGCACAGTGATTGGCCATTACAGTTACTTCAGAAGCAATGCCTGGCAATACGCTTTTTCTACCGCCAGAGAAGCCAGCAAAGAAATGTGGTTCAATGAAACCTTCAGAAATTAATAGCTCAGTTTCAACTGCTAGTTTGTTGATGATGCAGTCCCCACCGGATGGCAACACGCCGATTTTAGTCATTTGGCTCGCATCGCCAGAGATATGGTTTACAATCTTTTCATTGGCTACGATTTCAGGACCGAATTTATCTACCATTTCTTCATGCGTAGTAGGGCGATGAAAACCAGTTGCTAATAAAATGGTAATATCGATGGATGGATTAGCTTCACGAATACGGCGAAGTAGAATTGGCATCGTAATTTTACTAGGCACTGGACGCGTATGGTCACTTGTGATGATGACCATGTTAGATTTACCCTTTACCAATTCTTCCAAGCGTTGGCTGCCAATAGGATTATCTAACGCATGTTCTACCAACGCTTCTTGTGAAAGCTCTGCCTTATAGGAATGGGCTTTAGATTCTAATACACCTGCTATATTTTGATCAGGAATATTGATATCTACAAATCCTTTTGCATAGGGTACATTAAATGTTTTCATGGGAATCACTCCTTAACTTAACACTATCAAACTATAAATAAACCGCTACGACAAATCAATCCTCCTTCTTACGCAATTGTCGTTTAAGGTCTAATAAA
>ERZ773212.1413-NODE-1413-length-11017-cov-8.245302_pt1 | contig 11017 bp, 8 predicted proteins | sample MGYA00581005_ERZ773212 | MGnify/ENA primary metagenome ERZ773212 (study PRJEB29015, sample SAMEA2738154) | human oral metagenome | biome: human oral; feature: human-associated habitat; material: saliva | place: China | collected 2196 ...
GGGGAGGGGGACCGCGTAAGCGGTGGTGGGGGCGAATAGGAAAGATGAGCGATAGAAGTGTATCGTGATACACATGAAAACAGGAGGTGTGCGGTGCGCGCAGCATTTATGACGCTCGGCTGTAAGGTGAATCAGTTCGAGACGGAGACGATGGAGGGGCTGTTCCGTGCGCGCGGCTATGAGATCGTGCCGTTCGAGGAGCGGGCGGACGTCTATGTCATCAATACGTGCTCGGTGACGCATCTGAGCGACCGCAAGTCCCGCCAGATCATCCGCCGTGCGTCGCGCACGAATCCGTCGGCGTGCATCGCTGTGGCGGGCTGCTACGCACAGGTATCGCCCGAGGAGGTGCGCGGCCTCGAAGGGGTGCGTGTCGTGATCGGGACGGAGGAGCGTGCGCGTATCGTGGACTATGTGGAGGAGGCGCTTCGCGCGGACGGCGTGGTGGAGGAGATCACGGATGTGATGCAGGCGCGTGCCTTTGAGGACATCCCCCTGCACGGCGTGCCGCACCGCACGCGTGCCTTTCTCAAGATCGAGGACGGCTGCCAGAATTTCTGCTCGTTCTGCATCATCCCCTATGCGCGCGGGCCTGTGAAGTCGCGTCCGCTCGCGGCGGTGGAACGCGAGATGGAGAAACTCGCGGCGGCGGGGTTTCGCGAGGTGGTGCTGACGGGGATTCACCTCGGCGCGTACGGCATCGACCTCCCGCAGCGTCCGACGCTTGCCGATGCGTGCCGCACCGCACTGCGCACACAGGGACTGCGGCGGCTGCGGCTGGGCTCGCTGGAATCGGTGGAGCTGTCGGAGGATCTCCTCTCACTCGTACGGACGGAGCCGCGCTTTGCTCCGTATCTGCATCTGCCCCTGCAGGCGGGGAGCGACAACGTCCTGCGCGCGATGAACCGCCACTACGATACGGCAGCGTTCGCACAGCTCCTCGCGGATGTGCGCCGCGCTGTGCCGGGGGTGGCGATCTCGACGGATATTATCGTCGGCTTTCCGGGAGAGACGGAGGAGGACTTCGCGGCGGGGCTCGCCTTCGTGCGTCAGATGGGCTTTGCGCGGATGCACGTCTTCCCCTACTCGGCGCGGCGCGGGACGCCCGCAGCACGGCGCACGGATCAGATCCCCCCGACGGTGCGCAAGGAGCGTGCGGCACGGATGCAGGCACTCGCAGACGAGCTGGCGGAGGCGTATCACCGCACGGCTCTCGGCACGGTGGAGGGGGTACTCTTTGAGACGGAGGAGAATGGCGTGACGGACGGGCTGACGGGGACGTACATCCGTGTCTATACGGATGCCGCCGTCCCACGCGGCGAGATCGTCCCGATGCGCCTCGTGCGCCTCTATCGCGACGGGGTCTGGGGCGAGCGGGTATGATCGCTACTCATTTTTGGCGGCGATCTGTGTGATGAGTGCCGCCTTGATTGTATCGATGTCAGGAAAGATAATGCGTTTATCCGTTTGGTAGATGCGCATGGCACGCTGTGCGTTGCGACGGATGGTCTTTGCTAGGTCAGATGGGATGCGGACGGGTTTTCCATTGAGGATATACTGATTTTTGATGTATTGCTCCGTTACGGGGCACATGTTCTGGATGAGAAAGGCACTGTGCTTGCCGGCGGCTTTGCCAATAACGATGGTGTAGCATTCGCCGTTGCGCTCAATTTTATTTTGCATGATGGCACGATATTTCTCTACCTTTGTTGAGATTGGTATCAGCCATAAAATATCGGGATATTGACGATCACGCATCCAAAAGAAGCAAGGGCGTCCATGTCCTGCTCCGTGACCTCGCATCAGATTCCTGTCAGGAAAATCGATGAAATATTGATCGTGCAGGAAACAGAACCCGTTTGATACCGGATACATGGAAATCCCTCCTGTAATAAAAAAACCTCGTCCAAAGGCGAGGTTTTATGTATGTCCTAGTAATTTGTCTGTCGCCTACTAGGTAGCGACCAAACATGTAAGTCCCGACAATTTGTTGTCGCCTGTCGGGTAGCAACTAACATTTAAGTTACGTTTATTATAGTAAAACAGATGCTCTCTGTCAATAGTTGCGCTTCTCCTTTTTTCAAAAATCCCCCTTGACAGTCCTCCCCAAAGATGATATTATAATCACCGTCGCAAGACACGTGACTCAGTAGCTCAGCTGGATTAGAGTATTTGACTACGAATCAAAGGGTCGGGGGTTCGAATCCCTCCTGGGTCACCATTTTGAACACAGACGCCGATGAAGATCGGCGTTTTTTTGTGCATTGATGATATTTTCGCCATTGAGAATGAAAATATGAACGAGATTCATATTTTTCTTTTCAAATGGCTTTTTTTTCGTTATAATAGTATTACTAACGAGAGAGGGTGCGATTCGTTTGGAAGAAAAGATGGGGCGTCGTGAGCGCAAGAAGCTGCAGTCGCGCAAGATGATTCTCGAAGCCGCGATCAGTGAGTTCTCGAAGAAGGGCTACAAGGAGACGTCGGTCGCAGATATCATGGCGGCGGCGGATCTCGGTATCGGGACGTTCTACAATTACTTCGCCTCGAAGGAGGAGCTGCTGTTCTCTCTGCTCGGACGGCTGGGGGAGACGATCCGTATCGCACTCGCTGAGGCGCGGGCGGCGGAGCGCAGTTCGCTGGAGCTGCTCGAGGTCGGCGCGCGTGTGACGGCGAAGTTCCTCGATGAGAACCGCTTTGTGATGCCGCTTTTTCTCTCTGCTTCGCAGCATAAGGCGCAGGGAGCGCCCCCGCAGGAGGGGACGGAGGATAAGCCGCATCCGAGCCGTATGGCACCGCAGGTGAAGCGGGTCTTTACCGAGATTATCCGCGAGGGACAGGAGGCGGGCGAGATCCGCCGTGACGTTCCTGTCGATCTGATCGCGGAGATGTTCCACTCGCTGTATCAGGCGGCGGCGTTCAGCCAGTTGGAGCTGAGTTTTCAGGAGAATATCGCGCTCAAGACGCGCCTCCTCCTCGACGGTATCCGCAGGCGAGACGGGCAGCCAGAGGGCTGAGTGTTTCCCCTTATGGTGTGACGGCGCGAGCCGTTTTCCAATCTGTGTATTTAGGAGTACCAATGATCAGTGTAACGAAACTTCTTTTTATGGATGAGTACTATGGTGATGCGCTGCGCTACTCGCACAATGCGCATCGGATGAAGAGCGGTGCCGCGGAGGGCATGGGCCCCGTGGTGGTCTGGAACTCGACGCGCACGTGCAATCTGCGCTGCCGCCACTGCTATATGGAGTCGGACGGGCAGAAGTACGACGGAGAGCTGACGACGGAGGAGGCAAAGCGCTTCATCGACGATCTCGCAGAGTTCCGCGTGCCCGTGCTGCTCTTCTCGGGCGGCGAGCCGCTGATCCGCCCTGACTTTTTTGAGCTCGCGGAGCACGCGGCAGAGCGCGGTGTGCGTCCGACGCTCTCGACGAATGGGACGCTCATCACGCGCGATGTGGCACAGCGCATCAAGGATCTCGGCGTGGGCTATGTCGGCATCTCGCTCGACGGTCTGGCGGATGTGAACGATATGTTCCGCGGCGTGGACGGCGCGTACCAGCGGGCGATGGAGGGCATCGAGAACTGCGTCGCTGTCGGTCAGCGCGTGGGGCTGCGCTTTACGATCAATCACCACAACATCATGGAGCTGGATAAGATCTTTGACTTCATCGAGGAAAAGGGGATCAACCGCGTCTGCTTCTATCACCTCGTCTACTCGGGGCGCGGCGGGCAGATGATGGATGAGGATGTGACGCCCGAGGAGTCGCGGCGGGCGATGGATACGATTATCGCGCGGACGAAGGACTTTGAGGCGCGCGGCCTCAAGAAGGAAATCCTGACGGTGGACAATCACTGCGACGGGGTCTATATGTATCTGAAGGCACTTGCCGAGGGCAACGACGCGGGCGCGGAGCAGATCAAGAAGCTGATCGGCGCGAACGGCGGCAACCGCTCCGGGATTGCGTTCGGTGAGGTGGATCCGATGGGCTATGTGCATCCCGATCAGTTTACGCAGCATCATACGTTCGGCAATGTGCGTGAGCGCAAGTTTGGCGATATCTGGCAGGATGTGACGAATCCGATCATGGCGGGGCTGAAGGATCGCAAGCCGCTCCTCAAGGGGCGCTGCAGTCAGTGTCAGTATCTCGACTGGTGCAACGGGAATTTCCGGACGCGTGCCGAGGCACGGACGGGGGATTTCTGGGCATCCGATCCGTCCTGCTATCTGACGGATGAGGAGATCGGCGTCGCGGGGGCGGCACTGTGAGCGCGCCGATGGACGCGGCGCACGCCGCACAGGGCGCACCGGCAGGGCATCCGCATGGGATGGGTCACCCGCACGGGATGGGGCATCCCGGCGGACATCCACATGGCATGGGACAGGGGGGTCACCCCGGCGGGCACCCGAAGGGGGTCGCTGGCGGCGGGGTGAAGATCATCTCGTGGAATACGACGAACGCCTGCAATATGTACTGTGCGCACTGCTACCGTGACGCGGGCTGCCGCGCGGACGAGGAACTCTCGACCGAGGAGGGCAAGAAGCTCCTGCGCGAGATCGCAAAGGCGGGGTTCCGCATTATGATCTTTTCGGGCGGTGAGCCGCTGACACGTCCCGATATTCTTGAGCTGGTCGCTTATGCACGCGGGCTGGGTCTGATCCCTGTGTTCGGTACGAACGGCACGCTGATCGATCTGCCGATGGCGAAGGCGCTGAAGGAGGCGGGCGCGTGCGGGATGGGCATCTCGCTCGACTCGCTCGACAAAAAGAAGCACGATACGTTCCGCTCGTTCCCGGGCGGCTGGGACGGCGCGGTGCGCGGGATGGAGAACTGCCGTGAGGCCGGGCTGCCGTTCCAGATCCATACGACGGTGATGGACTGGAATGCGCACGAGCTTGAGGCGATGACGGATTTCGCCGTGGAGATCGGCGCAAAGGCGCATCACTTCTTCTTCCTCGTGCCGACGGGGCGTGCGGAGACGATCGAGGAGGAGTCGCTGCGCGCGGAGGCGTATGAGGATGTGCTCACGCGCATCATGAAGAAGCAGGAGACGGTGGACATCGAGCTGAAGCCGACCTGTGCGCCACAGTTCCTGCGCATTGCCGACCAGCTCGGCGTGGATACGCGCTTTTCGCGTGGGTGTCTCGCGGGGCTGACGTACTGCATCATCAGTCCGCGCGGCAAGGTGCAGCCGTGTGCCTATTTGAGCCGCGAGCTCGGCGATGTGCGCGAGACGCCGTTCGACGAGATCTGGGCGAAAAACGAGGTATTCAAGGAGCTGCGCACGCTCGACTACGGCGGCGGCTGCGGCTCGTGCAGCTATAAGAAGGCGTGCGGCGGCTGCCGTGCGCGCGCCGCGTACTACCACGGCGGCGACTTCATGGCGGAGGAGCCGTGGTGTCTCTACCACGGACGCCGTGGTGAGGCATAAGGAGATGTGAAAAGCCCCCGACGATGTCGGGGGCTTTTGTGTGAGATTTTAGTTGCGGATTTGAACAGATGTTTGTATAATAAGAATAGAGACCTTAACAGGCAGGGCGTCTATTTCTCCACTTCCATTATCCTACGGGAAAGGAGGTGGTGCACATGGGTTACTACGAGTTCATCTTTGCGTTGATTCTCGTCACTGGCTACATTGTTGCGATAAAAAAGAAATAACCGCCCTGCCTGAGAAACGGTGCGGTTAAATCCATATCCGTGATGAAGGTAGCCGCTCTATCGAGCGGTTCTCTTTTATGTCCCTATTATATCAGAGAGCCGCATCATGTGCAAGATTTATTCACATTGATTCTCGTCACTGGCTACATTGTTGCGATAAAAAAGAAATAACCGCCCTCTGCTGGCCACACTGAGCGGTTATACCTTATCGGTGTAGAAGTAGACGTCCTGTCAAGGTCTCTTCTCTATGTCTCTACTATATCAGAGAGCCACATAACGTGCAAGATTTATTCGCTGCGGGCTGCATCCTTGTGCCCTGCATCGTCCTTGTCTTTGCTCTCCGCATCCTCGAGTGCCTTTTTCGTCAGTGCGGCAGTGAGGGAGGTGACGGCGTTCGCCGTCGCATTGTCCTCCTTGGGAGCGGCATTTTCCTTTTCCTTTGCCGTCGCAGCCTCGAGATCGGCGCGCTCCTGCACGGACTGACGCCGCAGGGCGTCGGTATGCTCTGCTTTTTCCTTGATGATATTTTGGAACTCACCGATGTTTTTTGCGTTCTCACTTATCTGTGTGCCGATAAGTCGCTTATCCTCTCTTGTGAGTCCTTCGGCATTATATTGCCGTTCCAATTCGCGCCCCTTCTTGTAGAATGTGCTGAGCCAATCCTCATCGGTCATTCCCGCCCGCTTCAGCTTGTCCGCTTCCTTTTGCAGGAGCGCCTTATCGTCGTCTGTGAGTTTTTCGTCGGTCGCGATGCGCTGCTCGATGGCGGCGGCTTCGTCCTTTTTCGCGCGTTTCTCATCCAGCTCGTTCTGCTCGGCGGCGAGTGCCGTCTCGGCAGGGGTCAGGCGATCGTCGGGGGCATCCATCGCACTCAGTTCGCGTCCCTTCGCGCTGATATAGACCTCGGCGGCGCGGGAGAGGATGGTCGGTGCAGCTTTTGCGTTTTGCCCTGCTGCCTGTCCTGTGGTTTGACGTGCGGTCTGACGCGCGGGATGAGCATCCGTGTGCAGAAAGGAAAGTTTTTCATCAATACGCTGTGTTTGCATCATCAGCACCTCCGCAGATATCCCTTTACCTATCATATCGTGTGGAAGGGGGATTTCCTTAATATAGATGAAGCTCTTCTACGCCCGCATGGCGCGCATGGCGTTGAGAACGGCGAGGAGGGTGACGCCCACGTCGGCGAAGATCGCCGCCCAGAGGTTCACCCAGCCGAGTGCGCCGAGGAGGAGGACGGCCGCCTTGATGCCGATGGCGAGGGCGATGTTCTCCCGTGCGATGCGAACGGTGCGGCGTGCGAGGGCGAGGAGGGAGACGAGCCTGCGCGGCTCGTCGGTCATGAGTACGACATCCGCCGCCTCGATGGCGGCGTCCGCCCCGATGCCGCCCATGGCGATGCCGATGTCGGCACGTGCAAGGACAGGTGCGTCGTTGATGCCGTCGCCGATGTAGGCGAGTGTCCTGCCCGCGCGCTCGGCGGCGAGCAGGCGCTCAAGATGTGCCGCCTTGTCCTGCGGCAGGAGTTCGGCGTATACTGTGTCGATACCGACCGCCGCAGCGACGCTCTGGGCGGCGGGACGAGCATCACCTGTGAGCATGACGGTCTCGCGGACGCCGTGCTCCCTCAGCGCGCGGACGGTGTCCGCAGCACCTGCCCTGACGGTGTCGGCGACGCAGATCATGCCCACATACGCTCCATCCACGGCGAGCCAGATCGCAGCCGTAGGTGCGGCAGGCGGGAGGTCGGTAACACCGCTCTCGCTGAGGTATGCGTGTGTGCCGATGCAGATGATGCGTTCCTCGCTGCGCGCGGTGATGCCGCGCCCCGCATGCTCCTCGATGTCATGGACGGCCGCAGGGGTGCCGCCGCATTCCGCGAAGGCACGCATGACGGCGCGCGCCATCGGATGGGAGGAGTGCTGCTCTGCGGCGGCGGCGCAGGCGAGCACCTCCTTTTCCGTACCGCTTGCGGCAGGGAGGATGCGCGTTACACGGAGGCTGCCCTCGGTGAGCGTGCCTGTCTTGTCAAAGACGACGGTGTCCGTGCGGGCGAGCGCGTCGAGATAGGAGCTGCCCTTGACGAGGAGCCCCGCACGGGATGCCGCGCCGAGCCCCGCGAAGAAGGTGAGCGGGACGGAGATGACGAGGGCGCAGGGGCAGGAGATGACGAGGAAGGTCAGCGCACGGTAGACCCACGGCGCGAAGGCGTCTCCCATGATGAGCGGCGGCAGGACGGCGATGGCGAGAGCGGCGCATACGACGACGGGGGTATAGATGCGCGCAAAGCGCGTGATGAATGCCTCCGTGCGCGACTTCTTATCCGCCGCCTCCTCCACGAGATCCAGAATGCGCGCCGCAGCGGACTGCGCATAGGCGGCTGTGACGCGGACGGTCAGCGCGCCCGTGATGTTGACGCAGCCGCTGAGGAGCGTATCTCCCGTATGCACGGTGCGCGGCAGGGACTCTCCCGTGAGCGCAGCGGTGTCGAGCGTGCTCTCGCCTGCGGTCACCGTGCCGTCGAGCGGCACGCGCTCCCCCGGATAGATGCGGATCATGCTGCCGACGGCGACCGCCTCGGGATGTACGATTTCCTCGCGCCCGTCCACGAGGACGCGCGCCGTGTCGGGGCGGATGTCCATGAGCGCTGTGATGGAGCGGCGTGCACGCTGGACGGCACGATCCTGCAGGAACTCACCGAGCTGATAGAGCAGCATGACGGCGGCGGCCTCGGCGTAGTCGCCGAGCGCGAGGGCACCGAGCGTGGCGGTGCTCATGAGAAAGTGCTCGCCAAAGATATGCCCCCGCCGCAGATTTTGGGCGGCGCGCCAGAGCACATCGGCACCGACGAGGACATACGCCGCGAGAAAGAGAATGGTGCCCGCCGTCCCCTCGCCGCAGAGCATACCGAGGAGAAAGAGCAGGGCTGCCGCCGCGATGCGCGTGCGCGCGGACAGGTACGTGCGTCGCTCCGGCACCGCGTTCGTGCATCCGCACCCGCAATCATGAGACTGTGCTGCTGAATCCATACTGGATCACCACTTTCTGCTTTTATATGAACAGTTATTCATACGTTGATTATGACACAGAAGCGCGATGAAGTCAAGCGGAGATGTGGAACTCACGGATAAATTCCGCGCAAATTTTTCAGGAATCGTTTTGCCTGCCATTTGAAGGAATAATCGTCTGTCTTTTCGTAATGCTATGTTCTATTAAATTTTCTCGGAGGGCGCAGAACTATTGCAATAGCACGGCGGATATGGTAAATTATCACCGTATTTCTTGTACGTGTGCCAAACATTCGAAGGGGAATGGGGGGAACGGCATGCGGTACATTTGGAAGGGTTAGCCGGCCTTGAGGGATATCTGGAAACTTGGCGGGATGATTAGTGTCTGCACGGGGGAGGCGCGCGCAAGCGCGTCGTGCATCGACGACCAAATGGCAGGAAATATAAGGCTGGTGGGGATCACCAGCTTTTCTTTTTGCGCAAAATAGGATAGAATATGGTCGAGGGCTTATAGAGGAGGCATCTGCCGCCGATTCTAATTATATGGATATAACAGATATTACACGGAGGTAATCGTATGGCGCTGTTTGAAGGAATCGGACGAGTCAGCGACTATGCACAGCTGAACAATCTCAGACGCGAGGCGAAGCACCGCGTAAAGACGGGGCAGAGTCTCGTGCAGGCGATGGGTGCGCCACTGCAGATCAGCAGGCAGAGGTTCAGCGAGGCGCAGGAGTCAAATACAAAACGCGACGCGGAGCGCGAGGGTTTGATCCGCCAGAAGCTGCGGAATGGGCAGAAGCTCTCTCCCATGGACAAGCAGTATCTGAAGGAGAAGGATCCCGATCTCTACGATAAGGTGGCGCGGATCGAGGAGCGGCGTGAGGCTCTGGAACGCGCGCTGAAACGTGCCAAGTCCAAGGAGGAGGCACGGCTCGCTGTGGCGCAGGCGAATATCTCCGTGCTCGCGGAGATGCAGCGGGGCGGCGGTGCGTCGAACGTGTCGGGCGCAGGCGGGGGTTCCGCGGGGCATGCGGGGATGCCTGCCGCGGCGGCGAACGGCAATGTGGCTGCTGCGGGCGATGCTCTCGATGCACCACAGACGGCGGGCGCGGATGCTGCGCCGACGACAGGGGATATGCAGGGCGCCATCGGCCGTGAGGCTGTTGCCGCCCAGAGTGACGCAGCGCTGTCTATGCCGAACGCCGGACAGGGCGGCGCGGACGATGGGCACGCAGACGGCGTGCAGGATCATTCGTGCGGAGAGGAGAAGGACGCCTGCGGCAATCGCCGTACCCCGCCGCCGGCGGAGATGGCGGAGATGCTCCGCACGGCACAGCAATCGGGCAATCGCCTGCCGATCGACGATGAGAGGGTATATCTCCTGCGCGCGCTCCAGCGTGAGTGGATGGAGTATGCGAACTCCAAGGAGTACCGGAACCTCCCGGATACGATACGCGATGCGGCAGCGGAGGAGGCACGCGGCATCCACCGCAAGCAGCACGCGGACGCCACGCGCCTTCCCGTGCATCCTGCGCCGAGTGCCGCAGAGGTGCTCGCCTCACAGAGCTACTATCATGCGGCGCAGCGCGGAGCGTCCTTCGAGGCGAAGGGCTGAGCAATATGCTGCTGCACGGACGCCTGCGAAATAAGGGGTTCGCGCAGGATTTGTGATAGGGAATCACTGATAAATTCAGCCACGCCATCTTAACGCATCTTTTTTGCCCGCACTTCGGCGGAAAATCCTCCACATAGCACCACTCTGCGTCCGGTTTTCCACCTCGTTCGGACGAAAAAATCTACGCCAATCTGACGGACTTCATTTTATCAGCGATTCCCTAGAAAGGACAGCCATGTTTACATTCAAAGGAGACGGATTCCCCCCTTTTCACGGCATCACGCCGCAGATTCACGAGGAGGCGTTTGTCGCACCGCAGGTATTTCTCTCGGGCGACGTACGGCTCGGGCAGTATGCGAGCCTCTGGCCGGGGGTTGTCGCGCGCGGCGATGTCAACTATATCTCGGTCGGCGTCTGCTCCAATGTTCAGGATCTCACGTGTCTGCATGTCGCGGATGATAATCCGTGCATCATCGGCGACTATGTGACGGTCGGGCACAGCGCGTGCATCCACGGCTGTGAGATCGAGGATCATGTGCTGATCGGCATGGGTGCGATTGTCCTCACGGGGGCAAAGATCGGGCGCGGCTCGATCATCGCAGCGGGCGCCGTGGTCAAGGAGAACGCGGTCATCCCGCCGAACTCGCTCGTCGCGGGCGTCCCGGGCAAGATCGTGCGTGAGAACATCGACCGCATCAAGACAATCCACGCGCAAGCAATCAAGTACAAATGCG
>ERZ773212.1420-NODE-1420-length-10982-cov-11.960648_pt1 | contig 10982 bp, 7 predicted proteins | sample MGYA00581005_ERZ773212 | MGnify/ENA primary metagenome ERZ773212 (study PRJEB29015, sample SAMEA2738154) | human oral metagenome | biome: human oral; feature: human-associated habitat; material: saliva | place: China | collected 2196 ...
GATACAGTGGAGTGACGATCCGTCGAAAGTCGTCCCTCGGACATGGCCGATCGGTGTCGTCACCCCGCCCCGCGCGGGGCCGTCTTAACCGCTATCGCCCCTACTCGTCCTCACTGTCCGTACCTGTCCGCCCTCATTCAGACTGCCGCGACACCCCTCGATCGCGGCGCCGGAATGTCCGGCTCGGATCGCCCGTGCGTGCTCACGCATTCTTGGTGCCGCTACTCCCATGACCCAACTCAGATACGAACCGCGACATTTCCACCAGCACCGTTTTCCGCGTCTGCGGACCGCTAACGCTGCTGCGACCCTGAGCGTCCTCGGCGTGGTGGCGGCGGTGCTGCCCTGGGTCGGGTGGCCGAAGCAGGTCACCGTCGGCGTTCTGGTCCTCACGGTCCTCATCGGCCTGGGGCTGGTCACGGCGCCGCCCACCCGTGCGCTCAAGCGCGGCGGCATCGCCCCGGGGGCCCGCTGGCACTGGGGTGCGGCAATGCTCCTGGGCATGTCCCCGGCGATCCTGCTGGGCCTGAGCTTCCCCGTCGTGTCCCAGAAGATGGCTGCCAGCACGGTGAGCGGCATCGGCCTGCCGGTCATCGTCCTGAGCGTGTCAGTGGCCGTGCCCTGGCTCAGCCAGATCATCGGCACCCCCGTCTACCGGCTCCTGGGCGACTCCATCGGCCGCGGCCCGCGGGCGGTCCTGGAGCGCTACTGCTCCATCTGGCCGGCGCTGTTCCTGTGGGCGCTCCTGCCCACGGCGCTGGAGATCCTCGTCGTGGCCGCCGTGACCGGCTGGAACCTGCACGTCCTGGGCGTCCACACCGCCCTGCTCCTCCTGCACGTCGTCTTCGTCCAGTCGCTCATCGTCGCCGACGTCGCCGGACGCCGCCGCCTGTGGTCGGTGGGCTGGCTCTGCTACGCCGTCGCGCTCGTCGCCGAGCCCACCTGGTGGTACCTGCCCCCGCTGATGGGGGCCCTCAGCCAGCTCCTGTCCATGGGGCGCTCTCTGGGCAGGATCCTGCGGCCCCGCGGGGTTGCCACCGGCATCCTCGTGCAGGACATGCTCCGCGGCGCGATCCTGGGGGGAGTGCTGTGGTCAGACAAGTTCTTCCTCTTCCTGGGCGCCGGTCGCGACTTCGACGTGGCGCTGGTCTACCTGTGCCTCCAGCCCGCCGTCGTCGCCTACTGCTACTACTTCGCGGTCACCGCACCCCGGGTCAACACCGAGATCGCCCTGTTCCAGACGGTTCTCAAGCGTGAGGGCATGGCCAGTCTGCGCGAGCGCGGACGCACGCTGCGTCGGCTGCTGGACGCCAGCCTCATCCGCGCCTGCATCGTGGGGGTCGCCGGCGTCATCGTCGTCGTGTGCTCCATGGCGCTCATGTCCACCGAGCAGGTCCCGCTGGTCCTCGAGGTGTGCCTCGCCTCGACCCTGTTCACGGTGCTGACGCTCCTGAGCTACGAGATCGACCACATCGGCGACTCGACCACCGCCCTGCTCCTGTCCGGCATCCACGTGGCGATCGCCGCGGCCCTGCTGCTCAAGGTGGCCGACGCCGCCGCCTACCTGCCGCTGGCCGGCGTCGACCTGCTGCTGTGCGCGCTGGGGCTGCTGCTCTACCGCAAGCGGTGGGCCGCACCCGAGTACTCGTTCTTCTGGGGAAAGGCCATGTCCTGGTGAGCTCGTCATCCTCCTTCCGCGCCCGCCTGGAGAGCCTTCCGCTGCGCTATTCGGCTCCCGCCGGCGGCTATGCCCCGATGCCCAGTCCCGACGACGCCCCCGGCATCGGCGACCGGGGCGAGGAGGCCGGCCCCAGGATCAAGGTCGGCCCCGACGGATACGGCGTCGTCGTCACCACTGGCGGCGCCCCCAGCGGGCCCTCGGCCGCCACCCCCACCGCAGGCTCGCCCGCCGTCCCATCCACTGACCCGCCCGCCACCGAACCGGTTGCCGAGCCGGCCTCGGCCTCCACTCCTGAGATCCCGGCTCCTGAGATCCCGGCCGTGCCGATCTACGGCGTCGTCCAGACCCCGGCGCCGGCCGGCTACGGAGTGGTCCAGCCCCGCCCCAAGAGCCCGGAGCCGACCTCCCCGCAGAGCCCCGACGCCCTGGACTCCCCGATCTTCGGTGCCGTGAGCTCTGCTGCACCGGCTGCCTCGGGTGCCTCGGCCTCCTCACCAGTGGAGCCGGCCGCCCCCCGCTCCACCGCGTCGGAGCCACTCGTTGACGCCGAAGCCCCTGCCGCCCCCTCCGCCTTGGCCTCCGACGCCGCTGCAGCAGGAGCGCCCTCTGAGCCCTCCGTGCCCCCGGTGCACGGCGATTCCTCGGTCCCCGCCGAGCCGGCCCGGCAGGAGGCGGACCGGCCGAAGCCCTCAGCCCCCGCCGAGCCGGCCCCGCAGGAGTCCGTCCTCCCACAGCCCGACCAGCCCGAGCCCCAGCAGCCCCCCGCACCCACCGCCATCGCCTGGGAGTCCGTGGCCTCGGCCGCCTCTCACGCCGCCGCCATCCCCCTGTCCCAGCAGCAGGCCGCCCAGGAGGAGACCGAGGACGAGGAGGCCCCCGCCGGCGCGGCCGAGCTGCTCCCGCCCCCCGAGGAGCCGGAGCCCGATCCCGATGAGCAGGTCCTGCCCGACGGCGTCCCCGAGGACGGCGTCTACGTGGACGTCGACGTCGCCATCGTCATGGAGTCCACCTACCCCTACCTCAAGGGCGGGGTCTCCGCGGTGGTCCACGACATCATCACCGGCAACCCGGACCTCACCTTCGGGATCATCCACATCACCTGGGACTCCCACTCGCCGCTCAAGGACCTGTACGGCATGCCGGACAACGTCGCCTGGGTGAAGGTCCTCTACCTGTCCATGGAGGAGCACCAGGAGGACTTCCTGCGCGCCCGCCCGCGCGACCTGCGCATGAACCGCCGCCAGCGCCGCGAGCTGTCCCGGCGCATCCTGGGGGCCCTGCTCGCCCTGGCCCAGGACGGTCAGACCGAGCCGCTGTGGGACCTCATCAGCGAGGGCCTGAGCGCCTCGCGCCGCTACCCGGTCTGGGCGATCCTGGGCACGCGCGAGTTCATGGAGGCCTACCACGACATGATGCCGGACCTGGGGATGTCGATGACCGACATCTTCTGGTGCCTGCGCGACTTCTTCTCCCTGGCCTACGCGGTCCTGGCCGAACCGGTCCCGCGCGCCCAGGTCTACCACGCCCACACCACCGGCTACGCCATGCTGCTGGGCGTCAACGCCGCCCGCGAGCACGGCACCAAGGTGCTGCTGACCGAGCACAACCTCTACGTGCGCGACACCGTCAACACCCTCCTGGAACGCCGGCTGGACCTCAACGTCAGGCTCACCGACTACCGCACCTTCGACGTCACCGGCCGCGAGCGCATGTGGATGGCCTGGTGGCTGGAGATGGGGCGCCTGTGCTACCCCTACGCCTACGCCTCCACCTACCTCTACCCTCGGGCCATCACCGAGGCCAATGAGCTCGGCGGTGACTCCGGGCGAGCCATCGTCATCCCCAACGGCATCGTCACCTCGGAGTTCGACGCCTCCTACGCCGCGCGCCTGGCCGCCATCGAGGAGATCAAGAAGGAGGGCGCGGACAAGCACCTGTGGAAGCTGGTGTACATCGCCCGCGTCGTACCCATCAAGGGGCTGCTGGACATGATCGACTCGGTGCGCCTCATGGTGGACCGGGGCCTGAACATCCACCTGGACGTGTGCGGGCCCACCGAGCACATGCCCTCCTACTTCGAGCAGTGCCTGACCCGCATCGTCGAGCAGGGCCTGGAGAGCGTCATCACCATCCGCGGGACCGTCAAGGTCCGTGAGCTCCTGCCTGAGTTCGACCTGTTCGTCCTGCCCAGCTACAACGAGGGCCTGCCGGTCGTCTCCCTGGAGACCATGGGGGCCGGCATCCCCACGGTGAGCACCGACGTCGGCGCCGTGCGCTCCGTCGTCGAGGACTTGATCGTCACCGACGAGGGGGAGACCTGGGACCCCTGCGGCATCATCATCGAGCCCGGTGACCCCGCCGTCATGGCGGACAAGGTCCAGGAGGTCATCAGCGACGTCGATCTCTACGAGCGCCTGAGCCTCAACGCCCGCGGCCGCGTGGAGGCGGCCTACGACCTGGTCAAGGTCAACGCCTCCTACAACACGATCTACCGTCAGGGCGGTGCCGGCGAGCAGACCGGTACCCGCGCCGACCAAGGAGGAGCATGAGGAGCAGCACCGGCGGCGTCGGCGCCTGGATCCGTTACGGAAACCCGCTCGAGCCCGGGGAGCTGGACTTCGCGATCGCCCACTACCGGGCCGCGATCCTCCAGCCCTGGGAGACCGAGGCAGCAGCCCGCCTCAAGGAGGCGCGACCGGACATGACGGTCCTGGCCTACCGGTGCCTGTCCTCCACGCGAGACTTCGAGCCGGACTCCATGCGCGCCTCCGGGCTGTCCTACCGCGAGGCCCTCCGCCGCGGTTGGCTCGCCAGGCGTGACAACGGCGACCTGGTCGAGTGGAACACCTACCCCGGCCACTTCCAGGCCCGTGTGTGGGACCCCGACTACCGCGCCCGCTGGGTGGAGGAGGTCTGCCAGGCCACCGCTGAGACCGCCTTCGACGGCGTCATGGCGGACAACGACGTCTTCGACGACTACTACGGCCTGGACCTCCCCCTGGACGGAATCGCCGACACCGCCGCCCTGCGCGCCGAGCTGAACATCTTCGTGGACCAGGCCGGTGCCGGCCTCAACGGCGTCGGCAAGATCCTCATCCCCAACGTGGCCGAGGCCCGCCGGGAACCCGGCCGCTGGGAGCGCCACTCGGCCTGGGGTGGTGGCTTCGACGAGTGCTGGCTGGGCTGGGGGGACCATCACCTCTTCGATGAGGCCACGGCCCTGGCCCAGATTCACGAGCTGCGAGGGCCGGGCCTGTCCATCGTGCGCACGCCCGACGGCGGGGGCGGCGGCTCCATGTCCGGTGCCCGCACGTCCCCCGGCCTCTACGGGCTGGCGGCCTTCTGGGTCTTCGGGGGAGGGGAGGGCGCCTACACGGCCACCGGTCACGACGACTACTCGCGCACTCCCTGGTTCCCCGCCCTCGACGCCGACCTGGGGCGCCCGCTGGGACGGCCCCGGAGGACCTCGGGCGCCTGGGTGCGCGAGTTCGAGGGCGGAGTGGCCGCCGTCGCGCTCGGCGAGGAGGGAGGCGGCACCGTGCGTCTCCCGGCGGGCCTCAGGTCACCGGGGCCCACCGGGGACCCGGACGGTGAGGCGCTGGCTCTGGAGGTGCCCCTCAGCGCGCATCGTGGGATGATTGCCCTGCGTGCCTGAGTCATGACCCGGTCCGGCTCGTGCGAGATCCGATAATGGGGCTAAAGACCTGTCAAACGTTAGTCATGTTGGGTGGATCATTGACCTGCTTGACTTCCTGAGATCCCCGCCGTCCCGTACAGCGTTCTCTCGGGCAGGAAGTGCGGCGTCCGTCTCGGGCGGCGTCGACAGAGTTCCACAGGGCCCAGGACAAGGATGACCTATGGCACAGACTTCCCAGAATAGCGCGGCGGACATCGCGCACAAGCCCATGATGAGCACTGCTCAGATCCTGCTGATGAACGTCGGATTCTTCGGCATCCAGTACTCCTTCGGCATGCAGCAGAACGCCATGTCGCCCATCTACCAGTTCCTCGGGGCTTCCGCTGACGAGATCCCCATCCTCAATCTGGCCGGACCCGTCACCGGCCTGCTCATCCAACCGCTCATCGGGGCGCTCTCGGACCGGACCTGGAGCGAGAAGTGGGGACGCCGTAAGCCCTTCTTCCTGATCGGGGCCGTCGGCTGCTCCGTGTTCCTGTTCCTCATGCCCTTCGTCACCGCCGTGTGGATGGCGGTGCTGTGCCTGTGGCTGCTGGACGCCTCGAACAACACGGCCATGGAGCCCTACCGGGCCTTCATCGGCGACCGCCTGCCCTCCAAGCAGCTCGCCAAGGGCTTCCTCGCCCAGTCCCTGTTCATCGGCGCCGGCTCGGCCCTGGCCGCCGGGACCCTCGTCGTTCTGGAGAAGACCCTGGCGGGCGCCACCGCCGCCGGCATCCCCTACTGGGTCTTCGGCGCCTTCATGGTGGGCTCGGTGTGCTCCATCGGCTCGGTGCTCATCTCGGTGCTCTCCACCAAGGAGCTGCCGCCCACGCCGGAGGGCTTGGTCGAGCTCGAGCGCAAGAAGCGGGAGGAGGGCCCCTTCGGCTTCGTCAAGGACATCGGCGTCGCCATCGTCGAGATGCCCCGCGGCCTGAAGAAGATGGCCCTGGTCTACCTCTTCCAGTGGTACGCCATGAACGTCTTCTGGCAGTACCTGGGCCTCATGTGCGCCGTCACCTACTTCGGCGTGAACCTGTCCGACCCGGGGTACGCCGAGACCGAGGCCTTCAACAACGCCTCCGGCTTCGCCACCGGGCTCATGGTCGTCTACTACGTCTCCTGCACGGTCGTCGCCCTCTTCCTGGCGCGACTGGCCAACCGCATCGGCCCCAAGCACGTCCACACCGCGGCGCTGTGCCTCGCCGCCGTCTGCCTGGTCCTGCTCACCCGCATCGGCAGCCCCGGCCACACCGCGGTCCTCTACCTGCCCATGATCGGCATTGGTGTGGCCTGGGCTTCTATTACGGGCGTACCCTACATCATGGCCATTGAGATGATCCGCAAGGAGCGCCGAGGCGTCTACATGGGCGTTATCAATATGATGATCGTCATCCCCCAGTTCATCCAGACCCTCACCTTCGGTCCCATTTACAAGCACCTGCTCGGCGATCACCCGGTCAACGCCCTGCTCTTCGTCGCAGTCTTCCTCATCATCGCCGGTCTGCTCATCGAGTGGATCGACACCGTCAAGGACGCGGACCCGCGGGTGCGCGCCGCCGCCGTGTCCGCCACTGAGACTGCCGTGGCCTGACCGGGTGCCCCACGAAAGGATGTCATCCGTGACCTATACCACCATTGTCGCCGGAGTCGGCGATGTCGAGGCGAACACCCACGTCATCGATCGCGCCTGCGAGATGGCTCGCCTGTGCGACGCCGCTCTTCTCCTCGTCGCCGGCTTCGACCCCGTCTCGGCGCGGGACAAGGCTCGCATCAACGAGTCCGCCCCCGTCGCCGATGTGCGGGTCGGGCTCACCGAGGACCAGGCCTACGCCGTCGTCGAGAAGGCGCGTGATACCGCCGTTGAGCGCGGCGTCGCCCTCGCCCAGGGCGTCGTCGTCGAGGGCACGGCGGTCGATGCCGTCACCCTCGTCACCTTGGAGACCGAGGCGGACCTCGTCATCGTCGGATCCAAAGGCGTCGATTCGCTGTTCGGCCGCATCTTCGGAGCCGTCTCCGTCCAGGTGCTCCGCAAGTCGAAGTGCGACGTCCTCGTCGTCGTTCCCTAGTCGCCGGATAGACGTCGGACGCACGCGTCGGATCCTGCGCGATCGGACCGGCGGCGGATGCCCGCCACGCGGAAGTGTGGAGGGTATCCGCCGCTATGTTTTGAGGTTCTTCGTGTGTGAGGGCGTGGTCGGGGTGAGCGGGTGCCGGTGGTTCGGTGTCTCGGGGTCCTGCGCGGTCGTACTCGGCGTCGCGTGGTCGTACCCGGCGGCGCGCGGTCGTACCTTAGAGGGGCTCTAAGGTACGACCGCGCGGTTTTACGTACGACCGCGTGCGCTGGGGGTACGACCACGCGGTTTTACGTACGACCGGGTGGGATCGCGTACGACCACGTACCCCGAGACCCCGACGAGGAAAGCCCCGCACAACCCCATCCCCACGACACGAAGAACCCGTTTTGAGCAGTTGTCGTAACTCCTGTGATACGTGGGGCCGGGCTGGGCGCATGGTGGCGCTGCGTCTGCCCGGGTGGCCCCGCGCCCCGACCCGCTCCGGGGCGCCCGACGGTGAGTCCCTGTCCACCCGCATCACCCTGCCGGGACACACCGGCCTGCTGGCGCTGCGCCCTTAAGCCCCGGGGCCGGCCGGCGCAGCCCTGTTCGCGGCTGGATGAGTCACCTGCAACATGGGACCGAAGTCACATAGAGTGCTTCGTGTGCGCCTGCGCGTGCACGGAGTCCCTAGTTCCACAAGAACCGAAAGAGGCAAGGATGCCCAAGTACGTGTACCGCTTCAGCGAGGGTGACAAGGACCAGAAGGACCTCCTGGGAGGCAAGGGAGCGAACCTGGCGGAGATGACCCGGCTGGATCTCCCCGTTCCCCCCGGCTTCACCATCACCACCGACGCCTGTCGCGCCTACCTGGCCAGCGGCGAGGTCCCCGAGGAGCTCTCGGTCCAGGTCACCACCGCTCTGCGTGGAGTCGAGGAGGAGCTGGGGCGCGAGCTCGGCGCCGCCGAGGACCCCCTGCTCGTCTCGGTGCGAAGCGGCGCCAAGTTCTCCATGCCCGGCATGATGGAGACCGTCCTCAACATCGGCCTCAACGACGTCTCCGTCAAGGGCCTGGCCGCCGCCAGCTCCGACGAGCGCTTCGCCTGGGACTCCTACCGCCGCCTCATCCAGATGTTCGGCAAGACCGTCCTGGACATCGACGGCGACCACTTCTCCGACGCCCTGGACGCCAAGAAGGACGCGCGGGGGGTCTCCATGGACTATGAGCTCCCCGTGGACGCCCTCCAGGAGCTGGTGGAGGAGTACAAGGCCATCGTCAAGGAGCACGCGGGCATCGACTTCCCGCAGGACCCCCGCTCCCAGCTGGACATGGCCACCGAGGCCGTCTTCCGCTCCTGGAACACCGAGCGCGCCCACATCTACCGCCGCCGCGAGAAGATCCCGCACGACCTGGGCACCGCGGTCAACGTGTGCACCATGGTGTTCGGCAACATGGGGGAGACCTCCGGCACCGGCGTGTGCTTCACCCGCGACCCCTCCACCGGGCGCACCGGCGTCTACGGCGACTACCTGGTCAACGCCCAGGGCGAGGACGTCGTCGCCGGTATCCGCAACACCCTGTCCCTGGCCGACCTCGAGCGCCTGGACAAGGCCTCCTACGACGAGCTGCGCTCCATCATGCGCCGCCTGGAGACCCACTACCGCGACCTGTGCGACATCGAGTTCACCATCGAGCGCGGCAAGCTGTGGATGCTCCAGACCCGCGTGGGCAAGCGCACCGCCGCGGCCGCCTTCCGTGTGGCCACCCAGCTCGTCGACGAAAAGCTCATCACCATGGACGAGGCCCTCACGCGCGTCTCCGGCGAGCAGCTCACCCAGCTGATGTTCCCCCAGTTCGACGACGACTCCAGCCGCGACCTGCTCACCCGCGCCATGGCCGCCTCCCCGGGCGCCGCCGTGGGCTACATCGCCTTCGACAACGACGAGGCCGTCTCGCGCGCCGAGAAGGGCGACTCCGTCATCCTCGTGCGCCGCGAGACCAACCCCGACGACCTGCCCGGCATGGTCGCGGCCGCCGGCGTGCTCACGGCCCGCGGCGGCAAGACCAGCCACGCCGCCGTCGTCGCCCGCGGCATGGGCAAGACCTGCGTGTGCGGCGCCGAGGCCCTCGAGGTCGACTCCGCCGGCAAGACCCTGCGCATCGCGGGGCGCGAGGAAGTCCTCACCAGTGAGGACATCATCGCCATCGACGGCACCACCGGCGAGGTCTTCCTCGGTGAGGTCGGCGTCGTCGACTCCCCGGTCATGACCTACCTGCGCCGCGGCCTGGACGAGGCGCTCAAGGCGGCCGGAGACGAGGACACCCGCGAGCTCGTCACCGCCGTGGACCGCCTCATGCGCCACGCCGATGCGGTCCGCCGCCTCGAGGTGCGCGCCAACGCCGACACCCCCGACGACGCCCGCCACGCCATCCACCGCGGCGCCCAGGGCGTGGGCCTGTGCCGCACCGAGCACATGTTCCTGGGCGAGCGCAAGCAGTTCGTCCAGAACCTCATCCTGGCCTCCTCCGACGCCGAGCGCGAGGCCGCCCTGGCCGCCCTCCTGCCGCTGCAGAAGGGCGACTTCATCCAGATGTTCGAGACGATGAACGGCAAGCCCATGACGGTGCGCCTCATCGACCCGCCGCTGCACGAGTTCCTGCCGGACCTGACCGAGCTGAGCGTCAAGGTGGCCGTCGACCGCGAGCGCGGCGAGCTGGACCCGGCCGACGAGGAGCTCCTGGCCGTGGTGCGCAAGAGCCACGAGGCCAACCCGATGCTCGGCCTGCGCGGGGTCCGCCTGCTGCTGACCATGCCGGGCCTCATCGAGCTCCAGGTGCGCGCCATCGCCGAGGCCGCCGTCGAGCGCCTCAAGGCCGGCGGCGACCCGCACCCCGAGATCATGATCCCGCTCATCGGGTCGGTGCGTGAGCTCCAGCTGGCGCGCGAGCGCGTGGAGCACGTGCTGCAGGAGGTCTCCCAGGCCTCCGGCTACGCCCTCGACTTCCCGGTGGGCTGCATGATCGAGCTGCCGCGCGCTGCCGTCACCGCCGCCCACGTCGCCGAGGAGGCCGACTTCTTCTCCTTCGGCACCAACGACCTGACCCAGACCACCTGGGGCTTCTCACGCGACGACGTCGAGGGCTCCTTCGTGGGCCACTACACCGACGACGGCATCTTCGGGGTCTCCCCCTTCGAGACCATCGACACCGACGGCGTGGGCGGCATGGTGCGCCTGGGCGTCGAGGGCGGCCGCTCCACCAAGCCGACGATGAAGATGGGCGTGTGCGGCGAGCACGGCGGGGACCCCGAGTCCATCGGCTTCTTCCACCGGGTGGGCCTGAACTACGTCTCCTGCTCGCCCTTCCGGGTGCCGGTGGCCCGCCTGGAGGCCGGGCGCGTGGCCGTCGCGGACAAGGCTGAGTAACCGGGTAGCTGGGTAGCCGGGTAGCTGGGTAGCGCTGCCCGCGGACCAACAGCGTCGTGGGGGTCGGGCTGGGATCAGGAGGCCGGCGACGGCGAGGCGATACCGAGTCGCCCGCCCAGCCAGTCGAGCTGGTCGGCCAGCG
>ERZ773212.1427-NODE-1427-length-10923-cov-14.667832_pt1 | contig 10923 bp, 13 predicted proteins | sample MGYA00581005_ERZ773212 | MGnify/ENA primary metagenome ERZ773212 (study PRJEB29015, sample SAMEA2738154) | human oral metagenome | biome: human oral; feature: human-associated habitat; material: saliva | place: China | collected 2196 ...
TACTCTTCAAAACTATCCAAAGAAATAAATGTTGTTTACTTGCTGAATGAGGTGCAGTGCAATGAGAAAATTAACATGTGCATTTCTATGCCTGCTAATGATTTTATCAATAGCGTTCTGTCTTACTGGTTGTAAAAGCAGAACAGATGAAATGGCAGATCAAGAGATTTATACAGAAAAACAGGTGAACAAGATGAAAAATAAAGTCATCAAGTGTATAAACGAACAAGACAAGGAAGGTCTCAAGAAGCTTTTCTCTAAGGATGCACAAAAACACATAGAGGATTTAGATGGGAAACTTGACCAACTTATAGGTGCTTTTAACGGAAATAAAATTGAAAGTTCAAATGGATTAGAACCTGCATTTAAAGGTTCTGAACAGACACAGCCGTTGCACATATATGGCAAGTATCATCTTAAGATGGACAATGGGGATAAATATATAATCCTTATAAATATATGTGATATAGATGATGATAACAAAGAAAAAGAGGGATTGTTTAAAATAACATTACTTACTTTCTCTAAAGATGAAATACCTGAGGGGTTTCGAATGAGGAGTAATAAAGATGACTATGGGGTATTTGTTTATACTTTGCAAAACTATCCAAAAAAATAAATTCCACTCAATAGACATATGAGGAGCAGTTTTATGAAAAAAACAACTTGTAGCATACTGTGTCTACTGATTATTCTCTCAACAGCATTTTGTCTTGCGGGTTGCAAAACCAGAACAGATGAAATGGCTGACCAAGAGATTTATGCAGAAAAGCAAATAAATGCAGTTAATAAGAAAATTACAAAATGTATAAATACCAAGGATAAGAAAGGGTTAAAATCACTGTTTTCAAAGAGCGCACAAGAGAATTCGGAAGAAATAGATGGCAAGATTAATAATCTGATAAACATATTTGATGGTGTAAAAATTAAAAGCATTGATGGTGAAGAGCCAGGGTTTAGTGGCGATTCTAATACACAACCTATTAATATTTACGGTAGTTACACGATTAATCTAAACAATGGTGAGAAGTATGTGATGTGGGTACAGTTTTGCTCTATGGATGATGAGAATAAAGAGAACGTTGGACTTTATATGATAGAGATTATAACCTGCACCGAGGATAAGCTTCCAAGTGGCTTTAAGTGGGATGGTGTTAATAGTGGGAATCCGGGTATATTCATCCACTATATCGATTAATTAAGCAACGGTGATAAAATGAAGAAACTGATAAGTGTTGGAATATGTCTATTGATGATTCTAACAACAACATTCTGTCTTACAGGCTGCAAAAGCAGGACAGATGAAATGGCGGGATTAGATGCCCATGCAACTAAACAGATGAATAAAACTAAAAAGCAGGTCATCAAGTGTATAAACAAACAAGACAAAGAGGGTCTCAAGAAGCTTTTCTCAAAGGACGCACAAAAACATATTGAGGATTTAGATGGGAAACTTGACCGACTTATAGGCGCTTTTAACGGAAATAAAATTGAAAGTGCAAAAGGCCTTAGTCCAGCATTTGAGGGTTCTGCAGATGCGCAACCCCTGCATATCTATGGTAAATACCATCTTAAACTAAAAAGTGGTGATAAGTATATAATACTTATCGACATATGCGATATAGATGATGAGAATAAGGAGAAAGAGGGCATATTTCAATTAGATTTATTGACCTTCTCAAAAGATGGGGGGCCAGAAGATTTCCATATGGATGGCAGTGAGGATGACTATGGTATATTCATCTATAACAAAGATGGAACTCAGCAAGTATAAGTAAGTCAGCTGATTGATTGGAGGATACAATGAAAAAAGCAACACTTACCATGCTATACCTACTAATGATTTTATCAGCTGTGTTCTGTCTTGCCGGCTGCAAAAGTCGTGAACAAAGACTAAACGAAGAAACAGAATATGAAGAAACACAAATGAAAGCTGTTAGGGAAAAGGTTATTAGGTGTATAAAAAAGGATGATAAAGAAGGGCTAAAGAAGCTTTTTTCAAAGAGTGCACAAAAGGATATCGAAGATTTAGATGGTAAGATAGATGAAATGCTCGAAGCATTTAAAGGCGAGTCAATAGTTTCAGTAAAAAGTGAACCTGTTGATTCAAGTAGGACGTATGATTATGGAAAGAAATCAATAACAATATATGGAGATTATGAGCTTAACCTTGATAATGGAAAAAAGTACATATTACTTATAAGTTATTGTGATACGGATGATGAGAATAAAAGTAGTGTTGGAATTTTTAAGTTAACATTGCTTACTTTTTCTAATGAAATGTTACCTGAAGATTTTCGAATGGGCAGTAGCGTAGATGACCACGGTATATTCATTTATACTCTTCAAAACTATCCAAAGAAATAAATGTTGTTTACTTGCTGAACGAGGTGCGGTGCAATGAGAAAATTAACATGTGCATTACTATGCCTACTAATGATTTTATCAACAACATTCTGCCTAACAGCCTGCAAAAGCAGAACAGATGAAATGGCAGATCAAGAGATTTATACAGAAAAACAGATGAACAAGATGAAAAATAAAGTCATCAAGTGTATAAATGACCAGGACAAGGAAGGTCTCAAGAAACTTTTCTCGAAGGATGCGCAAAAACACATAGAGGATTTAGATGGGAAACTTGACCAGCTTATAGGGGCTTTTAACGGAAATAAAATTAAAAGTGCAAAAGGTCTTAGTCCAGCATTTGAGGGGTCAGCAGATGCACATCCATTGCATATCTACGGTAAGTACCATCTCACACTTAGTAGTGAAGGGAAGTCTATACTATATATTAGTCTTTGTAAAAATGATGATGATTCAGATAAAGAAGGTGTGTTTCAAATAGAATTGAGAGTATTCTCTAGAGAAGAAACGCCTAAAGATTTTAACGGTGGTCCATACAAAGATGATTACGGAATATTCATTTATACTCTTCAAAATTACCCAAAGAAATAAATGTTGTTTACTTGCTGAACGAGGTGAGGTGTAATGAGAAAATTAACATGTGCATTACTATGCCTGCTAATGATTTTATCAACTGTGTTCTGTCTTGAAGGCTGTAAAAGTCGTGAACAAAGGCTAAGCGAAGAAACTGCATATGAAGATGCACAGATGAATGCAATGAATAAAAAAGTCGTTAAATGCATTAATGAACAAGATAAAGAAGGTCTCAAGAAGCTTTTTTCAAAGAGTGCACAAAAGGATATCGAAGATTTAGATGGTAAGATAGATGAAATGCTCGAAGTATTTAAAGGTGAGTCAATAGTTTCTGTAAAAAGTGAACCTGTTGATTCAAGTAGGACAAATGATTATGGGAAAGAATCTATTAGTATCTATGGAGAACAAGCATTTAAATTGAAAGATGGTAAGATCTATGCTGTTTGGATAGATTTTTGTGATAAAGATGATAACAATAAAGATAATGTAGGTCTTTATATGATTGAAGTATGCACGTGCTCACGTGAAGAATTGCCTGAAGAATTTACTTGGGAAGGTGTTAATAGTGGAAACTCCGGCATATTCATCCACTATATCAATTAATCTATAATAGCGGTGATAAAATGAAGAAACTGATAAGTGTCACAATATGCTTTTTGATGATTCTAACAACAGCATTCTGTCTTACAGGCTGCAAAAGCAGAACAGATGAAATGGGAGACTTGGAAACTTATACAACTAAACAAATGAATAAAACGAAAAAGCAGGTCATCAAGTGCATAAATGAACAGGACAAGGAAGGGCTAAAGAAACTTTTCTCGAAGGATGCGCAAAAACACATAGAGAATTTAGATGGGAAACTTGACCAGCTTATAGGTGCTTTTAACGGAAATAAAATTAAAAGTTCAAAAGGAAGTGGAACAGACTTTGAGGGATCCGCAGATGCTCAACCACTACACATCTATGGAGATTATACTCTCAAACTCAGTAATGGAAAAGAGTATTCTATGTTTATTAGCTTTTGCGACAAGAATGATAAAAGCCAAGATAAGGAAGGGTTGATTCAAATAGATTTAAGGGCATTTTCTAAGGGAGAAACGCCAGAAGGTTTTCACGGAGGTGTGTATAAAGATGATTACGCTATGTCTGTACATACTTTAGAAAATGCTACGCAATAACAGCATACTGATTTACATTGGGAGGATACAATGAAAAAATCAATAATTGCCATATTGTGTCTGCTGTTGATTTTATCAATAGCATTCGGCTTTGTTGGATGCAAAAGCCGTGAACAAAGGCTAAATGAAGAGACCACATATGAAGATGCGCAGATTAAAGCGATGAATAAAAAAGTCGTTAAATACATTAATGAAAAAGATAAAGAAGGTCTCAAGAAGCTTTTTTCAAAGAGTGCACAAAAGGATATTGAAGGTTTAGATGGTAAGATAGATGAGCTTATACGTGTATTTAAAAGCAATAAAATACTGAGTGCGAGGAATGATGCCCACGTAACATCAGGCTCTCCAGAATCTCAACCATTAAATATTACTGCGAATTGCATCTTTAAATTAGACAATGGAAAACAATATGTAGGGTGGATTAGCTTTTGTGCCATAGATGATAAAAATAAGGAGAATGTGGGACTAAAGGTAATGGAGCTATGTAACTGCTCACCAAAAGAATTGCCAGAAAATCATATGTGGAACGGAATTAATAGTGGAAATCCAGGCATATTCATCCACTATATAAATTAAACTATAGTAGGGGGGCAAATTAAGAAATACTTAAAGACGTCTAAAAGAATATAAACGTATACGATTACAGAATATTCATTTATTGCAAATGTATACTTTGCAACAATAAACATAAATATTGTGAATGGGAGACAAGATGAATCGCAAGGAAATTAGAGAAATTAAGAAGAGATTTAGCCCAGATATGAATAATTTTGGGCATATTTATGGTTGCTACGTCAATGCTGCCCGTGAGATTATTACGTACATGGATTCGCCGACGATGCTCATGGAAAATGAAGAGCGCGAGATGTACATGAAGACGCTCAAGAAGGTGCTGTCTGGGGCGCTGGGACGAAATCTGCTCGATGTAGAATTTTCGACAGCGCAGGTTGAGGATAGCGATGAGCATAGGCTTCTTCAGACGCTCAGAACCTCACACCTCAGCAACGAGACTATGCGCAAGATTCTGTTCCAGAGAATTATCGATAGCGTAGATATGGGAGATACTGGTTACGTTATCTTGCTGGCTGCCGATGCCTATGATGTGCCATATAAGGATAGCGGTAGTGACGAGTGGTCAGAAGAGTCGACGGATCAGTTCGAGTATTTCGTTTGCTGTCTGTGTCCTGTGAAAGACCCGAAGGGTGCACTCAGATACCTTGCCGAGGAGAAGAATTTCCGCAGCGCGTCGACTGGTAGCATCCTCGGTGCACCAGATATGGGCTTCATGTTCCCGACCTTCGATGATAGGATGACTAACATATACCAGGCACTCTATTACACGAGAAGTTCGGCTGACGTTCATAGCGATTTTCTCAAGGCTGTATTCAACCTAGACAAATTGCCGATGGCTGCAAATACTCAGAAAAACGCATTTGACAGTGCACTGGCCGATTCGCTCAAAGATGAGTGTGACATCGATGTTGTGAAGGCACTTCATAGCCAGATAGGTGAGAAAATCGATATCCTTAAGGAGGCTAAGTCCGATGAGGCACCGGAGATTCACATCAATGAGCTCGAGGAAATTCTCATGAAGAGCGGGACCTCTGACGAGGCAATCGAGAAGTTCCATGATACGTGTAAACAGTATTTTGAAGGGGAAGAGTTCTTCAACCCAGAGAACCTAATTAATCGCAAACAATTCAAGATTGAAACACCTGAGGCGAATATCAGTGTGGATCCAGAGCATGCCTTTGGAATAAAGACTGAGGTTATAGATGGACGCAGCTATCTGATGATTCCAATCAGCGAGGGGATTACTGTGAATGGTGTGGATGTGAGCATGCCAGATGCTGGAGAAGGCGAAATTTCGGAAGGCGAAGAGGCGTAACTGCCGATGTGATGAATTAGCATTTAGAGAGTTACAATAAAGGAAATGAAAACAGAGAGCTTAGACCGTGGGGGCTGGCTCTCTGTTGTGTTTGTGTGAGGATACCGTGTTGATGAGTTCAAAAGCATTTACAAATGGGGGTTATAGTAATATTATGAGACGTAATTAATATATATAAAAAGTGGAGGTGGACTATGAATGCACATGATATCTTAAATAACCCTTTTCTAAATAAGGGTACCGCATTTACTCTAGAAGAGCGTCAAGAACTAGGGCTTATAGGCCTGTTACCGCCTTATGTTCAGACTATTGAAGAACAAGCAGCTGAGACGTATGCTCAGCTACAGACTAAAGCGAATGATCTTGAAAAAAGACTATTTCTCATGGAGATTTTCAATACAAATCGTACGTTGTTCTACTATCTGTTCTCTCATCATTTGGAAGAATTCAATCCAATCGTATATGACCCAACTATTGCAGACACTATAGAAGGATATAGCAATCTCTTCGTTAATCCGCAGTATGCGGGTTATCTAGATATTAATCACCCTGAGCATATCGAGGAAACACTTAAAAATGCAGCAGGAGGTCGTGAGATAAGACTAATTGTAGTAACAGATGCTGAAGAAATTCTTGGAATCGGTGACTGGGGTGCAAACGGTGTAGATATTTCTGTTGGAAAACTCATGGTATATACTGGCGCTGCGGGCATTGATCCATCCACAGTGTTACCGTTAGTTATTGACGCAGGAACTAACCGTGAATCCCTCCGAAATAATCCTAACTACCTTGGAAATCGTCATGAGAGAGTGCGCGGGGATCGTTACTATGATTTCATTGATCAGTTTGTTAATACAGCAGAAAAACTCTTCCCTAAGCTATATCTACACTGGGAGGATTTTGGACGTTCAAATGCTGCAAATATTCTCGAAAAATATCGCAAGAATATACCTACATTTAACGACGATATACAGGGAACGGGTATTGTAACGCTTGGAGGAATCTTTGGTTCACTTGCTGTTACAGGCGAGAAGATTACCGATCAGGTTTACCTGTGCTTTGGCGGTGGAACTGCAGGTGCAGGAATTGCACATCGTGTGCTTCGCGAGATGATAACTAAGGGATTGTCAGAGGAAGAGGCATATAAGAGATTCTTCATGGTTGACAAGCAGGGACTCCTGTTTGACGACATGGATGATTTGACTCCTGAACAGAGACCTTTCGCTAAGAAACGTTCGGATTATCCTAACGCAGATAAGCTGACAGACTTACTTGAGGTTGTGAAGACAGTAAAGCCAACAATACTTGTTGGAACATCAACAGTACCAAATACTTTTACGAAGGAAGTTGTTGAGGCTATGTGCGAGAATACTGAACGCCCAATGATTTTCCCACTGTCGAACCCAACTAAGCTTGCAGAGGCAACTGCCGAAGACATAATTGCTTGGTCGGATGGCAAAGCATTTGTAGCAACCGGAATTCCTGCAGATACCGTTTCGTATAAGGGTGTGGACTATGTAATCGGACAGGCTAACAATGCACTCATTTATCCAGGACTAGGGCTTGGTATGCTTGCGTCTGAGGCAAGCCTGCTAACAGATGAGATGATTGGTGCAGCAGCTCACTCGCTCAGCGGTATCATTGATATGAGCAAGCCAGGAGCACCAGTACTTCCACCATTTAAGTATGTTGCTGACGTATCAATTAGGGTTGCTGAAGCAGTTGCAAAAACAGCTCAGGAGCAGGGACTTGCCCGTGCGGAGGAAAAGGATATGGTAAAGGCTGTTCAGGCCCTAAAATGGTATCCAAAATACTAAAATAAAGACATTGAATATCGCCTGTGAAAGTCGTAATATCTACGGTTTTCACAGACTATAGGAGTTTGAGCTCTAGAAAGGAGCGATATGGAAATATTAATGACCTCTATACAGAGCATTGTGCCTATAATTGCGATAATTGTACTGGGGTATTTTCTGCAAACCCACGGTTGGTTTGGACAGGAATTTGGACAAAACCTTTCCCGATTAATTATGAATATTGCGCTACCAGCATCAATTTTCGTATCGGTGATGAAGTATCTGACATTCGATAAATTAATTAGCCTATCTGAAGGGCTGGTGTATACGTTTGCAGCGTTCATACTTGGTTATATTGTTGCATATATTGTAGTCAGAGCATTTCGTGTAAGACCAGGGCGCAGGGGTACTATGATAAATACCTTTGTAAATGCTAACACCATTTTCATTGGACTGCCGCTTAATGTAGCGCTGTTCGGGAATAAGGCACTGCCATATTTCCTCATCTACTACATTACTAATACGATTTCGACTTGGACTCTCGGAGTATATCTGATGTCGAGTGACAGTAAGTCGGGTAAGAGCCAGAGTGCGGAAAAGTTCGATTGGAAGAAGCTTTTACCAGCTCCGCTTGTAGGGTTTTTAGTGGCTCTAATATTCCTAGTTTTAAGGATTCCGGTGCCAGACTTCGCTACAAGCACGCTGACATATATAGGTAATATAGTAACACCGCTGTCGCTTATATACATAGGCATAGTCCTTGCAAAGGCGGGGCTAAAGACGATTACTCTTGATAGAGATACGATTATAACTCTAGTCGGTCGCTTTATTTTAGGACCTCTAGTGATGATCGCAATTCTCATGCTTACAGCAAAGAACATGCCTGCTGATGAGTTTAAGACGTTCGTGATACAATCGGCGGCACCTGCTCTAGCAGTTCTCCCAATTCTTGCAAGTCATGGAGATGGAGACGTCGAATTTTCAACAAATGTAGTGACGCTGAGTACGATTATGTTCGTAATAGTTATACCTATTGTCGATGCTCTACTTGGGTACATGTAATCCTGTAGAGTGCTAATCCTGGGATTCGTACTGCTAAGGGTAAATATTAAGTCATAGAAAAAGACTATAGTAGAACATTTTGTATTTTACTATAGTCTTTTTTGTTATTTTTCACCCTTATAGATCTTGGCATTCTCGAGCTCTACGTACGTGGCGTTCTTATCTTCTGGCAGTGCCTTGAGAGTGAATTTACCAGAGATGACAAATTTCTTATCCTCAGCAGGGAGCTTCGATGCTTCACCTTTCTTGAGTTTGAAGAGTAGCCCTTGCTGGCAACATTCGGTTGCATCTGGAATCAGGCAGTACGTATGGCGCTCGCCAGTACCTGGATCGATGCTTACGGTGTAGTATCCCTTTACCTTGATAGTTTTTCCTACGTATTTCTTAGGATCTGTCATCATGTTAGACACTTCAGAGTAGATTGCTGTTGCACTCATGGTACTGAGGTCGATGTCTACGCTTTTATCTGCCTTGGAACTATTGCCCGATACGATATGAAGCGTAATGCCTATACATACTGCTACAAAAGCTAGTAGCGTGATTATTATTACGATTAGTTTAGTGTTTTTTTTGTTAGTCATTTTATCATCTTTATATTCAGTAAAATTTATCCTCTAGCAGTTGCTTTGCCGATTAGTATAAATATTAGATACATAACTGCATCTACTGTTACAATCGTTGCGCCTACTGGAGTTCCGCCGAGGATTGATATAAACATTCCGGTAAGAGCGGCAACTATCGATAGAATTATCGAGCAGATAGTTACTGCTCTGAAGCTTCCAAATACGCACATTGCCGACAGGGCAGGGAAGATGATGAGAGCTGATATCAAAAGTGAGCCTACCAAGTTCATTCCCAGCACTATTATAACAGCAATGATTATTGCGATGATTAAATTATAAGTTTCCGTCTTGGTGCCTGTCGCCTTAGCATATTCCTCGTCAAAAGTGACAGCAAAAAGTCTGTTGTACAGAAACACGAAGGAAACTATAACTATTGCCGAGATGACTAGGCATAGGATTACGTCTTCGGTCGTCAGTGTCAATATCGATGTGGAGCCGAATAGCGTAGTGCATACGTCGCCAGATACGTTTGCTGATGATGAGAATACATTCATCATAAGGTATCCGAAGGCGAGCGATACCACTGATAAAATAGCAAGCTTGGCATCGCCCATAACTTTGCTGTTCTGGCTGCTGCGAAGCAGCAGTATAGCGGCAATTATAGTAATGGGCATAGTCACATATAGGTTGCTGGAAACGTGCAAAATTGTGCCAACTGTCATCGCACCGAAGGCAACGTGGGATAATCCATCTCCTATAAATGAAAACCTTTTCAGCACTAGTGTTACTCCGACCATAGCAGCGCAGAGAGCGATTGAAACACCTACGATTAGCGCATATAGGACGAAGGAGTGAGAAAGGTACATGTGTAGCTGTTCTGAGATATTAGACATCTAGAACCTCCTTTCTCTCCGCTTCTGAAGCAAGGTGAGGTGTATCGTTCATAATCAGGAGCTTGTTGGCTGCTGATAGCGCTTTGCTTATGTCGTGCGAGATTGTTATGATTGTCGTCCCGTTCTGATTCAGCTTGTCCAGCAGCTGGTACAGATGGGCAGCGGCCACCGGGTCAAGCCCGGTGATCGGCTCGTCCAGAACCAGCACTTTCTTCGAGCCGGCGATGGCGCGTGCGAGTAGCACGCGCTGCCGCTGCCCTCCGGACAGCTCGCGAAAGCTCTCGTTCTTAATATCCTCGAGGTCAAGCTCTCGGATAGCATCAGCGGCAAGCTTTCGCTCCTTATGACCATAAAAAGGTTTGAATCCAAGCATATCAAGACATCCGGATAGCACAACTTCCCATACGGAAGCCGGGAAATCCTTCTGCATCTCACGCTGCTGCGGCAAGTAGCCGATATCGCGCCTCACGATATCACCGCGCAGCAAGACCTTGCCGTTAATCGCTGGAATCAGACCTACCAAGGTCTTAATCAAGGTCGATTTCCCGGCACCATTTTCTCCTACAATACAAATATAATCCCCGTTATTAATCTCCAGATCGAATC
>ERZ773212.1431-NODE-1431-length-10899-cov-2.894965_pt1 | contig 10899 bp, 13 predicted proteins | sample MGYA00581005_ERZ773212 | MGnify/ENA primary metagenome ERZ773212 (study PRJEB29015, sample SAMEA2738154) | human oral metagenome | biome: human oral; feature: human-associated habitat; material: saliva | place: China | collected 2196 ...
TGTAGCGCCGCACGAACCCGCCGTAGCCGCCGAAGTAGCGTTGGATGTCCCCGGTCATCTCCAGCTGGGCGGCGAGCTGGTAGGGGGTGGCCATCAGCGGAGTGCCCGTCAGGGCCCAGCAGCGCCCGCCCCGGGCACGCACCCTGCGGGCGACCCAGCGGGCCGCCTTGGACCTGGTGGAGGTCAGGTTCATGAGCATGTGGGCCTCGTCAACAACCATGAGGTCCGGCGCCCAGCTGTTCACGCGGTCCGCGAGTCCCTCGCGGCGGGCCAGTATGTCGACGCCGATGACGAGGACGCCGTCGCCCTCGGGAAGCCTCTCCCTGCTCGGCGGGCCGGTGACGGCCACGGCCTCGCCACCGGACCCCATGTGCTCGGGCAGACGGGTGCGCTCGGCCTCGCGCTTCCAGGAGGTGATGGCCGAGCTCGGGCAGAGCACGAGCATCCGTCTTGCCCCGATGACGGCGGCGCCCGCGAGCGCCTGCATGGTCTTGCCCAGCCCCATGTCGTCGGCGCAGAAGCTGACGCCGGCGGCCAGGGCCAGGGCGCCGGCCCTCTGGTAGGGGTAGGGGTCCATGCCGAACCACTCGGGGACGTCGCCGACTTTTCGGACGATCGGCGCCACAAGGGACTCGTCGCGCCCGTCGCAGGTCATGAGCGCCGTCAGCACCGGGTCCGGCGGCTCCAGGGGACGGTCGATGCCGGCCAGGGCGTCGGCCAGGGGGCGGTTGATGATGAAGCCGCCCATCACCGAGCCGTCAGCCTCGCGGAACTCCTCGACGTCGGCGACCATCAGGCGCCGCTCGGAGTCCCACTGGCCGCCCGGCATGAGCTCGGCGACGTGGTCGAATCCGGCCAGGCGGTGGCGCACCTCCACCTTGCGGTCGTCGGTCAGACGGGCCATCGGGGTGATGAGCTGGTCCAGGTCGTAGGGCCCGGCCTGGCTGGTCATGTCCCGCTCCAGGCGGAATCCGTGGCGCCTGAGCCACCTGTCCGGGCTGGGGCCGAAGCCCTCGACCACCCAGCACTTCCTCTCCCCGTCCCAGAAGCGGCCGGGGAGGGCCTTGACCGACTCGACCAGGCCGGCGTCGTAGTCGAAGTGGAGGAGGACCTGGGGGCGGGTCAGCGTCCCGGTCAGGACCGCCCGCCTCACCGGCTGGCCTCCAGCGTCCCCAGCGCCGCCTCCAGGTCGTGGACGGGCGTCCCGAAGGCCGCCAGGGCCTCCCGGTACCGGCCGGCGGCCAGCCCCTTGTAGGACCAGGGGCCAGGTGCCAGGCGCGGGTCGAGGACGGCCAGCAGCCCCCAGTCGTCGGCGGAACGGATGAGGCGACCGCTGGCCTGCTCCAGCAGCATGGCGGCGTCGCCGGCGTAGACGAGGTCGCGGGCCACGGCCTCGTCGAGTTCGGTGGTGGAGGTCAGCGCCCGCACCCGCATGTCGTCAGCGTGGTTGCCGGCGGCGCGGGGCACCCGGTCGATGATGACCGAGCGGCACGTGTCCCCCGGGGCGTCCAGGCCGGTCATGAGCGAGCGGGTGCCCACCAGGACCGAGGTGGTACGACGGCGCCACGAGGCCACGGCGCCGCGGTCCCACTGGGTGATGACCTCCAGCCCTGACTCCTTCAGGGCCCCGGCGGCGGCACGGGCCCCCGATGTGGTGGAGGTCAGCACCAGGGTGCCTCCCCCGCCAAGAGCTGTCCTCGTGGCGATCTCGGTGATGTCGTCCATGGCCCAGGCCATGTGCCTCCTGGAGTCGAACCTCCCCCACTGGCTGGACAGGGCGGCCAACGCCGCCTCGGTCTGCGCCGGCACGTAGAGCACGGAGCGGGCGTAGGCGGCCTCGAACGGGGAGGGAATGGACACCTGCTCGGGTGAGTCCAGGCCCAGGTCGCGCCAGTTGGGCAGGGTGCCCGAGGTGGCCATGACCCGGGGACGGTGCTCCTGGCTGTCCCACAGCCGGCGCAGGACGGGCGCGGTCATGACCGGGGCGGACACAAGCACTCCGTCGTCGTCGGTCCACCACCCCCAGCCGTAGGGAGGGGAGAGGATGTTGCGGGCCGCGGACAGGAACGCGCCGGCACCAGAGACCTCCTCCATCTCGGCGGCGATGGCCGCCACTTCCTTCAGGCTGCGAGGGCGGTCCTTGACGATCGTGCCCGTGGCCTCGGCCAGGGAGGCCATCATCCGCTCGTCGAAGCGGATGGCGCCGATGGAGCGGATCCACTCGGGCATCGAGTGGGCCTCGTCGAGGACGACTGAGCGGAAGGGGCCGATGGTGGACGAGCCCAGGACGCTGGCGACCGGGGATGTGGCCTGGCTCGCCAGAAGGGCGTGGTTGGTGACGACGACGTCGGCGTTGCCGGCGGCCGTGCGCGCGGCTGCGCCGAAGCACTCGGAGAACAGGGGGCACTTCGTCCACCGGCAGGTGGTCAGGTTGGGGCGGAGCTCTGCGGCCACCTTCTCGCTGGCCCCGGTCAGGTCACCGTCCTCGGAGGAGGCCAACCACCTGGAGGCGGCCTTGGACAGCCCGCCCCGCTCGGCCTTCAGGTTGCAGACGTAGGAGGTACGCCCCTTCAGGACGGCGACGCTCACGCCGCTGACCCCGGCGGCGGCCGGGAAGTCCTTGGTGGACACCTGCTCCTGGAGGGCCTTGGAGGACACGGAGACCAGCACCCTGCCGTCCCTGCCCAGGTGTGCGGCCGAGCGCACGGCTGTGACCAGGTAGGCCAGCGACTTTCCGGTGCCCACCGGCGCCGTCGCCACCAGGTCGTGCCCGTCGCTGGCGGCCAGGGCGAATGCCTCGGACAGCTCTGCCTGGCCTGGTCGTGGTGAGGCGCCCTCGCCGGCGGCCCTGCGCACGGCCCCGGCCAGGGACAGGTCCTCCTCGGCGCGCACGGGCGCCTCCTTGACGGTGTTGCTCTTCTTCTTCGTCCTGCTCACCCACCCATGGTGCCCGGCCCCTCCCTCTTGTGCAGGTTCCACAAAACCACCCCGGCTCCCACTCGCCCCCGGCCGACCGGGCCGGCCTCACCCGGTCGGGGGCAGGTGCCGGCGGCCGGATCCAGGCACCCCGGGAAGGGGGTTGTCAGCGCCTCAGCAGGCCCGCCAGGGGTGGGGGTGGTACAGGGGTACTGCCGAGGGGGTACAGGATGTGAGAGGTACCGGAGAACGCCGATTTGGGGCATACCCACCGGACACCGGCGGGGGCTGCGAGATGGGTAAAAGATGAAACTCTATCATCCTCCCCCTCTGTTTGGGAAGTTTTAGTTTGTTTGATCTTAGAGTAGTAGTAGTAGTAGTAGTAGTAAGTGGCTAGATTTCAAGGAAAAGTCGGGATCGTGTTTGGGTGTTTGGCATGTTTGCCTGAAATCACGCCCCATGGTGCGCGAGAGGACTGAAGAACTGAGAGACGGCTATCAATGGCCCAAGGAAGTGCTTATGGATGTCTACTCACTCACCCCCCTCTTTAAAGGCCTCCGATTTCTGGCGAAAATCCAAACTTCGATTCTTGCAGTCCACCTTTCGGCGTCGTGCCGCGGCAAAACCGTGTTAGACCCCACCCCAAACATTGGCCCAACCTGTTTGGGTTTACGCCCCGGCGCACCGACTTTTCGGCGCCGTTGCAGGCGTTTGCGGAAGTCAAACACGTCCGGCCCAGAAGTGGCCGCTGTGCAAGACCGTTGTGCCAGCTAGGAAAAGTCGTCTAGGACCAAAGTCCTACGCCGCCACCGCCGTCAACCCGGGTTGACAGAATTGTGACCGTGGACACACAGACGTCTGACGTCTCCGACCCGCTAAGGCGACCCTAAGTAGACCCCCGGTCGAGAGCGCTGTTGAATCGTCAACGACCACCAGTCTGGGCACCGGCCGGCCGTCTGCCGGATGAACACCGAACGCTTCCTGGACGCCCGCTGTGTAAATCTTGTGCAGGCTGCCCCCTCGGGGCCCTCGCCGGGCGGGCACCCGGTACCTGTGACCCCGCTCACTACTTTAGGGGTACCTGACGGGGGTCATCTTGTAGGAAACCTACAAAGACGGTGGGGTCCGCCGACCCCGGGCACCATAGGGGCAGCCGCCGGCGACCGGCCGGCGGGGGAAGGAGGAGCACATGACGACACAGCTCCGCAGCCTGGCCGACCAGATGCTGAGCGCCCTGGCCTACGTCCTGGACGTGTCCACGGGGGAGTTCAGGGTCGAGACCGGGGACCGTTGGGTCACCGCCGAGGTGGGGGACGTCAGCCTCTCCGCCTTCCTGGACGATGAGGGGGTGGTGACCGCCTACGAGGCCTGTCACGTCGACAGTGACGAGGAGCCGGTCAGGGTCGAGGCCGGCGAACCGACCCGGGACCTGGACCACCTCAGCGTGGCCAGGGTCCTGCTGATGCTCCTTGCTGCCCAGGGTTAACAACAGCCTGGCACGCGAGATAAAAATATCTCACCCACTCACGAAAGGAAGGCTTAAATGGCCTCGATCAAGGAGCGCATGATTCAGGCGCTCAATTCCAGGGGAATCGACCTCGTCGGCGTCGACGTATCGAAGAACTCCCAGGGGTACTGGGAGGCACATGCAGGCGACGTTATCCTGCGTGTGCGCCAGGGGGAAACCTGGGCGTGCGCCGGTGACGGTCTTGCTCGTGGAAGTGTAAGCCTCAAGAAAACCGGTCTGGGTGACATCAAGGAGGCTCTCGACACGGCGATTCGTCGTCGAGACATCGCAAGAAAGATCGGTACAGACATTCTCCGCTGGACGCGGATGGATATTAAGTTTCAGAAGCCCTCGGAAGGAGGTTCAGACATTCTAGTGTCTACTCCCTCGGGAGCCGTTTTCGGCATCTACTTCTCGGGAAGGAGTTTTGGAAGGAGCGAGAGCGCCTTTGTCTCTGAGGTCTCCACGGGAGGCTCGCCCACCAGAGAGACCGATTTGGCTCGCGGCCTCCTGTACGAAATCATCAACTCCGTCCTCTAAGGAGGTAGACCCATGCCGTCCATGGACAGAAAGAGGTGCCACTCGTCCGGCGTCCACAAGGGCGTCGAGTGGTGCACGGTCGTCACCCACACGACCAGGGCCGGCGTCCAGGCCCTGAACGGCTACGTCCGCCTGCCCGAAGGACACCCGTGGCGTGACTGCCGGACGACCGCTGAGACCCATGAGCACCTCGTGGACCTCGTCTCGGACAGGAGTCGCCTGCTCGTCGGCGGGGCCGCGGAGGTCACCTACGGTCCTGACGACGGTGGGTGGATCGGCTTCGACACCCTCGGGGTCTGCGACCACTGGGAGGGCGACAAGGAGCGCTGTCCGCTCCCGGTCCACTGGACCGAGGAGCTGGTCGAGGCCCAGGTGAGGTTCTGGGCGGAGATCGTCACTGAGGCCGTCGGTGCTTGACGCCGACATCCGTCGCGACCTGCTGCAACACCTGGCCGCGCACCCTCTCATCATCGAGGAGATGGGGGTGTGCGGCCAGGTTCGTTGCGACGTCGTCGCCCTGAGTGAGGAGATGGTCGGCTACGAGATCAAGAGCGACGCCGACACCCTGCGGCGCCTTCCTCGGCAGGTGGAGTGGTACTCCAGGGTGCTCGACCGTGCCCACGTCGTCACCACCGAGCGCCATCTGGAAGGCGTCCGGAGCATCGCCCCCGAGTGGTGGGGAGTCATGGTCGCCTCCGGGCCGGCCGGCGACGTCCGCCTGCAACCACTGCGTGAGGCCGGGGTCAACCCGTCCCTGAACACCCGCTCACTGGTCGATCTCCTGTGGCGCCCCGAGGCGCTCGCGGCCCTGGAGGCCGGGGGTCTGGCCCGCGGCTACCGGTCCAAGACGTTCTCGGCCATGGCCGACCGTCTCACCGAGCACGTCCCGCCTGCTGAGCTGCGCTCGCTGGTTCATAGGGCGCTGACGAGCCGGCGGGGCTGGAGGTAGCCGCTTTCTGCTCCCTGCGCCTGCGCCTCTGAATCTCAGCGGCCTTCTCCCGCTGCTCCTGGGTGTAGTGCCGGCTGGCGCTGACCCCACTGCTGTATCCGGTGGCTGCTGCGACCTCGTCCCAGGTGGCGCCCAGTCCCCTGGCGATGCCCACGACCTTCTTGGCCCTCTCCTGGAGGGCTCGAGCCATCTCTTCGAGGGTAGCCGCGTAGGCCAGGGGCAGGAGCCCGGGGTGGTCGTCCCACTCCAGGTGGTCGGTGCTGAGCACCAGCTCCTCGGCCATGGACCGGGTCAGGCTCACCAGACCCTCGTCCTCCTCCCTGCCGGCGACCACCCTCTCGACGTCACCGCGGCTCCACGGGTCGCTCTTCCTACTCGGCGGCCTGGGCATCCCTCTCCCCCTTCATCCGCTTCCGCCGGCGCTTCTCGCAGTGGGCGGCGCGTCGGCGCTGATCTACTGTGTAACGCCGACTGGCACCGACCCCGTTGCTGTAGCCGGTCGTCACGGCCACGTCGTCCCAGGTCGCCCCATGGGCCCGCGCCTCCTTGACGACGTCGTCGCCCAGGTTCCGGGCGAAACTCTCCATCTCGACCAGGACCGCGGCCCTGGCCAGGAGGGTGAGGCCGGCGCGCTGGTCGTCGGTCTCGTCCCACTCGGGGTGGTCGGTCTCATTGATGAGGCGCTCGGAGAGCGATTCGATCCACTCCATGATTTTCGGGTCGCTGGCCACCTGGTCGTCGAAGAGGTCTCGCACCTTCCTCATCGTCCAGGGCGCGTCCTTTCTCGACGGCCGCCCACTCATCGCCGCCTGCTCCTGGTCCTCCGCAGCCGGCCGGCGGCGGCGTCAACCTCCTCCTTGCTGATCCCCAACTCCAGGGCGTCAGAGACCTCCCTCGCCTTCTGGCGCCGAGCCCATCTCTCGAGCTCGGTCAGCAGAGCCACCTTGGCCAGGACCATCACCCTGAAGTAGCCCCTGGACTCCGGGTCGTTGTCGGGACGGAACTCGTCGGCGATGCCGAGAGCCATCAGCCACAGCCAGCGTTGGAGGTCGACAATTGAGTCGACGTCCTTTATCTCCCGGTCGAACCGGTAGCGGATCTGACGGCTGGTCCAGGGCAGGCGCTTTCTGCCGCTCGTCTCCTGTGTCATCGCCGGCTCCTGACTGCTCCAGCCTCTCGGGCCCAGCGAGACAGTGTCGCCGGGCTGACACCAGAAAGCTCAGCCATCTCCACACGAGGAATACTCTGGCTCTGAAAGAGCTCGTTGAGAACCTCGCGCCTATATGACCTAACGCAGTTGTTCAGCTCCCTGATGAGGGGGAGAATGCGCCGGGAGTAACCTCCTGGAGAAACTTCGTAGACAATCTTCGGAAGCTTCTCCGGAGACAGCTCTTCCATGAGTCGGCCAATCTCGGCCCGAAGCTCCTGGGTGTTCTTGTAGGCGTTCTCCGCCTTCTCTTCGCTACTCATACCCCTATGGTGCCCGGCCCTGGTACAGGAGGGGGCATGAGCAACAAAGACCTCAGCCCCCTACTGCTGGCCCAGCAGGCCAACCGCAACGAGGACGGCACCTACAGGAGGAAGCCCGGCCTCGGAGCCAGCGCCGCAGACGAGCTCTGCGGCCTGGGCGACTACCCCACTGATGACGACCCGTGGAACGACGAGCCGATCCAGGAGCCTGAGCCCGAGTGGGATCCGGGGGTCTTCGAGGTCGATCACGACGTCTACGACGACGAGCGTGTCCGCAAGTCCCTGGCCGGTGTGAAGCGGGCGGAGTCGTCTCTGTCGCTGGCGCGTAGGAAGCTCGCCGCCCACACACTCCTGGGCCGTGTAGGTATGGGCGTCACGTCCATGCGCCGGGGGACCAGGAAGGACGGCCAGGAGAGATGGAACCGGTGGATACCCTCTGCCGACGGCCGCGAGCTCACCTGCAAGGAGATCGCCCTGGCCCTGCACCCAGACAAGAATGAGCACGAGGTCACCATGCTCTACCTGACCGACTCGGAGGACCCCAACGACTGGGAGTGGGTCGCCGACGACGAGGTAGAGGACTTCAAGACCGGCAGGCTCTGCCCCGGTCAGGTCTACGACGACTTCGACGCCCGCGTCGAGAAGGCGGCCGAGGGCATGGGTGCAGACCCTGGGTCGTGGGTCGGTGAGAAGGTCGAGGAGAGCGGCGACTACACCTCGCTGAACCCTGAGTGTGCCAGCGGCGAGAACGGGGCCCAGACCGTCATCAGCGAGGTCACGTCTCGCAGCAAGGTGGAGATGCCCAAGGGGAGCACGGAGGACCTCACCAAGGCCTCCAGAAAGGCTCGGGCTGGCGTCCATAGGGCGCGTGAGCGGATCGCTCGTGACGTGGCCGGCCAGATGCTCACCAGCGGCGGCCGCTACGACGACATGGTCGTATTCAGCGAGTGGGTTGGGGGCAGCTATGTCGCGTCTCCCGCCACAGTCTCCGACGTCTCCGCCTGGAAGGGTGGTGGACGCCTGGGTTCAATTCCAAAGGGTCCGCGGAAAAACCTGGGCGATGATGTCGACCTCGACGAGGCCTCAGTCAGCAGAATCCCCGGCGTCAAGAGGATGACGGCCAACGGCGAGACCTTCTACACGGTCTCCAGGTCCGACTGGCAGGAGGCGACGGGCCGGGACGTCCCCGAGGGGCAGACGGGCTGGATGATCGGCTAGAGGCCCGCGAGAGACGACGGCGCCCACCCTTCAGACATGGAAGGGTGGGCTCCGTCTTGCGTATGCAGCTACCGCAGCCGGCGGACCCGGCTTCGGTGCATTGGCGAGGTGGTCATGATTGACCCGACCTTCCTGGGCTCGCGCTCGCGCTTTTTCTCCTCCTCCGGCTTGCTCTTCATCATCTCCTGCTGGCGGGCTTCTCCGCCGATTGCGACGCCGATGACAAACCAGACGCCCAGCATAGATGCGATCATGATTATGAGGGTAATCTCCTGCAAGTGACCAGGGGAAATCTGTGGGAACAGTCGGTATGAGATGGATAGGACGATTGCCAGGAAGCCAGTCGCGTTCGCTATGTAGAGTTCATCATTCTTAATCCTGTCTCCGAGCCATCCGACGGCCAGCTCCAGGGACCCGAACCACCCAGCGAGAAGGACTCCAAGGAGACCAATCGCAGGGATCAACCGAGGATTAGAGACTCTCCCGATCGCATCCAGGTAGAGCTGCGACCCGATCACGAGTCGGATCACCACCGCCATGGTGATTGACAGCAGGAGACCCAAGATGTAGGGGACCAATTTACTGTTCTTTAGATAGTTCATCTAGTTTCCATCCTCTAAAAATCAACATCGCCAGTATGAGCATGAGGAATCCCGGGAAGAAGAAGATCATCACATCCAGAAGGAACCATAGCGTTGACGATATGGTCGCTTCTGCCGACTCAGGATTGGACTCTGTAAGCTCGGGAAAGCCGAACCAGAACTGCTGCTGCTCAGGAGTCACCAGGGGTCTCACGTATGCTACGTAGACCACGAGGAACGTGGCGGCAAGCCATGTGACTGCTTTTAGTACCAGATTTGCACGCTTGACACTGGCCAGCCACTCCTCCTCAGCCTTTCTTTTCTCGGCGATCTCCTTCTCGCTCAGAGTATTCAGACGCCTGTCGTGAAGAGGGTCGATGACGCACCAGGGCGGCCGAGGTTTAAGCCCTCTCCCAAGTGGCCGCCGTCGTCGGGGATACTCATCCTTTTGTGGCTCATTATCCTGAGTGTCTTGGTCTATAATTTCGTGGAGAAGTATCCACATCAGCATAGCCATCTAGACTTCCTTTCCCTCGGCATTTTTCTTGTTCTTTCTCTCCTCTCTTTCCTTCCTCTCTCGATCCTTTGTGTCCAGAAGATTCTTCATCCTGTCCTTGCTTGTGTTTCCAGCGGAGTCAGTCTCTCTGTACGACTCGACAATCGCCTCGTCAATAATTTCGTTGAGCTCCATCCAGTACTCTACCTCGTGGCTCCTGAGGCTCAGGGCGGACTTATCAAAGACGACTTTTCCGTCCTCACAAATGATCCATCCCGGATTTTCATCCAGCTGCTTCCTGACCCACTCAATCATCTTCATGGTCGCCGGAGAACCCGAAGACGACACGACATGATAATAAAGCGAATTGCTGTAAGTACGTAGGCGGGGATATTTCTTGCTGAGGTCAAGCAATTCAAACTTGACTCTCTTCCTCCCCGACTCTCCTGAGACGGTCTTCAACCAGCGCCGGATGAGGATCGTCTCAGCCAAGATGGAGACGACGATGACAACCAGCGGGATGGGAATCATGTAGATCAGGGAGACGACCGTCTTGGCGGCCCCCAGCCATCCTATGTCGAGGATCGACACTTGGAATATCGCACAGACGGCATATGCGAAAGCGATGGCATAAGTCAGCCTTCTGGCTACGATGGCGGCGACGGGTTTCTTAGGTGTGCTCATTTCTGTCATCCTATTTCTCGCGGTTTTCCCAAGCTGGTAATGGGGTGCCCATCATCGTGGGGATTTCTTCTTGTTGCCTCGCGGCCACCTGGTCACGTAGGTGTCCGGCCCGCTGGTCGCGATGGTGCGCTCCAGGGACTTGTGGAGCTCAGCATCACTCATGACCGGAGTCGCCGTCTGTACGGAGCGGCTCACGGCTCGACCCTCCCCCACGCGGAGAAGGTGATCTCCGCCTGCTGCGTGAACACCCCCTCCGGGGTGATCCTCACCCTCTCCACGTCCAGGTCTGAGGCGTCGGCGTCGCCGGTCCTCGTGACGCTGAGGCTGAATCTCTCCACCCCGTGGCTCACAAAGAGCTCGCGCAGGCGCCCCATCTGCTCCACGAGGTCGTAGGCCGTGTAGGGCTCGAGATTGCCCTCGACCACCTCCAGGCTGGTGAGGACCTCCTCCCCCTTGTCTCCACGGGTGAACCCAGTCCTGAACTCGAGGTTCTCCCCGAGCCCGCCCCGGACGACTTCCCGGTCGATCTTCTCCCACT
>ERZ773212.1432-NODE-1432-length-10884-cov-3.997876_pt1 | contig 10884 bp, 8 predicted proteins | sample MGYA00581005_ERZ773212 | MGnify/ENA primary metagenome ERZ773212 (study PRJEB29015, sample SAMEA2738154) | human oral metagenome | biome: human oral; feature: human-associated habitat; material: saliva | place: China | collected 2196 ...
GGTGTCGCAAGTTGAAGAAGGATTTAGCGTTTGCCACGAAAGAAAATCCATGAAGCCCTCAAAGATTTGCAAATGGTCTGTACCATTACAGACAGTTGTAATCGCTTTCGGAGCTATACAACCTTTAAAATAAGGACTACGGATTTCCCATCCGCCAACATCGTTTGCAAATCCTATGGCATAGTATGTCCGATTGGTATTATTGTATCGAATTTCAGAACAGAATCTATTGGCGGTGTTGGGAGAAATTCCTCGCTCTGCGATGTAACGTAACAAATAAGGATTGGTAAGTGATTGCACAGATATGATTTCTAATTTGTGCTTAGAGGTTTTTCTTTCACCGCCAAAAGAAAAATCTTGATGCACTATTTGTTTTGAACCGATTAGAAAGTCAATGGCTTCGTACATGGTACAATGCTGTAAAGCACGTACAAGGTCAATAATATCTCCATGTTCGCCAGTTCCGAAGTCATACCATTGGTTGCGCTCTGTATTTACTTTGAATGATGGTGTACTTTCGTTACGTAGTGGGGAGCAGTACCAAAAGTGAATACCTTGTGCTCGTGCAGGTGAATAACCCTGTTGCAGCAAATAATCTGTGATAGAGATTTGCTTGATATTTTGTATTTCCATTGTGATTTTGTTTTGATGTTTGAAAAGAATAACTCTCTGCCTTTTTCTTTTGGAGGCTGAAGAGTTTAGGATTGGTCAGACAGTCGTACACTATAGGCACACCTTTACGTCCGACCAAGTTTGTTTCTCTTTGGTCGGATTGGTTCAGGTATATATAGCCTGTGTCCGACCGACCAAAGGTTTTATTGTAGAGAATTATGGCTGAGCCGATATTTTCCTCGTTCTTCCATAACCACTATGCCTTTGTTGAGCAAGAATTGCAAAAGTTCCTTGAGTTTAGTTTGCCCATAGGATAGCCCCACAATCTTAGCATAAGCCTCTTTAAGAGCTACGATAAGTTTACTATATGGCAAAAAATTGCTTGTAGAGAAGACTGGTTCCAACACCTTTCGATGTTCGTTAGTGCTTAACTCTTGGTAGGAGAAACGATGTGACTTCCGTTCATTGTCGGAATACGAGAAATCTATTTGGGGAATGCAAATCTCATCTTCACCCTCCTTGAGCCGAAAGGCAAACTTTTCAAAGGGTTTGGAGCGAATAATGGAGGGTGCAACAATACTGCGTTCAGGCATAGTGTTATCCCTCGTGATTTGAAGAACTGTTTCAGCCTTGTTGTTGAGTTCCGTCCCAATATGCCCTCGTGCGTTGTCGTCGCCCTTGTTGAGGTGAAGCACAGTTTGGATGTGGATGTTTTGCTCGCTCGTCCATTGCATCAGTTCGCCCACTAACTTGGTTGCCTCCGTTGAATTGTTGATGTCGAGCATCAAATCCCGAATGCCGTCAATGACTACCAAACCCACATTGGGTGTATGGTAAATGGCGTAACGAATGATTTCTCTGCGCTCGTTAGGGTCAGCAATGGCTCTAAGATGACTGAACTTCAAATTCTGCGGTTCCTTGTCTATCGGTAGTTTTGCCAATCTCAAAATACGTTGCATCACAAGTTGACAATGATAAGGGCTTTGTTCCGTGTCAAAGTAAAGAATAGTGCGTTTACTTTCAGGAAATGATGCTTGATATTCCAGCACCTTTCCATTAATAAGAGCTGCAGCTACGATTGCACTCACGTTGAAAGTCTTCTTGGCTTTTGCCTTACCTGTTGATACACTGAAGTTACCTAATGTGCCAATAATGGCTTCACCTGCTTGTAGTACAACTGGAGGAAGCACAAACTCATCCGTTACATGAATGAGCGACTTTTTCCAAATGTTTTCATAATCAGTTGTATTCATCATCGTCCTCCTATCTTTCGCCCTGCCAATTCAAGTGCAAGGTCAGCATCAACAATAATCTTACGACCGACTTGTGTAATGGCACGATTGATTTTACCACTCTGCTTGATACGATTAGCCGTGGGCAGGCTACACCCAAAGAGGCGTGCAATGCCAGCCAACCCATACACATATCGCTTTTCTCCTTTGGAGGAAGAAGCCTTTGTTAATTTCCCGTTCGTGGATATATTACCATGTTGTGCAAGGAAAAGTAATTCTTCACCAGTCATCTGCCAAACAGGCTTGTCCAGTAATTCGTTTATCGTCATAATCCAATTGTTTTGAAATGAATAACTCGCCCTTGCGCATAGGGGCATTCTGTCAGGTCTGACGATGCAAAAATAGAGAGCTTTTGATACTCTACCAAGACGCAGGGATATAGCGGGAAGTATCGGGAAATACAAGGATATCAGCGACTATCAAAACGCTCAACACATATTCAAAAAGTAGAAAGTTTCGAACAAAAGGATATTCATTTCCAATCATCATTAATTGTTTAAGAAGTACCTTAGCCCCCTCTCATACGAAAAATACTTTTTCGTAGTGTGAAAGTTCCATTTTTATTCGTTTTATTCATTATAAGTTCATAACTTTGTAGAAAATATCAAGATAAACAATCATTTAATGAGATATAAGAAAGAGCATAGTAAGCTAACCTCTCCACCATTTGTTAAGTGATAAATTTGCTCGGCGTGTCGCTTAAAGAATTAGTGAAGTAAAAATTATGAGTACTACATTTTTCTGAAATACCATAGGTAATATATTCTTTGATAAGTTTAAATTAATAGCTGATGGAACAGATGTATTATAGAGGAAAAGCTTTGGTTGTTGGTAACGACCATTACGACCAAGTGAAGCCTGATTTAGACAATGCTGTTAGTGATGCTAAAAGCATTTATGAAGCATTTAAAGATTTGGGCTTTATGATGATGCCTGAAGCATACAATATAGAAGTAGATAAATTCGATGAACTTTTTGAGAAATTCAAATCCGATCTCGGACATTATGAGGTAGGTGTTTTATATTTCTCTGGGCATGGCGTAGAGATAAAAGGAAAAAATTATCTAATTATGCGTGATACCCCTATAGGAGAATATGCGGAAACCACAATACGATATTCTGTTGACCTACAGAAATGTATAAAAGGATTGCATGAAACAAAATGCAAAATGATAATCGTTATTATTGATGCATGTAGAAATAATCCTTTTGAAGGAAAAGAAAGAGGCTGGGGATCTGTTAATTTAGCACCCTTGTTTGCACCTAAAGGTACATTGATAGCCTATTCCACTTCTCCTGGTGAAAAAGCAGATGATTTTGGAATGGATGGTCATAGTGTTTATACGGGCGCTTTACTAAAGCACTTAAAAGAAGAGGGACTCGAAATTGAAACTTTCTTCAAGAAAGTACGCTCTACTGTTGATGCAATGACAAACGGCAAGAAAACAAGTTGGGAGCACACTTCGTTAATTGGCTCCTTCTCTTTTAATAGTGGTAAAATGGTACATGTTGATGATGTTGGCTATGATAGCATGGTGCTGAGAGATGCACAATACATGCCTGATACCATTATAGGTCCCATTATTAAAAAACTTAAATCATACAACTGGTTTGAACAAAATGATGGCATAACAATATTCAAAAAGATTACCCCTAAAAAGCTGAATAAGAATCAACTATTTATTATAGGAAGAAACTTGTTACAAGCAGCAGTAGGAGACTCGCATAGTGCCAGAGATGTCATCATAGATAGCAGTCTTTTAGAGGAGTACAGTGTTGATAACAAGAATCACCTTCTGAATGGGATTCTTTTTGAAATTTATTTTAATAAAGATGGACAATTTCGCTATAAGAACTTTAAGATTACTTTTCTTAATGAACTATTACAGCATACAAATATTGAATCATTGAAAAGTTCATTTGCTTTCATTTGTAAATTGTTACAAAGTTTTTCATCCTTCCTTATTTTTATTCCAAGCCCTGAACCGAAAAGGGTTTCCATAAATGTGAAATTGAACATGGAAATGGTGTCTTCAATATGGACTGACCCAATGGAAATGTCTGTAGTAAAGAATGTATCATTTGATGGATACGACCTATTAGCAGCAGACGATGACAGTAACGTGTTCTCATTTATAAATGAACAGACCATTCGAGAAGAAGAATTAAAAAGAATGTTGTGTGAGGGTTATGGGATTCCATCTACATATCTAGACCTTATATATAATGAGGAGCCCCAAAGAAAGATTATGTGGCTAGACCGAAAATTCAAACGTAATTTTAGAAATGGTATAGAAGACGTAGAACTCGCTACAACCGAATCCGTTGGTGAATGAAGATTATACAATGAATACGATAAAGGTTATTGATGCCTTAATAATTAGTATTATAACAGAATTATGTATCTAAGTAAGATTTATATAAAGAACTTTCGAGGTATTAAGGAACTATTGGTGGATTTCGATAAAAATTTGAACGTAATTATCGGAGCTAATGGACAGTTGAAAACATCTTTGATGGACGCGATTCGTCTTTTCTACTCATGGGGTGAGCCTAATCGAGATATAGAAATAACAAAAGAAGATTTCTATGTTGAGATTACACAAAATACAAATGGTACTAAAACGGTAAATCCTTCGACGAGGATTGACATATGTTATTTATTTGAAGGATTATCATCACAACAAGAAGGTGCATTTTATCAATATTTGGATATAAAAGATGATGGTACTATGGTTGCCAGAGTCCATTTGAGTTTTGAAATAAAAGAACAAGGTAGAATTTATTCATCCTATATTACAGGAAAAGAAGAGAATGGCCTCCGTGCAGATTGGGATACTTTCCATTATTTTCATCCTTATTATTTGGGGGCATTACGTGACAGTACTCGTGACTTGATGAGCACTCGAAATAACTTGCTGGGAAGAGTGATTAAAAGAAAGATAGACAGGGCAGGTTCGGAAGAAGACGTAAAAGGAATAGTAAATACAGCAAATGACCAGCTGTTGCAAAGACAAGAGGTTAAAGCAACTCAAACTGGTATAAACGATAACCTGAACCAAATAAACAGATCAGATTTTCAGGATGTTGAGTTGCATATAGAGCAGAATCGAATAGAGTATATCGTTAATATCATAAAACCTTTCTTGCCATTTTCTAAAGATGACAAGAATGGATTTGTGCTGACTCAAAATAGCCTTGGATACAACAACCTGATATATATAGCTTCGGTATTGAGTGACATTAAAGATTGTCATACGGATGATAATGTGAGTATATATGCATTACTGATTGAAGAACCGGAAGCTCACCTTCACCCACAATTGCAGGTAAATCTATATAACTTTCTTAAGAATGCAGATACCAGTGAGAATAGCCAGACATTTATCACTACCCATTCGCCGACTTTAACATCAAAGATACCATTGGAGAATCTCATTCTGCTGAAAAATAATGATGCATATCATGTTGGGAAGTGCTTTGAAGATAGACATTCAGAGAATATTGTTCGCGACGTTGCAGCTAATAACAGACTGTTGAAGAATAATGAGGTAAAAAGCTACCGTAATATGATAGCACGGTATTTTGATGTGACTCGTTCACAATTGCTTTTTTCTAATGGATGCCTGTTTATTGAAGGCATATCAGAATGCCAATTGGTTGAAATATTTTCTAAATTGATAGGCAAATCACTCATTGACCATCAGATAGAAATTGTTGATACAGATGGAACGGCATTCTACCAATTTCTGATGCTGTTCAATTCATCTGATGATAAGAAAAGGTTGCCAATTCATGCGGCTTTTGTGACAGACGAAGACCAATTTACAGAATCTAAGGATAAAGAGTTTAATCTTGACGCTCTCATTGCAGACAATTATGCACAACTGAATGTCTTAAGAGATAGTATTAACAACGGGCATAAAAATGGCAGGGTCAACAATATGACAGCAATGGCTAACGGGCAAGCAGGAATAAAGATATGTTCAGGAAAGAAAACACTGGAATATCAAATATGTAAAGCAAATGTATTTACCAATATAGAAGCAACAAAAGGAACATGGCTTTACGAACTGGTACGGCAAGAAAATACAGACGGTATTGACAAAGTAGATTCTTATATGGCTGGATTTGGAGATAGAGATATGGACGACACGGAACAGCAGAATGTTGCCTTGCTGATGTGGAAATGCTTGCCAGGAAAGGCTGAGTTTGCCCAAATGCTGAATGCATTTCTAGTAGATAAGAAAGAAGAAGGCGGTGACATAAAGTTCACTTTGCCTCCATATATTCAAGATGCAATTATCCATTTGGTGCCATGATTATGGAATACGATGTAACACCTCAGCGACAAGCGTATCTTGATGCACGTGGTTATACTATTCTAACGGCATGTCCAGGAAGTGGTAAGACAACAAGTATCGTGAATAAACTTTTGACGGTATCGCGCTATTGTAAAGAATATTACGGAAAGCATACAGGCTTTGCCTGCCTATCATTCACCAACAAGGCTTGTGCTGAGTTAAAGCAGAAATATAGGGAGATGCATGATGAGAGATTGGCTTTCCCAAATGAGGTGTTGACTATTGATAGTTTTATCATGCAATATGTAGTGCTTCCTTTTTGGTATCTTTGCGATGCTTGTAAGAAGAAACCGATTGTCGTGAATGAGGAAGAAATACAGGAACGGATTTATTATAACAATGTTCAGATAAATGGTAAATGGCAACAGTACGCTGTAATGGCACTACGCCAATATTTTAAGCTAATGCATAGAAAGAAGCCTTCGAAGGTGTCGATAGATAAGGCCGCCTTTAAATGGGATCATAAAACAGTGACAAATGAAAAAGAGATAGCATATTGTAGAGCCGTCTTTAATTACCGCTTGGGAAAAGGTTTCATAACAAGTAGCGACGCTTTATGGATGGCATGTAATATTTTGAAAGATCATCAGGAGGTAGCGAGAGCTCTTGTTGCTCGATTCCCATATATTATTGTTGATGAGGCGCAAGATAATTCAGAACTACACTTTGATTTTTTTAAGCTGTTGAAGCGAGCAGGATTGCAGAACTTGGAATTCGTGGGTGACGTATGCCAGTCCATATACGGTTTTAATAGTGCGAGACCTGAATTGCTGCAAGACATGATGGCGGAAGAAGACTGGAACGTGCTGCCTTTGTCTGAATGCAGAAGGTCTAACCAACGTATCATTGACCTATATAGCAAATTGAAGTCAAGCGATGTTCCTGCAATTATATCTCATGGTGTGGAAGATAAAGGCATCCCTATTGTGGTGTATAAATATGATGACGAGAATGTCAGAGACGTCATAAGAAATTTCTATCAAGAGTGTGATACAAATGAGTTACCAAGTAGGATCATATTAGCACGAGGTGTCGGAAAATGCAAGAAGTTGGCAGGGGTAAAGGATGTAGATTTCAAGTATTGGAAATCCGATTTCCCATATTTTCTGATTGATGCCGTATTTGCATCGGAGGCTGGTGATATGGATTATGCCTTCCGAAAAACACGTTTGGTCTTGTCTGGATTAATGGCAGAAGATAGCCCTGATGCAAAACGGCAGTTTATCCATAAAATAGAACATAATATAGACTGGAATGCAAGGATATTTGGATTTCTGAAACAAATTCCATCTTTCTCCTTAAGCTTTAAGGAGTGGTCTGAACAAACATGTATGTTATTGCATGATTTCTGGGAACTTGATGAGCAACCTATGTTTGTGCCATATCAGAAACAGGTGGGCTACAAGATGGAAGAAATGGGAAATATGCCAGTCGAGCGGTTTCATCAGTCAAGGGATAAAAGCAGCGACTATCATAAGAGCATTGACACAATACATGCTGTTAAGGGTGCTACATTAGATGCAGTACTATTGTTCTTATCTTCAAATAGTAAAGGACAGGGTATTTCGCTAAATGATTTCCCACAAAGAACTATAAGAAATATGACTGAGAGCCAGCGTATGATATATGTAGCTTGTTCCAGAGCTACGCAATTTCTTGCATTTGCAGTACCGAAGTCTATCGCAGATGAAACTATTAGGAGAACCCTGACTGGGGTGGAAATAGATATACGTTATATCAACCTACAAGGCGAATTAGATTTTACAGATTAAAACTCAGAACTCGAGCGAAAACAAGTACTCTTTGTGAATCGCTTGACGAACTTATGCAAGATGTGCGCTTTACACACCTTTTTCGATGAATTTGCCCCAAAGGATTAAATAGCAATATTTGGCGTAATGCACATTTGGTAGGCTGAAAACCTTATGGGTTTTAGTAATGAACATTTGGTAGGCTGGTCATTCTAGCCTACTTTTTGTATTTATAAATCCATCTATAAAGTTCTTTTTATTAGTACCATTCAATCCATTATGATTATGTAGTGCTCTTTTAAGTTGTGAGTTAAATCCTTCCAACAGGTTTGTTGTATTAGGTATCTGTATATTTGGATGCTCCTCATACGTATAGAGCCATGTTAGATGTGTCTTACTGTTCTCAGCCTTCTATGTGTATAGGTTGTCTTGCCTGAAGTCAATAGAGTTCGTTCATATAGAAACTCTTTCTATTTCTTGCACCATTTCATAAAAGCTGTTATAAATTCGTCTTTTCCCAAAGAGAACATCCTTCTAATTAAAGCCAATAGTTCAACGCCTGCTAGCAAATGTGGATTGTTTGTAAGAAGCCTTCTAACTATTTGAAATTGGTGAAATTGATACATTTATACGGGACAGAAATGTATAAATTGTAAAAGCTCCATATGCCCATCACATACCACTACTTTTGTTTGACAACGTACATGCTTTTATTATAGTTCCACACTCTGCAATATAACGAAGCCCATCAAGATAATCTCTATTGGTTTCGTTCTTGACAAACTTACAATAGAGAATTTTGCCCGATGGAGTATCCTGAAACAGCATCACACCAAATGTTTTGGAGAAGTATGTTGTGTCTAGTATTATTAATGCAGATTTGGGGTAAGTAGTAGTAAAGCTATCTACCGCTAAGCTCAACCTACGTCGTATGGTTCGTTCTGAACATTTATGAAGAGTGGATAGATCTGAAATCGTTTGATTTGCTGTCAAGTAGTCATTCCATAGATAACAATTATTTATACGGAGACCACCTTGAAATTGTCTATCACAATCTTTGCAAAGATACATCTGAATATTACGTCGATGCCCATTCTTTTTAACATTTGAGCTATTGCAGAAGATACAGTTTTTTCATAGGTTTTCAAATGCTGCAAAGGTAGTAAATAAAAGTGTTTCGAGAGGTTTCAGCCTACCAAATGTCCATTACGCCCAATGTTTTAGGGTGTGAAAAAGGGCGTAAATCGCGTAACTCGCTGATTTACACCCTTGTTTGCGGAGAGAGAGGTTTGTGAACCAAACTCTCGTATCTCGTTGTATATAAACTTTCTATATGTTTTGACAAATCATCAGTGTAGCATTTTTGTAGCAGTATTCTGACCGCTTAATGACTACCATTCTGACTACCTATTGAAAGCTCAACCACTCTCTTTTCTTGGGTACAAAGGTATATAAAATTGTACTGACCTCCAAATCTTTGTACCATAAATATTTAGAGATTTTACTGCTACACATTCCAGTGCAAGGTGCAAGCCCTTATATATAAAGGGTCTTGCACCTTGCACTGGAGGACTTGTGTATGATTGTCTGATATCGGTTGACCTTTTATAGCTTTATCACTAATAAAAGGTGAATTATGTTATTATTTATTTCTATATAAGTTTACTATATTTATCTTATGAGTGATATAGAAACCCTTTGCATCCGCCACCAAACAAAAAAATGCATCTGGTGCATGACGACTTGCAGAGGGTACATAAACTTGCGTGTGACGGGTTGCTCGTGCCAAGATGTTTCTATAACTTTATGTTTATGAAAGAGTTACTGGAATTTCTTCGAAATGAGAGATTGAACAAACATCTAAAACAGGCGTATATAGCTGAGAGGTTGGGAGTTGATGAGAGCACTATATCCCGATGGGAGTCTGGTCAGATTACAATGGATTTTCTCCAAATAGTAAACTATGCGACTGTTTTGGAGATAAATGTTTACGAGATGTTTGCATATCTCGCAAGCAATGGACAAGATCTTCCCATACCTATTGCAGAAGTACACGTTGAGGTGTATACAAAAGAAGCCTACAACTCTCTTATGCAATACCTTGCAAATTCTGGGATGGATATAACAATTAAAAGCACCAAGTTGAAAAGATGGAAATAATCGCAGTAGAAAGCCAAGCCTATCAGGAACTGATGGACAAGCTCAATCGTATTGAGCAGTATGTTGAGCACACCTCCCGTCTTATTCAAGACATTGACGACGAGCTGGAGATGACCACGAAAGACCTTATCGGGACTCTGAATGTTTCAGAGTCCACCCTTTACCGCTGGCGCAAGAAGCAGTTGGTACGGTATCGCTACACGGAGGGTGGCGATGTACGCTACTTCTTCAAGTCTATCGTGATAGCCACGAAGTGTAACCGGCTCCGCGTATCAGGTATGAGAAACGACGAGATTCTTGGTCGGCTCAACCGTTTCAAGGACAATCTCATCATGAGTTCATGTCTTAATCCTAAAAACCGACAATTATGATAGAAAAGGAACAGATTCTTTTACTTACACAAGGAGGTTTGAATGTGTTTTCACATTTCCTTGGCTTTGAGGTAAACCTTCATCGCAACTTCCGAAGTCCTTTCTATGACGACAGGCGGGCTTCCTGCCATATCTACTACGACAGGAAAACTTCTTCTTACAAATTCTATGATCATGGAGATACCACCTATTCTGGGGATTGCTTCTGGTTTGTGGCAACCCTCCGTAATTTGAACCTGAAAACAAGTTTTCCCGAAGTATTGGAAACGATTGTACAAGAACTTGGATTGTATTCTTTATGTGATGGTGAAAAGCATAGCAGCCATATCACGTC
>ERZ773212.1433-NODE-1433-length-10874-cov-11.509197_pt1 | contig 10874 bp, 12 predicted proteins | sample MGYA00581005_ERZ773212 | MGnify/ENA primary metagenome ERZ773212 (study PRJEB29015, sample SAMEA2738154) | human oral metagenome | biome: human oral; feature: human-associated habitat; material: saliva | place: China | collected 2196 ...
GGTTATTCCAAGATCTCCTCGACATTAGCAAAGTTGAAGACGGGCGAATGAAAAATAACCCGAAGATCATCAACGTAAACGAATTTTTGAAGGATATTTTTGATGGTTTAGCGACGAAAGCTAACGAAAAGCAGCTCAATTATATCTTCATGCCAGACATAATTGATGAGGGTAAGGAGAAGTCATTGCAACCGATTTTTTATGCCAATATTGACCCTGATCATTTTCGAGAAGTCGTCAGTAATTTAATTGAGAATGCCATCAAGTACACGCCGTCGGGCGAAGTTGTCGTCAATGTTACCGGCGACGATAAGCAGATTTCTGTAAGCGTGAAAGATAGCGGCATTGGCATTCCCGCCGAAGATATTCCGCATTTATTCCAGAAATTTTATCGGGTGGACAATTCTGACACGCGAGAAATTGGCGGAACTGGTTTGGGGCTATATTTGAGTCGTCGCTTAGCCGAGGCGATGTCTGGAAATTTGCGAGTTGAGAGTAAATATAAAGAGGGAAGTACTTTCTATTTGGAAATTCCTCGTATGAGCAGTTCGGACGCAAAACAACGCCTAGAGTCTACGAAGATTGAAAAGGCTGAAGATCTAGCGCCAGACTCTCTAACTTCAGAAAAAATTGAAATTGCTACAGAAGAGAAGACGGAAGATATCACAACTGAAAATAATAGCGAAATTGTCAATTCAAATCCAGCCGTAATCACAACTCCAGAAGATCCAGCTCCAGCCGTATCAACGACTCCAGAAGTCCAGACAGAAATTCCACAGCCAGCCAGAAATTCTTCCAAGCCGACGCTGGCTGAAATTGAGGAAGAATTGCGAAGAAAACGCCAACAGCTATCAATTCCTGGTCGCGAATAATAGCCATAAGGGCTATGGATTTTTTGTCAAAACTTCAGTATAGTATAAATATATGACAAAAATTTTATTGGTTGAGGACGACAAAAGTTTACGCGAAATTTACGGTGTACGACTTTTGGCGGAGGGCTACGATATCGTTTCGGCGGGCGACGGCGAAGAAGCTCTGGCCATGGCAATTAAAGAACGTCCGCGATTAATCTTAAGCGACGTGATGATGCCAAAAATCTCTGGCTTTGATATGCTGGACATTTTACGCTCAACGACAGAGACAAAAGACGTTAAAGTTATTATTATGACCGCGCTGTCCTCAGAGGACCAGAGAAAGCGTGGCGAGCAGCTTGGTGCTGATAAATACTTGGTGAAGTCTCAGGTAGGAATAGAGGATGTTGTGAGAGCAGTTCACGAAACCTTGGGAGATCTTCCGGGAGTCGGCACAAATCCAGTGCCAGTTTCACAACCAGCTCATACATATGAGCCAGTTGCTCCAACGCCGCAACCAACTCCAGCAGCGCCGCAACCAGTCACTAGACCTGATATTTCTTCATTGTCGCCGCAACCAGCTGCCCCCGCCGCAACACCAACGGCTCCTGCAATAAATCCGCTCGTACAACAACATCCGCAGCAGGTATTCGCTCCAGCACCACAACCGCTACCTCAACCAGCGCAGACTCCAACGCCTCAGCCAGCAACACTGCCACAACCCATGGCGCCATTTTCATCACCTGCGCCGCGACCCTCAGGGCTTGGTGACCGCATTATTCAACCTTTACCAGCTGACGATTCTCAGAATTCGGTAGACATCTCTAAACTTATGGCAGAAGAATTAGACAATACACAGAGAATTTCTCAACCAATTCCAGAGCCTCAACCAGTACAGACTCCAGCACCGCAACCAATTCCGACGTCTCAGTCAGCGCCAAATCCTATTGAGCAAGCTAATGTAATACCTCCAGTCCAAGCACAACCTCAAGAGCAAAACATTCCGCATCAACCGTCAGAAACTCCTCAGCCGACGCAATTTCCACCGATAAATCCACAACAATGACAGACCCAGACACAAAGCAAGAATCTTGGCGCCTCAACAAATTTGTAGCGCTGTGCTTGGGCGTTTCCAGGCGGAAGGCCGACGAATTGATAGAAAAAGGGAAGATTACTATTGACGGTCAGCCCGCCAGATTGGGTCAACAAATTTCTGACGCAAATAAAATTTCCTATAACGGCAAATTGCTAGAATTACAATCCAAACAGCTCATTATCCTACATAAGCCAACTGGATATCTTTGTTCGCGCGCCTCTCAGGGCGGCGTTCCGACAATCTACAAATTGCTGCCAAAAAACCTTCACCACTTGAAACCCGTTGGTCGCCTGGACAAAGACAGTTCTGGGCTGATTCTCATGACGAACGACGGCGATTTTGCGCACAGCATGACACATCCGTCGTTTTACAAGATTAAGCGATATCTCGTTACAATCGACCAGCCCTTGCAGCCTTTGCATCACCAAATGATCAATGATTTTGGCGTGCAGCTTCCTGACGGACGCAGTCAATTGACGCTAGAAAGACAACACGAAGGCGATGATTATCGCTGGATAGTGGAAATGAGCGAGGGAAGGAATCGTCAAATTCGGCGAACTTTCGATGCGTTAGGCTACACTGTCAAAAAACTCCACAGAACAAACTTTGGCAATTATTCGCTCGGCGACCTCAAAAGAGGCGAATGGCGAGAAGAGAAATTTACGAATTCATAATCTACTCCGCGGCTCTTTACATTTTACGATAAATATTGTAATATAGCTTTTATGCTAAATTTGACAGAAAGTGTAATTGTAAAATGGAAACGCTAGGACGCAAATCCGAGCCTTTACCCTCAGAAAAACTAAGAGCAGTCATACATAACCTTGAGGAAGAAAGAAAGAATACTATAGAAAAAATGTTCTGTGAGAATGATGAGCCCAATATTTTACCAAAACTCCTAGAAAACCAAATCTACGCTTACATCGAACTTATTAAAGAGGTTGAGAAACATACTAAGAAATTTAAATATCCTATATCCGTAGCGTTCAAAGATGACGACAATAACATTTACTACTGCATAAATAACCCTAAAGAAAATTACTATATAACACTTTACCCAAATCCAATTAACGAAGAATCTCCAAAGGCCTACATCCACAAATATAATAGCGATAACGAGGGATATAGGCGAGTCGTAGAGACCAAGAAATTCATAGCAAAAAGCGGCCTGAGCTGTTTTGAGGATTTCCTGAAAATAATTCGTCCGTGCGAGGCTTACATAAACAGTGTGCTCGCCAAAATGTCTTAAAACTGCTATAATATATAATCATGTCTAAATTACCAACAGTCGCCATCATCGGGCAAGCCAACGTCGGCAAAAGCTCATTATTCAATCGCTTGACGCGCTCTCGCACTGCCATCGTAGCCAGGGAGGCCGGGACGACTCGCGACAATGTTGTTGGTAAAGTCTCATATAAAAGACGCAACGTCGATTCTGCGCCGTCAGATGACTATTCACAATTTTGGCTCATCGATACAGCCGGACTTAAGACTGCCGAGGACGAATTTGAGGCGACCATTCAGGACCAAATCGCTGACGCCTCCGCCGCCGCTGACGTAATCCTCGTAACTGTCGACTCTACTGCATATCCTTCCGACGCTGATCGACAATTGGCCAAAAAAGCCCTAAAAAGCGGCAAGCCAGTCATTTTAATCGCCAATAAAGCAGACTTAAAAGGCTCTCTTTCTATCGACGAGTTCAAGCGACTCGGTATTAAAAACATCATAAAAACTTCCGCCGAACACAGCATTGGCATTTCGGAACTTCTCGACAGCATTGCCGAACTTATTCCGCCAGCCACCGAAACCGCACCTGATGACATCATTCGCGTTGCACTAATCGGCCGCCCGAATGTCGGAAAGAGTAATCTATTCAATACCTTAGCGGGCAAGCAGCAAGCCATTGTCGCCAACATCGCCGGCACAACTCGCGATGTAAACCGTGTTCAAGTTCGTTATCACGGTCAGACAATTGAGCTGCTCGACACCGCCGGAGTTCGCCGCCAAGGAAAGCAGGAAACTGGAATTGAGAAGTTCTCAGTTCTTCGCACCATGCAAGCCATCAACGAGGCCGACGTTTGCCTGCTTCTTATGGACGTCAATGAGCTTAACGTTCAATTGGATCAGCGCCTAGCTGGAATTATTGACGAGGCGGGCAAGGGGCTTGTTCTGGTCGTCAGCAAATGGGACTCCGTCGAAGGTAAAGATGCTTACACACACGATGAAATCGCGCCACAAATCAGCTATAATTTCAAGTTCACGCCGTACGCGCCGTTAATATTCACTTCTTCCGTCACAGGGCAAAATGTCGCTAAGTTATTTGACCTGGCGCTTGATATCTATAAGCGTCGTCGTCAAGAATGTAAAACTCGCGCCTTAAACAACATTTTACAGAAAGCCATCGCCGCACATCCGCCAGCTGGTCTGAAAAACTCACACCCGAAACTGCGCTACATTGTCCAGACGGACGTCGCTCCGCCATGGTTTGTTATTTACGGTAGCAATCTGAAATTCGTCCACTGGAGCTACAAGCGTTATCTGGAGCGAACTCTGCGTGAAGCTTTCAATTTTGCGGGAACGCCAATTAAAATGTCTTTCCGCGACGAAAAGCAATTAAAGGCCAATCGTGAACGCGTTGCACGCGGCCTGGCGCCAGTCACGAAAGCCTACAAGCAGGCCAAAAACGCCGAAAAACTCGCTTAACCCTATTTTTACGCCAATTTCTCTTGACTTAAATATTATCGCGTGATATAAATAACATTGGCTTTCATTGACAAGTCGAGTAAATCCTTGTCCGAAAGCGCACATTGACAAGCAGATGTAAGATATAAGACGAAATTAAGCATGAAGCGAGTTTTTGGTTGTTGATAGAAGATGTAATTGACAATTGAAATCTCGTTTCATGCTTGATAATATGCATGCATGATTCTTTGCCAAAAAGCAAAGATGGCGACAGTCGCCGCGAGATAGATAGAGAGGATAAGGGGAGTGAAAACCCTTAGCGTTTATAATACGCCACTCTACAATGAGTCGGGCGGTGCTTGGAAGGAAGAGATTAGCGTCGTCAGCAAATCTCCCGTCACCGATGGTGTCGTCGCCGACGAGCCTAACACCGACGTCGTCTCCTTTTATGGGGGGAAGAGCGTCACTATTGCCGACGAGAACGGGCATGATATCTTATCCGTTAGCAGGGATATCTCGTCCGCTCACAAAGGTGAGTGCCAAGCTGACGTCTATCGGACGGGGCAAGTTGTTGCCATTGGCGAGCAAACCGATGTTAGCATCGGCAAGACTCTACATGTTAGCAACGGTGAAACCGGCGTCGATGTAAACACCAGCGAGGTCGTCGTCATCGGCGGGGTTGAGTTGACCGTATACGATAAGCAAGAAGATACTTCTATCTTTGCTTTTGGTAACGATCTTTTGCACATTGTCCCCGAAGGAGACGTGTCGCTAACCGCCCGCGGCATTGCGGTGCACCGCCACGCCTACAGCATCATTGTATTAGGTGATGTTGTAGACAAGAAAGCCAAGGACAACGCCGAGGACAACGAAATCAAAGCCGAGCTCGAACTCGGCTTTGATTTCGCATCATATGGCGGTAAATCTGTATGGCTGAAGTACGGGAGTCAAGTAGAGATTCTCGTACTGGACGACGCCGATATGTATGTCGACGACGCTACCAAGAAGATCTACTTCCACGGCGGCGTCGTCACCATTAAGATCGATGGCAAGCGAGCACTCCCTCCCCAAAGGGTAAAGAGCGGAATGATTAACCGTGATGACGGCACGATTTATTGTAACGGCAAGGAGCTTGGGAAGTTCAAGCTGCCTAAGCCCTAAGCCCTAACCTCCTAGTCTCCTCCCGTTCCTAACGGGAGGAGACTAGGAGCAACTGAATAGCGACACAGAAGATGAACTAAGACGTCGTCTTCTGACGAGTCTTATGCATCTGCTTGTCAACTATTCATTGGAAATTATTAAGTCCCAACTGGGGCTGTTTTTTATTATATTGACTTTTTTACTCATGTGTGATATAAATATAAGTAGCTTTTATCAGCATTCAGCCAGTAAAAGTTGCCCTATTCACATCGATAGAGAGTATAGACATGCTCACACCACTACAAAAGACCGTATATGTTCATGCAGTAACATGCATGATTTCAAGTTTTATTACGTTGATTTGGGCGGTAGTTGAGATTACTCTCACCAACTACGTGACCACATGCCCAATTGATGTCAACGTCACAATGTTAGTCACTATCGGGCAGGCGATGTCGTTTGTCGCCCCTGTGTCCATGCTTAGCTTGACCGCTCAAATGAAGCGGCGACTAGGAAGGCTACTAGAGGAAGCGGTAAGTACGGTGACTATGTTAATCATTATTGCACTACTCGCGATCATGAATGTACCCCCAATTGTTCAGGCTTGCTATAACTCTACAGTGATAGCCCTGGAAGCATGGGTGTGGATAATCGCGTGCACAACGGCGATTGCAGCTATCCTGCTCCTCTACGCAGGCGCTATTCGTGCGTTTGTACTTCCGTCCATTGACGAAGATGAGAAGGGCTAGTACGCCCGTCAAGGAAGTAGCCCGCTTTGAGACTTTTGGTCTCGGCCAAAGCTCTCTTGGCGGGCTATTTCTTTTGGTTTTGAAAGTTGTTTGTTATGTGTATTGACGTTTTGGCATATTGATGATAATATATATTCCGGCTTTTGTTGACGAGTTGAGTAACTTGTCCGAAAGCGCACTTTGACAAGCAGACCTTTGAAAGAGATGATTAAATGCTTCCTCCATATTTCATGGTGGTACATCGCCCCCAAAAGGGGGTTATGGCATGGCTCCTCAGACGAGCTATGCCCCGAGACACTAGGCCAATTTTTGTTTGGCCTAAACTAGTAGTTGCTATTGAGGGATACTTTCACAGGCGATGGCTCGTTGCCATCGCAGTATTATTGATTGCCGTGACAATAGTCATAGCAAAAGCGCTCTTGCTCGTCCCGGGGCTTGATAACTCCGTAGTCGGGCTGCTGACTAGTATTTTTGAGACGTTCCTCCCCGCGAGGTGGGCGACAGGGGCTGCCTGGGTTGCTGGTATGACGGGAGTCTTCCTGATAGGAGACTTCACAGACTACACACCATCACAGAAGTCTCTACACAGTCTCAGAGCAACTAAATGGGGAGTGTATAATGCCCTATTGCTCTTCGCATTATGGGAAGAGCAAGCTTTCCGTTCTGGAAGTGAGAAGTGGAGCTGGCGCGAACGAGTGCGCGCTAGCGTGTGCTTCGGAGCTATCCACGTAGTCAACATCTGGTACAGTTTCGCAGCAGGTATCGCCCTGTCTGTGACTGGTTTCGGTTTTTTGCTGGTATACTTGTGGTACTACCGCAAATACCGTAACCAGATAGTTGCGACAGGGGCGGCTGCGACAGTACATACACTGTATAATGTCATAGTGCTCAGTCTCACTGTCGCCGCAGCAGCAGTCTACTTGGCGATCGATATCGCCAAGATGATGTAGCGATGCCAGTCTCCAGCGAACCTCTGTCAAAGTCTCTGCTTGTCATGTTCGCTCCATAGATGCGTATCTATGCTGATGAGTCGGAAACGACGAAAGCGAACTTTCATTCAAACATCATCAATTGCGCCGACAAAACTTCACGCGTAATTTCGTCCGCACGTTCACCAATTAGCACAATTTTTGCCGGCTCTTCCGCCGCAGAATTAGCTATTTGAATCTGATTTTCCGTTGCCTCCAAATGATACCGCACACCATTATCGTCAATAAAACAGCCCTTCATTCGCCTAAGTTTATAAGCGTCAAAAAGTTCCGGCCAAATTTTCTCCAGAGTCGCCGCAGCAATTTTCATACCAGAAACATCCAGCACGGCATATGTCGGATTATCCGGTACGACCAACTCGCCATCGTACGTATCAAAAAACGTTAGTAGTCCCGACGGCGTGGTTAATTTACTTAGGTCAAACCGACCGTGTGGTGCGCTCAGTATTTTTCCGTAAGGCAGGGAGCTCAGCTTGGACTCATATCGTAGTCGCTCGTCGTCACTTAGCGAATCTTCTTTGGTCACTAAAATCATGTCCGCCGCTTGCAACTCAATTTCATGCGCCGGCTCAATTCCATGTAAAATCTCATGCGCATCAATAACATAAAAACTCTGCGCCAACTCGTACTTATTGAATATTTGTGCATTAATCAATTTCTCGACCAAATTCATCGTTCGCGCCACACCAGTAGCCTCGATAAACACCGGAGCAGGGGAATTGCGACAAAAGTCAAGTAACATTCGCGTCAATGCGTGCTTCGACGAACAACAGACACAATCGCCAGCCAAAGTCGTCACAATATCCGCCAACTTTTCCAAACGATAACCGTCAACGTTTTCATTAGCATATTCATTCTCAATCACCCGAGAACCCTTATAGTCACTTTGTTGCAATAAGAACTCAAGGACACTAGTTTTCCCAGCGCCCAACGAGCCATTCACCAAATACAACGGAACTTTATCGATAACCGCTCGCCCATCATCAAACGGCGCATTAATGCTAAATTCCAAATCATCGTCGCGTTTTGCCATATGCTTATTATACGTCATTTTCACAAGGTGATATACTAAGTCTATGAAAGTCATCTTAGCATTGGGAAATCCAGGCGAAAAATACACAAACACGAGGCATAATGCTGGGTTTTTGACTATTGATAAATTTGCGTCAGAGAATAATGCAGTTTTTTGCAATAAGCCAAAATTTTCCGCCGATATCGCCGAACTCAATATTTCTGGAGAAAAAGTTTTACTAGTTAAGCCAACTACTTTTTATAACGAGGTTGGAATTTCCGCTCGAGCAATCTTAGACTTTTACAAATTGACATTGGATGATTTACTAATTATTCACGACGACACTGCGCTGGACTTCGGTAAAATTCGAACCCGCAAAGGCGGACGAGACGCGGGCAGCAACGGATTAAAATCCCTTCACGCTCACGTTGGATCAGATTTTTGGCACATTCGTATTGGCACAGACAATTTACTCAGACGTCAAGTTGGTGACGTAGATTTTGTCCTGGGTAAATTCAACTCAGACGAGCAAAAGATTCTCCAAAGCTGGATATTACCCGAATCAGTTAATTTGATCGAGAAGTTCATCAACGGAACCATCGAGCCGTTCAGTATAAAATATTAACCAGATTCTAGCGTCGTTTTCGCGGCACAATTTTTGACGCGCCGTTCTTCAATTGCTCTTCGGCTTGATGTAATTTTGTAGCCGCAGCTTCTTGCAGATTGATAGATCGGGCTTCCAATATGCTGCTGCCGACCGCTAAACTCACGAACAACAAACCCAAGCCGCCCGTCGCCCATTCCGGCAATTCCAAGTGGAATAATTTAGCAATCATCATTACGCCGAGCGCCATAATTGCCCAGTGAGCGCCATTTTCCAGATATTTATATTTGCTAAGCGCGCCTGTTCGCAATAAATATACGGTTAGTGATCGGACCCAAATCGCTCCAGCGCCCAGCCCAGCCACGATTAGTAGCACACTGTTGGTAATGGCGAACGCACCAATCACACCATCAAAGCTAAAGCTGGCGTCCAAAATTTCCAAATATAACAAGCTAGCAAACGCCGCCCAACCAGTTTTAATCTTAACAGACTTCGCGTCATCTTCATGGAAAAATGACCCAAATAGTTCCAACCCAATATGCAACACAATTCCAAGAACCGCTGAAATCAGCACCAAAGATTTATGCGGCGCCTCGACCGTAAAATACAAAACAGCCGCCACGCTAAGCATTATACACACCTTAAAATTCTCAAATCGCCCAGCCTTCGCCAAGATCGGCTCAACATGTCGCATCCAGTGAACACGTTTGTTGTAATCGATGAAATAACTAAGCCCAATCATAATCAAAAACGCACCACCAAACGCGTCAATCATCGGCGACGCCTCGTGCAGAATTTTGCCGTACTCAACAGGTTTATGTAGCGCCAGATTGACAACATCCATAAACCCGTGACCGCTCGCAATCATCACGATAGCAATTGGTAATATAAATCGAACGACAAACACCGCCACAAATATGCCAGCCGTCAGGAAGACTTTCTGCCAGACTTGACTCATTCCCGCCAAAACCTTGCTATTTATCACCGCGTTATCGAAGCTAAACGTAACTTCCAAAACCACCAAGATAGTAAATAGCCAAAGACTGCTAACGCCCATATGGCTAAAAATCAAGCCGCCTAACCCTAAGGTCAACAAAACTGAAAACCAGAAAATCCGAAACGGATGATGTGAATGTAAAAGATGTTTCATATTGATTTAGTATAGCATAAGCATGGGGTATAATTTTATATATGGCACAAAAATCGTCAGACGGCCGCATAAAAAAGTTTTTATCAGACAACAGCGAATTGATCGGTTGGGTGATTTTTGGCGTCCTTATAATTTCTATTTATCAATTCAGCTCGCGATTCGGCGTTATGTTATTAAACGGAAAATTTGCAGAATGGTGCAATAAATTACTTCCGTCATTACAAGATTTCATCACGCTAACGCTAAGCGTAATTGTCGAGGCGGTCCCATTCTTAATTTTAGGAATTATCATATCCGCGCTTATCAGGTACTTTTTATCATCAAAAGATGTCTTCAAAATGTTACCAAAAAACACCTTCCTTCGACGAATTGCGCTCTCTATGATCGGGCTAATTTTACCTGTATGCGAATGTGGTAACGTGCCAATTGCACGCAGCTTAATAGCAAACGGATTAAAACCTGCCGACGTTATTAGCTTTCTTTTCGCCGCGCCAATCATAAATCCGATAACCATAATTTCAACCATGACCGCCTTCAGTTTTGACGCCCGAATGGTTTGGTGGCGAATTATTTTTGCGCTAATTATCGTACAAATAACCGC
>ERZ773212.1448-NODE-1448-length-10803-cov-3.878954_pt1 | contig 10803 bp, 8 predicted proteins | sample MGYA00581005_ERZ773212 | MGnify/ENA primary metagenome ERZ773212 (study PRJEB29015, sample SAMEA2738154) | human oral metagenome | biome: human oral; feature: human-associated habitat; material: saliva | place: China | collected 2196 ...
ATGCGGGCCAGGCCTTGGGGCAGAAGAACACTGCTTTTGCTATCTGGATAGCCTACACTTATCTGAATCCATTGTCAACTGTGGGTCCAGGCTGCTACATCTTGTGGCAGAACATTATTAACAGCGTAGAGATATGGCGGTATGACCACGCCATTAAACGCAAAAATAAATAATTGTGAGAACAATAAAGTATTTTATAGTATTACTATTTCTTTTCCTCTTGTCACCTGCTGTTTCAGCGCAGGATGCTAACGGAATAAACGAACATGATGTCGAACCGGCTAAATCAGTAGAGCCAGATGTAATGCCAGTAGCTGCTAAATCTCAAACAGCTTCAGCCTCAGTAGAAGAGATGGCAATGGAACCATTGCCCACATCGACAACCCGAGTGTCACAGGTGGCAGAAAGTCGTGACCAAGTAGTACTTCTCATTGGTGACTCTATGGCTGATGGTCTTGGCTCTCGATTTAATGATTATGCCGTAAAGAACGGTTTTAAGTTTCATTCAATCGTATGGTATGGAAGCACAACACGCGACTGGGCGATTGCTGCTGACCTTCAATATCAGATTGAAAGAGTGCGTCCTACATACATAATTATCAGCTTAGGTACCAATGACTTAGGTTATAAGGATTATAGTAGACGTGAAACAGCAATTCAAACGATTCTGAGTCGTGTTGGTAATATTCCATATGTATGGGTTGGTCCTCTCCCTTGGAAGAAGATGAAAGATAGAACAATTGTTGATGTGATACGTGAATGTACGGGTGAAGGTCGATTCTTTGACAGTAGTTCTGTCATTGCTTCTCGAGCGGATGGTATTCATCCAACACGTCAAGGTGCTGCCCTTTGGGTGGATAAGATTGTAGAGTGGATGGGCGAACCAGAGCTGAATGCAAATCCTATAGAGATGGAAAAGCCCGATTTTGCTACTCGTTTCAAACATGACGAGAAGCATGGTATGGGTTATCACGGTCGTCGATAGATTTGAAATATTATTACAATCTTAATGGCTTTTATACCATGTTTCTCTTCAAAACACTACTGTTTTGAATGCGTTTGTAAGCTCCAGATAAACAGGTAGTTATAAGACTGTAAGGTAATAGGTGCTTAATAGCATCGCAAAAGGGCGTTAGTTAGGATGTAACTAACGCCCTTTTGCACGTCAATTAAGCCTTAATTCGAATGCAATTAAGCCTTAGTTGTTTTCTAATACTACGATTTTATTTTACAATCTGATTGATGTTAAGATGCTATTATGTGACAATGGTACCATAGAGCTTGTCTTTTGGGGACATTCTATAGCTATGGTTTCTTTGCACAAAGTAGCTGTTTAGGTGTCTAACTCTTATTAATAATGTATATACCCCCTGCAGCTAATGCACCAGCTATCATATATTTGATGTAGAATGTTTCGTCAAGGCATAGGCAAGAGGTAACTGCACCGACAACAGGAATCAATGAATTGTAGATAGCTACCTTACCAACAGGATTGCAAGTGAGTAGTTTGTTATAGAGCGTGAAACCTAATGTACTAATAGCGATGAGTAAGAGTAGGTAGGTAATACCTAAAAGGGTAATCTGTGGAAGTTCACCACCCATCATTAGTCCAGGGATAATCAATAATGCACCACCTATTGCTAAGCTGTAGCCTGTACCAACAAATACATCTACACGTTTGCCTAATCCACGCGTAAGCAGTGATGCTGATGCACCACAAAGAGCATTGAGAATAATCATTCCGTCACCTAACCAGGTGAACTTTCCACTCTCAGCTCCACCCAAGTTCAGTGATAGAATACCTGCAAAACCAACAATACAACCAATAATCTTCTTGACTGTCATGCGGTCGCTCTTGAAGAAGATACAAGCAAAGATAACGACAGAAAAGACGCTAAGCGAGTTGAGAATGGCTGCTCGTGAACCTTCACTATGTGATAATCCAAAGTAGAAGAAGGCATAATGTAAGGTGGTATTCATCATACAGAATAGAAGGATATACCACCAATCTATAGGTTTTCTCACTTTGAAGTCACGCTTCTTAGTACCTGCAATCGCCAATATAATCAGTCCCGAAAGACAGAAACGAATACCAGCAAAAAGCATTTTTGAGCCGGTCATATCTGCTGAGATGGCAAACTCTGAGAAGCCTAATTTAATCAAAGGATAAGCCCAGCCCCATGAAATGGCAGCTGTGAGGGCAAAGATAGTCACCCATAGAGGTTGTTGAAATATACTTTTTGTTTGTGTCATTAGTTGTTTGTTGTAATTTGAATTAATATTAAATCATTGAAAGTCAGTCGTTATTATGAATACTCTCTTTCCTTACTTTAATATGTATAAACTTGCTTTCATAAATTATTTTCATGGAAATAAGTTTTTATTTACGTGATAAAAAAACATTTATTTCCATGAAAATAAACTCCTCTTTTCACGTAAATAATTCACGAGAAGATATTATCAACGACCTGCATTCATTGTGCAAAGGTACGTTCTTTCCTCGACATATGTCGTCTTTTAGCCGCTTTTTTATCTCCGCTTAATTAGGTTATTTGTTCTTAATTGTTTATCTTTGCGAATAATTTATGCTTTATTAAAACAAATGAAGAAGTTAATATATTCCTTTTTACTGGCTTTGTTCGTAGCTAATGTTCATGCACAGTCTTTAACTGACACATTACTCCATGAAGTGTTATTAGAAACAGACAGTGGAAACATTCGTATTCAACTTTACAATGAGACACCACGTCATCGTGATAACTTCTTAAAGTTGGTGCGAAGTGGTGCCTATAATGGGGTGTTGTTCCACCGTGTTGTTAAAGATTTTATGATTCAAACAGGTGATATGGGCTCAAAGAAAGCAAAGCCAGGACAGGCTTTAGGTGACACGCCAGAGACCTACTCGCTCCCTGCAGAGATAGATTATCCGAAGCTTTTGCACCGTTGTGGAGCTGTTGCTGCAGCTCGTGAGGGCGATGATGTCAACCCTAAACGAGAGTCATCTGCCTCACAATTCTATATTGTATGGGGTATAAAGTTCTCTGATGGACAGCTTGATTGGGCACAGAAACGCCTTAACGAACATACAGACAGTACGGTGCAGATGACACCAGAGGTGCGTCAAATGTACAAGGAAGTGGGTGGTTCTCCTCATTTGGACGGACAATATACTGTCTTTGGACAGGTATTAGATGGATTGGATGTTGTTGAACGTATTCAACGCCAGCCTGTTGACGCCAACGACCGTCCATTAGTTGATGTCCGTATCCGTAAAGCAACCATATTGAAATAGGGTTGTCTTTATTATCTCAAACAGTAAATACAAAGTAAAGTTACTATAAATTTATGTCAATCAACAGAAAAGCAACAGCCTGTCTGTTTGCGCTTATGCTCGGAAGTGGAGTAGGTGTAGCAGGTAACAGGTTTGTCTATCGTGCTGTAAAGGATACTATTACACAGCAAAAAGACACCACCAAACAGAGTGTTCAGAAAGGTAAAGCACCTGAGAAAGAGAAAGAAAAGCCTTCTGCATACGACCAGCTTGTAAAGAAAAAAGGAAGTGTTCAGCAGGGACTCTTTACCGTAAGACATATTGATGACCAATGGTATTTTGAGGTTCCAGACTCTGTTATCGGTCGATACTTGCTTGCTGTGACTCGTTTTACAGCTGTTCCACAGAACTTTGGTAAGTTTGCTGGAGAGGCAGTAAACCAACAGACGGTTTATTTTGAGCAACGTGATGACAAGACATTGTTGCTTCGTGCATACGTACTTACGCAAGAAGCTGATCCGAAAAGTAGTATTTCGCGTACGTTGAAGGCATCTACTGCCGACCCTATCGTCGCTTCGTTCAAGGTGATTGGACGTAACAAGGATACTAAGGCACAGCTGATTGATGTCACACCATTGTTTGTTAAAGACAATGCAGTGCTGAGTGTATCGTCAGATAACTCTAAGCAATTGAAGTTAGGGGGCCTCATGGCTGACCGAACCTTCATTGATACGATGAAGGTTTATCCAATTAACGTGGAGATTGCTACGACACGTACTTATTCAAGTGCACCTTCTGCAGTACCTGCCTCTTATACAGGTGCGATGACAATCGGACTGAATACCAGTGTTGTTCTTCTTCCAAAGGTACCTATGCGTAAGCGAGTATGGGACAATCGTATAGGTTATTTTACGAATAGATATACTATCTTCAGCGATGATCAGACAAAGACAGACCGTGAGCAGTTTATCTCTCGATTCCGTTTAGAGCCTAAAGATAAGAGGGCATATGCAAAGGGTAAACTCTCAGAGCCTATCAAACCTATTGTATTCTATATTGATCCTGCTACACCAAAGAAGTGGGTTCCTTATTTGATGAAGGGTATCGAGGATTGGAATGTTGCTTTTGAGGCTGCTGGTTTTAAGAATGCTATACAGGCAAAAGAGTGGCCTAATGACCCAACGATGAGTGTTGATGATGCTCGTTTCAATGTTCTTCGTTATCTACCAGCTGAGATTGAAAACGCATATGGTCCTCGTATCGTTGATCCACGTAGTGGAGAGATTATCGAAAGTCATATTTGTTGGTATCATAATGTGATGAACCTCTTGACAAAGTGGTACTTTACCCAGTGTGCTCCATTAGATAAGCGTGCACAGACGGTACACATGGACGACAAACTTATGGGTGAATTGATTCGCTTTGTATCAAGTCATGAGGTCGGACATACACTCGGATTGCGTCATAATATGGGTGCAAGCCACGCTACTCCAGTAGAGAAACTACGCGATAAGAAGTGGGTAGAGGAACATGGTCACACTGCCAGCATTATGGACTACGCTCGTTTCAATTACGTTGCACAGCCAGAAGACAACGTTTCAGAGCGCGGACTCTTCCCACGTGTGAACGATTACGACAAGTGGGCAATCCGTTGGGGCTATCAGTATCGTCCAGAGTTCAAAGATGAGATGGACGAGAAGGAGAAGTTGATGACTGAGACAACAGCCATTCTTGCTAAGAATCCGCGTCTTTGGTTTGGTGGTGAGGGTAAGAATGAAGACCCACGTGCACAGACAGAAGACCTTGGTGATGACAATGTGAAGGCGAGTGATTATGGTATTAAGAACTTGAAACGTATCATTGCAAAACTTCCAGAGTGGACACGTCAGCCTAATGATCAGTACGAAGATCGTATGGAAATGTGGAGAAGTGTTGTTGGTCAGTATGGACGTTATACGAATCATGTACTGAAGAACATTGGCGGTCGTTACATTAACAATATGCCTGGTCAGAAACCTTATGAGGTTGCACCAGCTAAGAAGGGTAGAGATGCTGTTGACTATATCGGTCGTCAGGTGTTTGAAGCACCACTTTGGCTTTATCCTTCATCCATGACTGATATTGCAGGTACCGACCTTGTCGACGAAATCAGTACTTATCAGGATCGTATTCTGAAAGTGATGATGAACGGAACCATTATGGATAAGATTTATAAGGACCAGCGTGAGGCAGGTGCTTATCAGTTCAAAGACTATCTTAATGATTTGTTCCACAGTGTTTGGAAACCACTCACAGGTCTTAATGATATGCAGGTACGTACACGCCGCTTACTCGAGCGTAACTATGTAGACCAACTGAATAGCCTTTTAAATCCTGTTCAGAAAGACAAACCAACCGTTGCTGACCGTGCAAGTAATTCAGATATTATGCTCTATCTCATGCAGCATTTAGATACTGTTGAGCAGTTCTGTAAGGCACAAGCAGCACAAAGTGAAGGCATTAACCTCCTTCATTACAACGATTTATTGCGTCAGATTAAGTTGATTCGTGAGCGTCGTATGACCGTTAAGTAATCGTTTTAATGTCTTTCAAGCCATAGACAAGAAGTGTAGTCACGGTTTATGGTTATAATATACGTCCATAGTAGAATGATAAACGCTACTATGGACGTTTGCTTTTTACCATAGTGTTGCTGATTACCGCCCAACGCCTTATGCTGTGTTTACCATCTACCCTCATGAAAATAATGAATATTTGGAGAGGTTACGACCATGAAATAGTATATAAAACAAGGTGAAAACGTAGTCTGTGTGACTCAATCAAATTAAGTATTCCTACTCATTAAGTGAAGAATACCTATTTTAGAGTATTGCTGAATAGAAGTATTTTCTATATCTTTGCACAGTGATTAACAATTAAAGGTATTAATTTCAGGAATTTTAGATGAAGGTAATAAAGCTCACAGCTCTATTGTTATTGTTGGTGATAGGGCAAGGTGTCTGGGCTCAAGAGACGTCAAAAACAACAGAAAACCATATTGTCAGCATTGTTGTTAACGATAAGAACACGAAGGAAAGTGTAATTATGGCTAACTGTTCGCTCGACCCGTTGGGTTCTTTTAATGTGACTGATATAGATGGAAAAGCACTATTTCAAAAGGTTCCAACGGGAGTGTTCACGCTGAAAGTTAGTTATGTGGGTTATGAGACTTATACAAGTACGCTGAAGGTAGATAAGGATTTGACAGTTAATGTACAGCTTGTTCCTACCTCCTTAGCCTTAAAGGAGGTCGTCGTGACCGCAAAACAGAACGCATCTGGTGCTTCTACGTCTTCTATCATAGGCCGTCAAGCAATCGACCACTTACAGGCCTCGTCCTTAGCCGACGTCATGCAGCTTATTCCAGGGATGCAGATGGGGAATGTGGATATGACTCAGAAAGCTAATCTACAGCTCCGTACGCTACGTAATAATAACACAAGTGCCTTCGGATCGAGCATCGTTGTGGATGGCGTTCCTATCTCTAACAATGGCCAAGTGACGCAGGGACAGTTCTCCTCCACGGCCTTTACAGGTACTGACCTACGTCAGATAGCTGCCGACAACATAGATAATGTAGAGGTGATACGCGGTATTCCTTCTGCTGAATACGGTGATCTGACAAGCGGTCTTGTAGTAGTTCACTCTAAGATGGGTGTCACACCGTGGCAGATAAAGGCTAAGGTAAATCCTGCAATGACGAATGCTTCGTTGACAAAGGGCTTCTCTTTGAACAAGGCAGGTATAATGAATGTAAACTTAGACTACGCTAAGGCGTGGGGTGACCCACGTCAGAAGACACGCAGTTATGACCGTTATACCTTCAACCTCGGTTATAGTTACGACCTCAATAAGCATTGGCACACAGAGACAAAATAGCCGTATTAATTTTCAGTTGGAGAATGGTATCTCATTGTTCAAACAGCATCTTACGGCAGATCTGACACTTGGATATAGTGTTTCTACACGTGCCGACCTGCAATTAGCAGATGAGTCTTCTGTCTTGGCACAGCGTGTCTTGCTGAAAGACCTACCTTATTATGATGCCAACCTACTTCATGGACGCTTGCAGGTGATGTATCAGTTCCCTCTAACTATTAAGAAGTCGCGTGCTATGTGGTTTGTGAAAGCGTTCGGTGACTTTACTTCTGCTAACTCCGCTGGGCATCCTAATCTATATAATGTAGGTTTTAGTGTGGGCTTGTTTAATTGATATTATGGCTTTGGTGAGTATAATGTCTTATTCAAAGGATAGATTATAAAATCTCTATGATGGAGTAGGCTCTCCCTTCTATTAGTATCTTCTCTGGTGTAACATGGTAATTACACCACTTTCTATGGGCGAAAGGATGGGGGAGGGGCCACCTTTCCATGTTATCGAAATCGTTTTTACTCCATACAGTGAAAGGAACTGTAAGGGCGTAAAAAATCATTACATGATATAGTACTAAGTACCTTCAAAATAGGAGTGTAATATAGTCTGTAATCAAGTTTGTAACCATCAAGATATCAATGTATTATGTTTAGCATTGAAGAAGACGCCTTTCTTGCCCCAAGAAGGGCGTCTTCTATATCCAAGAAGGGCATGTTCTTGAAGATTGTTAGGCCTCTTCTTTCACCTTAAAGGGCGTGTACTACAGTCAAGAGGAGTGAAAAAAGTTGACATAAGGGTAAAGAAAAGCTCTCTTCTCTACCCCTCTGCTCGAGTGAAAGTAGGTGTCTAACGAGATAAAGTATGCTGTAGGTTTATGGGTTATAAACAATGGAAAATAGTTACTCTAACCATTAACACCCAACATTCAACACCCATCACCCATCAGTTATTAGCCTTTGCACGACGAAAAGAAATAAATAGGAACGCTTATTTCTTATGCTTACAAGCAGGACAGATAGACTCGTCCTTGTTAAGTTTCTCGTAGTGTTCCTTACGCTTAGGGTTCATCGGAAACCAACCTTTGACCACACGCTTCTCTTGAGAAAAGAGTTCGCCAATGCCCCAAAGGAAGGAAGCTCCAAGCACACCGAGCAATGCTGACCAGAAAAGACTTTGTATAAAAAGAGCAGAAACACAGCAAGTAAGACCCGCTAAGAGCCAGATCCACCATGGTTTTGTACCAAAATAATACTCTGTCTTTATGACTAATGGATGACAAAGTCCGATGATAAGAAACGTGCACACGGCCAGTAGAATACCTTGAAAATTCAATTCCATTTCATATAAGTTTAAGAATAGATTTAATTGTAAGTATATGAGAAATGCTAATAAACATGATGTTCTTAGCAAACTCCAAATCTTATAGGTGCAAAAATACAAAAAAAACTCTATCTAAAAGAGGCTTTCTCAGAATTATTGAGTACATTTGCAGATATAAGTCATAAATGAGAAAATACTTAAATTATGAACAATAACCAAACACTCATCGCTCAATGCGAAGAGAAAGCACGGCAGTGGTTGGCTCCTGCTTTCGATGACAAGACTCGTTCAGCCGTTGAGGCTATGATTAACAACGAAGATAAGGCTGACCTCATAGAGTCATTCTATAAGGACTTAGAGTTCGGTACAGGTGGTCTTCGTGGTATTATGGGCGCTGGCTCTAATCGTATGAATATCTATACTGTGGGTATGGCAACTCAAGGCTTTGCTAATTACTTGAAGATTAACTTCAAGGATATGAAGCAGATTAGCGTCGTTGTTTGCTATGACTGCCGTAACAATTCTCGTCTCTTTGCTGAGACTGTTGCCAATATCTTCTCTGCTAATGGCATAAAGGTCTACCTCTTCGACGATCTTCGCCCTACTCCAGAGTGTTCTTTTGCTATTCGTCATTTGAAGGCACAGGCTGGTGTGAACATTACAGCAAGTCATAACCCACGTGAATACAATGGTTACAAGGCTTACTGGGAGGATGGTGCACAGGTACTTGCGCCCCATGACAAGGGAATCATTGATGAAGTGAACAAAGTTAAGGTCGAAGATGTTAAGTTCGAAGGCAATAAAGCACTGATAGAGATTATCGGCGAAGAGATTGATAAGATTTATCTTGATAAGGTAAAGACCATTAGTATTGACCCGCAGGTCATTAAGAATCAGCATGACCTTAAGATTGTCTATACTCCGCTACATGGTGCTGGTCGCGTAATTATTCCACGTGCGTTGGCTTCATGGGGCTTTGACAATGTTCATTGTGTGAAGGAACAGATGGTGAAAGATGGTAACTTCCCTACTGTCGACCGTCCAAACCCAGAGATAGCAGAGGCTTTGACACTCGGTTTGCGTGATGCGAAGGCTCTCGATGCTGATATCTTGATGGCTTCTGACCCAGATGCTGACCGTGTAGGTATGGCTTGTAAGAATAGTGATGGCGAATGGGTACTGATTAATGGTAACCAGACTTGCTTGATCTTCTTATGGTATATCATTACTAATCGTCAGGCTGTGGGCAAGATGAAGCCAACAGACTTTATCGTAAAGACCATTGTTACAACAGAGGTTATCCGTAAGATTGCAGAGAAACAGCACGTAGAGATGCGTGATTGCTACACTGGTTTCAAGTGGATTGCACGTGAGATTGCACTCTCTGAGGGTAAGCAGCAGTATATTGGCGGTGGTGAGGAAAGCTATGGTTTCCTTGCAGAAGACTTCGTAAGAGATAAGGATGCTGTAAGTGCTTGTGCTTTGTTGGCTGAGATTTGTGCATACGCAAAGGATCATGGTAAGACTTTGTATGACATTCTTATGGATATCTATATGGAGTATGGTTACAGCCATGAGTTCACAATCAATGTGGAGCGTCCTGGTAAGAGCGGTGCTGACGAGATTCAGCAGATGATGAAGAACTTCCGTTCTAATCCTCCTAAGGAACTTGGCGGTAGTGTCATCGATGTTTACAAGGACTTCCAGAGTCTTGAGCTAACGAAGGCTGACGGTTCTAAGGAGAAGATGGATATGCCTGATACAAGCAATGTTCTCCAGTGGTTCTGCACTGATGGCACTAAGGTGAGCGTTCGTCCATCAGGTACTGAACCAAAGATTAAGTTCTATCTTGAGATAAAGGATACAATGAACTCAGCTTCTGATTTCCCTGCTTGCGAGCAGCGTGCTTGTGAAAAGATTGAAGCTATCAAGAAGAGCTTGGGTTTGTAATGGTCTATTTTTAGCCTTTGATAATATTTGCGAGGGCTTTATATTATAGTTAAAGCAGGAGTCTCTATAAAGTTTTATTTGTGGAAACTCCTGCTTTTTATTGTTTTATGCCTTCTTGTATATAAATCTTTGGATAGCTTTCTGTCTCTTTTAGTGGGCTACGCTATTTGATATTTTAGCCTTTCAAGTCATAGATTATTTAGTCTCTTGTATATGAAAAAGAGTGATATAATTTCAATTATTCAAGATAATGATATTTCTGAATATTATTCCTTGAAGAATTTATGTATTGAGACCTCTGCAAAACCTCATATAGATAGCGAAATCATCAATATAACTCATTGATTAT
>ERZ773212.1449-NODE-1449-length-10802-cov-2.846655_pt1 | contig 10802 bp, 9 predicted proteins | sample MGYA00581005_ERZ773212 | MGnify/ENA primary metagenome ERZ773212 (study PRJEB29015, sample SAMEA2738154) | human oral metagenome | biome: human oral; feature: human-associated habitat; material: saliva | place: China | collected 2196 ...
GGGGCGACCGAACGCAGCCGCGGTCGCCCCGATGGCAGTTAACCCCTCATAGGAGCATGACATGTCTTTCCCTTTGACGAAGCGAGTTGCGACCTTCTCTCTTGCCGGCATGTGTGCTTTGGCGATGGTTGTGCCAGCGATCAATGCTCCATCAGCTCATGCGGCAGGCCATCGTTTCAGTATCTCCGAGACTTTCTGGATCCGAGTTGACGGACGTGTCACTCACCAGTTTTCGCTCATCGAGCAGTCCAACTTCATCACTGAGGAAGCCTGTGAGTCTCTCCCAGTGGCATTGGAATGGTCTCGCGTCACCTACAGCGCCTCACCAACCTCAACTCGATGCACCATCGAAACCGATTTCAATCGCCATGTGAACCCCTATGTAGCTGTCGATCAGAATCGAAGCGTAACTTTTGCTGCTCGCCCCATCGCGCTTGAAGACCTTGGCCTTGAACTTCCCGAGGACACGACTCTCACCTACCAGTCCGTGAGCCTTTCCGGTAGAGGCTTCCACGCGACACGGGTAAAGGAGGGATCAGAAACTCGCCAGGACAGCACAGGGGATAACGTCTCCTGGAGGAATATCGGAAAGGATATCGTTGCCGCTGAAGGGACGATCGATGCCGACAACGATTTCCACACTCAAGAACGCAAGACCTATCAAGGTATCGAAGCCGTTGATATGCCGGGCGATTTGCAAGATGCTTCCGCTACTGTCAAAGCAAATGCAAGCAGCTCTAACAGCCCGTCCCCTTCTTCGAAGTCAGCGCGTTCAAGCGCAGGCTCCTCGGGAATGATGTCCGACCTCATGCAATTCCTCATTCGCTTGCTCCCAGCGATCGTCGTATTTGGCGGCGCGACGTTTATAACAAGGTATTCCGCTCGCCGGCGTCGCAAGAACAAGTATCAGAGCGGTGGATTCCCATTACGTGTTCCTACACCACTTCCCTCCCACAGCACGCCGGGAGCTTCTTCACAGACGCCAAGCCCCTTCAGCGTGAGCGGAAAGGATGCCTCTACCAGCGGGTTCTCAACAGGATCGCAGGCCCCCTCAACCAGCACGCCCCACGGCACTGTGCCCGCCGATCCCCGCCTCGCACCCAGCGATCCCAATCCGGCCTCGGCCTCGCAAATTCCGGCTTCTCCCTCGCCTGCTACGTCTTCAGAGCCGTACAACCCCTATGCGCCGGCCCCTGATCCCGCTTCTTCCCTGCCCCCAGCGGCAAGTCCCGCAGAGGCTGCTGATTCAGCACCAGACCCGTATTCGACCGACTGGCGAAATTCCCTCTAGGAGTATCTGATGCCTTTTTCTTTCCCGAGGCCCACAGCGTGCTCTTTCCTTGCCTGCGCTTTTGCGTGTGGGTTCCTTATCACGATTGGCTTGTCTGCCCCTACTCATGCTCAAGAGCAAGAGGTATCGATTATTGAAAGCGTGTACGTACGCAGTAGCGGACGTAGCCAATACGAGCTATCGGTCTTTGACCGCACTCAAACCATGACCGAAGCTGCCTGCGAGGCAGTCCCCTTGGCTCAACAGTGGTCGGTTGTCGAATTCGAAGCCAATTCTTCTTACAACTATTGCCACATCGAAACCGATTTCAACCGACACAAGAATCCCTATGTGGCGGTTGACTCAAGTGGACACGTCACTTTCGCCGCACAGCCTGTGAAAATTGAAGACCTCAACCTCGGTCTTCCCAGCAATACCGTTGTTTCTTCGCATCGGTTTTCTTTGATGGGGCGGAACCTGAAAACATCACTTGTGAGCGAAGGTGCCTCAGTGCGTCGCGATGATTCTGGCGACACCATTAACTGGGACGAGGTTTCTGAAGAAGTGGTCGCTGCCGAAGGAACGGTGGAAATCGACAACCGCTTCCGCACTCAAGAACGCGAGGAATTTAACGGCATTAGCGCTGTTGAAGTGCCCACTGATCTCCAGGCCCCCAGTGTCACGACTCCGTCCACCAGCAATGTTCAAGGAACCGGGGCGCTAGGGCGCCCACTCTATGGAACTCCAGGTATGCATTTGGTTCTTTCCTCCTGTGTATTCATCACCGCCGTTCTCGTGGTGATTTCTGCAGCTTTGATCTCACGCAGGAGGAAAAAGAAGGCCGGCTTCTACCAAGGTGGTTTCACCTCATACCAAGCTGGAGTGCCCTTCCCCCAACCATACGGTTCGACGACGCCCACAGGCACCTATACGCCGACCAGTATGGGCACACAGGCAGGATCAGGACCCACTTCGCCCTACCAGGGTTCGACCTCCGCTGGCACTCAAGCGACTTCTCCCTCTTCAACCGGCTGGCGCAACCCATTTGAGCCGCCAAAGAACTGAGCGTTTTCTACCGATACAGCTGGAGTCCTCCTCGACCTCACCCCACACAGGAGGGCACACTCCCACTAGACTGGCCACAGCCTCGGCAATGATCTTGGAAGGACTCATATGCGATCCACTCTGATGCGACGCGTGGCGCGCCTGCTGGGTATGTCAGCCTGCACGTTCCTAGTTGCTGGCAGCGCGTCTACGCTGATGGCAACACCTGCACTCGCTGACAGCGCCTATGTCTCCATTATCGAGAGCGTCACCTTCGCTGATATCGGATTCATCAGCTATGAACTCAACATCATGGATTCTTCTCAGACCATGACCGAAGAGGCGTGCCGTTCTCTACCCCAGTCGAAAGCCAGCGCGAAAATAACCTTTTCAAACGACAACAAGCTGTCCTATTGCAGGATTAGCGCAACGATCGTGGGTAATAATCCCTACCTAGCGATCAATAAACAGGGCGATTTCACCTTTGCCGCACGCCCGGTAGCCCCTGAGGACCTCCATCTTTCTTTCCCCGCGGATACAGATATCAAAGGCACGCGTTCGATCACTTTCAGCGCACCGAACGCCGCAGTTACCCAGCTTTCATCAGGGGCTTCTATTGACGATGGTTTTAATCACTGGGTCATTGTTAAGTGGAGCGGCGATGCACTGAATGCTCCCGTCGCAGCTATTGGCACGCTCAAGGTGCCCTCAAATTTCCACCCGATTATCCGCATGGAGCTCGGGGGTATTTCACCAGTTGATGTGCCTAGTGACCTCACGACCGTCAATCAAGCGACCTCGGCTCCGTCCAAAGCCGCGTCGCGACGTGCAACAAGTTCGCAGAATTCAAACTCCACGCCTGACGTCATTTCGTTTTTTGACACCATCTTGAGTTCGCTTCAAAAATATGGTGGTCTTCCGATAGTCATCATCTTTATCGCGATTGTCTGGGGCGTTGACTCGCTCAAAAAGAAAAAGAAGAAGAAGCAAAAGAAAGCAGAGCCGTCGCCACTCAGTATTCCCCAGTACTACGAGCCAGCTCGACCGCCTGCCCAGCCCAGCTCAGAGAATCCTTTTGAGGCGAGTTCTCAGCCCGTTACCGAGGCCGAGGCCTCCACTGCGCTCCCCTATCCAGAGCCCTCCCCATCCCCGACCCCGCTGGAACGCAATCCCTTCTCCTTAGAGTCTGTGTCCAGCACCCCGGACATTCCTTCGATTCCCGAAGCGGCATCGGCAGCCGAGGCCGCGGATGATCCTTTCGGGTATTCTCCTTCCGCGCAGGGCGGAACTTCATCAAGCAAAGCCTCAGAGGGACGCAATCGTTTTGCGCCACCGGAGGAATGACCCCGGATGCACGGGGTCACAGCAGCGGGACATCAAAAAACTAAGGAATTACTCATGAGGACATCTACTTCCAGAAGAAATCGCATTTTGCTCAGCATTGCGGCCTGTGTGCTCATGATTTCCTGTTCCTTATTCGGGGCAACGCCCACTCATGCTGTTCGCAATCAGGCGGAGATCAGAGAGTTTTTCATGATTTTGTCGGACGGCAACGTCAGTCACTCCATTACGGTTATCGACTATTCAAAAACGCTCACCCAAGATGCTTGCGATGCATCTCCCATGGTCCAACAATGGTCTCAGACTCGCTTCACCGATGACTCATATTTGAAACAATGCGAAATTACTACGGATTTCAAGCGTGCAACAAACCCGTACGTTGGAGTCGATCAGGATGGAAAGGTGACCTTTGCTGCGGCTCCGCTGGAGCTCAAAGACCTCTCGCTTGGCCTGCCCGAAGATATTTCCGTGATAGCACGTCGAGTTGATTTCACCGGCGGATACCTAGCCATCACAAAGGGCACGAAAGGCGCGGAACTCGTCGAAAGCAACCCGACGAGTGATTCGGTGAGATGGATTAATGACCTCGGTTCGGTCGTCGGTGCCGAAGGATATATCCCAGGTTCTTCTTCTTATTCCCACCCGATTGAGCGCAAAGATTTCAACGAACTTACGGCTGTTCCAGTACCGACCGAAATGACAGATTTCCCGCATACACGCACTATTGCGGCGCCGACGCAATACACTCCTTCGTCTACAGCAAGTTCATACACTCCTTCGTCTACAGCAAGCTCGCCATCACCCTTTAGTCTTGAGTGGCTGATCAACCGGGTCATCAACCCCGTAATCGGCGTGGGACTGGGGGGGTTTTTCGTGTGGTGCATGTGGTGGATACTGAAGAAGGGTCTAGAACGAAATAAGACTCAGGCGGGGACCCTTGCCTCCTCGGACTACCAAGCCCAATCTTCGGCGCCCCCCGCACCCACCCCGACTGTTCAAGAACCTCACAATCCTTTCGATTCGGAGTGGCGTAGCCCTTCGGCTTAAATCGACCACTAACGCTCGCACATCCTTGAATCTAAGCTCACCTTGAGGAAATTTATGCACCCCTATCACCGACACCTTCACCGCCTGCAGACTGGGACGGCTGTGTGCGCATCTGTCATCGCGCTGTCACTTTTTGCCGCTACCCCTGGTTATAGCGCCGAAAACGAAGCAAAAATTGACGAAGTCTTCACAATTCGGGAACCAAATTCGGTGACGCACGAAGTAACGGTGCACGATTTCTCGAAGACACTGACTGAAGAGGCCTGCCAAGCTTCTGCCCTTGCGCTGGATTGGTCCTCGGCGTCTTTTACTCAAGCGACATATTCGAACGATTGCACGATGCGCACGGAATTTAATCGCTACGCGAATCCCTATGTTGGCATCGACGAAGACGGGAAGTTAACATTCGCTACTTCACCACTGACCTTGGAGAAGCTGTCTTTGGGTCTTCCCGAAAATACAGTCGTTTCGCGTCAGAGCGTCACACTTTCAGGGTTTTACATGCGTTTCATTAAAACCAGCAGCGGCGCCCAACTGGATGACAGTAACCCCAACTTCAGTACCGTGGAGTGGCTAAATATTCACACACCCACCTTTGCTGCTGAGGGAATTGTAGAAAAAGCGAAGAATTTCCACACCATCGAACGCAAAAACTTCAATGGGGTTGTAGCAGTCCCCATGCCAACGAATCTTCAAGACGCGTCGTACGCGCGTCGCGCTACCGCTACAAGTTCACCCACGACTCAATCAGAATCGTCCTCGTCCCCCGGATCATTCACCCGACTGGTTCTGGCGATGACGGGGAGCATCTTATTTCCGGCAACTGTGATCATTCTCTTGCGTACGTGGTTCGACAGACGTCAGAAGCGCAAGGCCAAAACGAAGACTCCCACACCTCCGTCCCCCTTCAGTTCCTCTTCTATTCCAAGCGCGATGGGGTCTTCTGCTCGCACTTCCCCAAATCCTTTCGCGACGGATTGGGAAGGTGAAACGGATACAACAGGCGTTGCTCAGGGACACTCCGAAAAACCGGGTTCTTCATCCACTGAATTCCCCGGAGCCCCTGGAGATTCACCGCGAAATCCCTACGGACCGCCAACTAGCTAAGCACTTTGCTTCAGCATTTTTGCCACACTAAAACAATTCGATATGCTTGCAGAAGCTTGATTCAATTTCGAAGGATGTCTCAATGAAGCGTTTGTACTCGACGGCAGCCGCACTTGTGCTTGCCGGAGCGCTCGTTCTCCCCACAGCGACGAGCGCACAGGCAGCTAATTCAGATCTGACTGTCTCCGTAACTTTGAGCGTCTATAACAAGGGAAGTGTCGGCAAGGCTTTCGACATTTACGACCGCTCCAAGCAAATCGATGAGGGAAAATGTAAGTCCTTCTCGAACGGGAATGGCGACTACCGCATCGAATTCTCGCAGGGTGATAACTTCACTCGATGCTCGATCTTCCCACCCTTCGAAAGCGGGGATGCCGTCGGAAAGTACTATTCGCTGACCGAGCAGGGCGATTTCACCTTGGTCTATTCTGCAGACCAGTTAATGAAAGACACTGACTTCCTGGGCCGCCAGCGCGATATTGGTTTCATCAATGTCAACCCGCTGGTATTCGAACTTGATACTGCCTCTGAAGGTGCCCAGTTCCACGACGAAGACCGCGCAAAGCGTGGCACCAACGACTACTCGCCGGTTCACCAGGTCGTGACGTGGCAAAAGCCCACCGGAAAGGTGGCAGTCCACGGTAAGAAGACGAGCTCCTATCAGGGCCCTGCCACAGTGAATGGGCAATTTGGAACTGATATTCCTACCCTCAGCCCGCTGCCCGAGCCCGCTCCCGAACCAAGTGCGCCTGACCGCAACCGCACAGCTCCTTCGACTCCGGCCTCTTCTTCGTTTTCATCATCACTGATCTGGATTATCGGTGGTGTCGTAGCAGGTGTTCTGGTGGTTGGAGCACTGGTTATTTTCGTTCTTCGCCGTCTTTCTTCCGCTTCCAAGAGTGCTGACCAAGCATCGGGAGATGAACAGGCACATGCAGCAGCTCTGTCGACGCGCGAACGCACTCGTGAAGATAAGCGTCGCGAGCGCGATGAGCGAAAGCGTGCAAAGGCAGCGGCAAAGGCAGCTCGCCAGCAGAGCAGCGCACCCGGTGCAATTCCTCAGGGTTCAGCTCCGCTAGGCACAGCTCCCCAGAGTACCGCTCCCGTTACTTTCCAGACTCCTGCTCAACCTGCAGCGCAGCCCGCAGCCCCTGCTGCCCAGGCTGCCGTTCCGGCTGCTCAGCAACAGAGCGCACAGCCTCAAACTCAGGCACCGGCAGCGCAACCTCAGTCGGTATCGACGCAAGCTGCTACACCGCAGAAACAGACCGAAGCACCTGCAGTGCACATTCCTCCGGCACCGAAGTCAGCCCCTTCGCCGGCCCGTCATTCTGCGGTTTCCCAGCCTGAAGCTCAAACACCGAACCAATCGGTATCTTCCGTACAACCGACAACCGAACCCGTGCAGGCAAAGCCCCAGGTGGAAGAGCCAGCGGCTGCAGCGGCCTCAACCCCTACGGCAGCTGCTCCGGCACCAGCTGCTGCTCAGTCGCAGCCTGAGCAAGGCGCGCAGCAGCAGCAGTGGAGCCAGCCTCCTCAGCCTTCCCAGTCCCCCGCGCCTCAACCTGCCCCGCAGCAGTCGGGACAGACCCAAACACCTCAAAGCACTCCTCTTGCAGCCCCGCAGCAGTGGGGACAACAACCGCAGCAGCAACAGCAGCAACCCGCACCGCAACAATGGGGACAACAGGGATATGCTCCCATTCCCAGCCAGCAGCAAGCACCTCGCCAGCAATGGGGACAGCCAATTCCTCCCCAACAGCTGCAACAGCTGCAACAGCAAGGTATGAGCTTCCGCGGTCAAAGTATTGTTCCGCCGGCTCCGCAACAAAGCCAGCAGCCCCAGGCTCAGGGCTCCCCTTACGGTGCTCCTCAGCAGTGGGGACAGCAACCTGCACAAGGCCAGCAGCCCGGACAGAACCAGCAATGGCAGTCGCAAAGTCAGGTTCCAGCTCAGCAGCAATGGCAGCAGGGCGGCCAGCCTTCTCGCAATCCCTACGGACCTGCTTCACAGCAGGGCCAGCAGTGGGGTGGGCAACCCGCGCAGCAGCCCTACGGTGCCGGACAACAGCAAGGCCAGCAGTGGCAACAGTGGCAGCAAGCGCAGTCCGCTCAGCAGGCACAACAGTGGGGCGGGCAACCCGCACAGCAGCCCTACGCCCCTGGACAGCAACAGGGGCAGCAGTGGCAGCCTCAAAACGGTCAGGGCGCCCAGAATGGGCAGCAGCCCGGACAGACGCAGCAAGGCCAGCAGCCCGGACAGAACCAGCAATGGCAGCAGGGTCAGCAGCCAAATCCCTGGGCACAGGGACCCACGCAGCAATAATGAGCGAGAGAGCTCAAAGATAGGTTGAGGGCTTGGTATCACGTGATACCAAGCCCTCAACCTCTTCGTAGAAACCTTTAACGCGCTCTTCCCTCCATTAAGAACGCGCCAGAAGACCTCTACTCGATTACCTTCTCAAAAGACCACACAGGCACATCGTTCCCGTCTAATGACACCGAGTGCTCGCCGACAATTCTGTATCCCGCACTCGAATAAAAGTGTGCATTCCTTGGGGTGCAGGTAATAAATGCGAGGCAGCCTCCCCCATGGGAACGGATGTATCCTTCAATCCCACGTTCGAGGAAAAGTCTGCCAATGCCTCGGTGTTGAAATTCCGGATCAACTGCGATCACCGTCAGGAACCACTGAAAATCCGATGCTTTACGGACAACTGAATCGGCGGCCTCGGTAAAAGAGAAAAAACGCACTAAGCGATCAAAGCGCATGTATCCAAGGAGTGGCCTGCAGTAGCGCAAGTACTCAAGCAGCCCTGGCGGGCGGCGGTTCAGCAGCGCAACGCCAAGGATTTTCCCCTGATCTTCTAAGACCAAAACCGTGTGATAACGCACGAATACGCGAATCATGACGCCGTGGAGATCACGAATCCAGTCGGAGAATTTTTCGGGTTCAGCCAAGAGCCCCTTCACTGCCGTGTGAAGAGGGTAATTTTCGAAGGCTGCACCCGTGAGATCAGCGAGTTCATCTACCTGATCCTCGCGCGCAGAATAAACGTGCATGGCCTTCCCCGATCGTCGGTTCCTCATGTCTGGGTATGAGTGGATACTGAGGTTTTAAGGCTAATGCATCAACCTGCACCCTTACTTTCTAGAGTCAGTATGAAGGCAGAACAGCGCACTCGCAACAGTTTGCATTCATAAATGTATCGGGAATTTTTTGAGGAAATTTCAGGCGACTATCCGATCGCGCTTCCTAGCAGCACCACAGCGGTCTTCAGCAAAAGAACACCATGCATCCAACGCAACAAGCTAGGTCTCACTGAGTAGCGGTACCCTGAAAATATGTGGCTTCTCTTCGCCTTAGGCTCAGCATTCTTCGCTGGCATCACAGCCGTACTTGCGAAGCTTGGAATCCACGGCCACGATTCAACACTTGTCACAGCATTGAGGACTTCTGTCGTTTTCCTGGGCGCATGGATTGTGGCGGCTATCAGCATCAATGGCCACTTTGCCTCCGAGCTCACCGCTATTGCACCCAGCACCTACCTCTTTCTTTTCCTCTCCGGGCTTGCAACCGGCGCATCGTGGCTTTGCTTCTTCGCTGCGCTCTCTCGCGCTCCGGTAACTTTGGTGAGTCCAATCGATAAGTCATCGACCATCATTGCCATTGCCTTCGCAGTGATTTTCTTAGGCGAGAGACTCTCCCCTATCGCTTGCATCGGCGTTCTTGCTCTGACAGCTGGAATCGGCTTCACTCTTGAACCAGGAGTGCTGAGAAGTCTTGTCACTCAGCATGCACAGCGCCCCACGAACGCCCCGCTACCCGACGCACAGAAGGCTCCCACGGCCTCGTGGATAATCTTTGCGCTAGCGTCGGCAATCTTCGCAGCCCTCACCTCGATCCTTGGGAAAATCGGAATTACTGGGGTCGACTCCAATCTAGGAACAGCAATCAGGACTTCTGTCGTTTTACTCATGGCCTGGATCGTTGTCGCGCTTCATGCAAAACCAGCGCAAGTCCGCACTATTCCGCTGCGCGACCACGCTTGGATCGCAGCTTCAGGAATCGCAACCACGGCCTCGTGGCTGTGCTACTACCGAGCGCTCCAGGAGGGCCCAGCGTCCATCGTTGTTCCCATCGACAAGCTCTCAATACTGGTGACAGTTGCATTTTCGGCACTCATGTTGCGCGAGCGCGTCTCGGGACGGTATTTATTGGGAATCGCTGCTTTAAGCGCCGGGACCGTTCTTATGATCATCGGCTAGCCCGAGGAGGGAAAGTTATGCTACGCCGCGCAAGACTCGAAGATGCAGACGCTCTGTCCGCGCTTGCGTCCACGTGCTTCACGCAGACTTTTGGCCACCTATATGCACCCGACGACCTTGATCGTTTCATTCACGAGGCCTACTCCCCCGAGGTCCTTCGCGCAGAGCTCGCGGATCCAAAGCGCGCGACCTGGTTGCTTTTCGAGGAGCCTTCCTTGGATGCCGACGCTACCCCCTCCCCCACTCATGTGGACGAGGCCTCGGATGGCACCTTGATCGGCTACGTGACGGTTTGCCCCGCGCACCTGCCCCACCCCGAGGTCAAGGAGGGCGACGGAGAAGTGCAGCGCCTGTATTTGCTGCGGGAATACCAAGGTGGCGGGCGCGGTTCACGGATGCTTGAACATGCGTTGAATTGGCTCGAGACAGACGGGCCGCGAACACTATGGATTGGCGTATGGAGCGAGAATTACGGCGCACAAAAGCTGTATGAACGCTACGGTTTCACCAAAGTTGGCGAATACTCATTTATGGTCGGCGATCACGCTGACCGCGAGTTCATTTTGCGGCGCGATGCCGCGGTTCAGGAGTCCTAATGAAGACAGCACACTGGCATGCACTTTTGCTCACAGGCGCCGGGGTTATGCATTTCAAGGCGCCGCAGGTTTACGACGCGATTGTGCCACGCTGTCTCCCCGGGAACGCGCGCACCTACACCTTGGTG
>ERZ773212.1451-NODE-1451-length-10790-cov-5.314765_pt1 | contig 10790 bp, 7 predicted proteins | sample MGYA00581005_ERZ773212 | MGnify/ENA primary metagenome ERZ773212 (study PRJEB29015, sample SAMEA2738154) | human oral metagenome | biome: human oral; feature: human-associated habitat; material: saliva | place: China | collected 2196 ...
GGGGGAGACAACGACGGTGTTTTCCCAGTCAAACGGCTTTTTCTTAAAGTAATCGCCCAAGAGATACAACGCGGTGAGGTGTGAGACAGGAACGTCAAAGAAGCCTTGAATCTGACCCTGGTGCAGATCGAGCGTGATAACGCGATCAACACCAGCTTCTTCAAGCAAATTTGCCATGAGACGTGCAGTGATAGGCTCACGAGCAGCGGCTTTGCGGTCTTGACGCGCATAGGCGTAATGGGGAATAACGGCGGTGAAGTTCTTTGCGGAAGCTCGCTTGGCGGCATCGGCAACGATCAAGGTCTCCATAACCAGGTCGTTGACGTTCTTACCCGCAAGCGTCTGGATGAAGAAGACCTCATCGCCACGGACAGACTCGTCAAAGCGAGCATAGATTTCGCCATTAGCAAATTTTTCCAGCAATAAACCGGAGAGTTCAAGATGAAGGATTTCAGCAACTTTGCGGGCAAGTTCTGGGTTTCCTGTACCACAATACAGTTTAATGTTCTTCTCGACATTAAGCGGTTCACACAGTTGCTCGAACATTTAATCCTCTTTCTCCTCGAGCTTTGCGCGCCTCGTGGCGGCATATCCTTCAACAATACGCTGTTCTGTGCGCTCAAGTGCAAGAGCGTCTGCGGGAACATCCTGAGTGATGCAGGAGCTTGCGCCAACCAACGCGCCGTCTCCAATGGTAACGGGAGCTACCATCATGGTATCGGATCCAATGAAAACGTGATTACCGATGGTGGTATGGAATTTGTGATAGCCGTCATAATTGCAGGTAATAGAGCCGGCGCCCACATTAACGCCTTCACCCATGGTTGTGTCGCCAATGTAGGAAAGGTGAGGTACCTTAGAGCCCGTGCCGATGGTGGAGTTTTTGATCTCCACATGGGTTCCCGCTTTGGCGTGTGGCATGAGGTGCGCTCCCGGGCGCAGATACGCACGGGGACCGCAGGTGGCGCCATCTTCAATAATCGCGGAAAGCGCAACTGTTTCATCAACAATGCAACCATTGCCAACGCTTGTGTCGGTGAGGCGCGTATTCGGCCCGATAACGCAGTCGGATCCGACATGCGTTGACCCAAAGAGCATGGTCATCGGAAGAATTTCCGTATCCCGATCCACGGTAACGTCCGCGCCGATCCAGACCGTAGACGGATCGAGCATCGTGACACCTTCTGCCATCAGGCGCTCGTTGATTCGTTCCTGCATAATGCGGGTAGCGACGGCAAGTTGCGCGCGGGAATTGATACCCAAAGCTTCGCGGTAATCGTTAACGTGTACGGCAGATACCGGCTCGCCTTGGCTGACGTATATGCCGACCATATCGGTGAGGTAGTATTCGCCCTGTACGTTGTCATGGGCGAGAAGATCGATGTTTTTTGTAAGGCGACTGCCGCAGAAACAATATACGCCGACGTTGCATTCCGTCTCGTGTATACGCTGTTCCGGCGTGGCATCTTTGTGCTCGACAATGCCGCTTACACGACCGTCTGAAAAAACAACGCGACCGTACCCCGTGGGATCCGGTGGCGTCATGGTAAGGAGCGTGCAAGCGTTGTGATGCGCGCGGGTTTCATCAAGAAGAGCCGTAATCGTTTCCGGACGCATAAGGGGAGCGTCGCCATTAATGACAACGACAGGCCCACTGAAGCCGTCAACGGCATCGCGGACCACCCGAACCGCATGACCGGTACCCAGGCGCTCGCGCTGCTCGACATACTCAATTGCGTCAAAATCGGCAAGCGCATCTTTAATCTCATCGGCATGATTTCCCACAACAACAATCGTGCGCTCAGCACCTGCGGCTTGAGCGGCACGGACAGTCCACCAAACGATGGGCTTATCGAGTAGGTTGTGTACTACCTTAGGGTGACGGGACTTCATGCGCGTTCCCTCGCCTGCAGCGAGGACAATCGCAGTAAGTGGCATGTGAAAAGCCTCCAAGCATACGGTATGCGTTGACGCGGGAGTATTGCGTCCGTGTCCCTTACGCAGTCATCATATCAAACGAGAATGGCTGGGATAGTAGGACTCGAACCCACATTCCAGGCACCAAAAACCCGTGTCCTAACCGTTGGACGATATCCCAATGTACTCGCTACGTTGGATGTCAGCGTCCTCGTCAAAAAAAATGACTGCCTTAAGAGTGTATCAGCTATGGGCGGCAAATGCGCCACAAATTGCATCTAATACAAGAACTGCAAAAGTTTGCGCGTCTGCAAGGGTAAATGAACCGTTCGCCGATGTTTTTTCGGGAAGCGAAACGCGCACAATCCGAGGGGATCCCTCTGCCGATTGAAACGCGGTGCGAAGGCGTATGGGGAGCGTTTCATTTTCATCCATGCTTACGCTGCCGATAACAACCTTGCCTCGTGCCGGTTTGACGGGAGCAGGTTGTGAGGTAATGGCGAGAATCGCATCCGCGTGTGTGGGCGTTTTGATGGAGTCCACCAGCTCAATGCCCGACGCTTCGGAGGTCGCCGTTGCAAGGTTCACCACGCGTCCCGCAACGTTTCTGGCAATGGGGTCTTCTCCCGTGATGGCAAGCTTGATGGTTTCCAGTACGTTTGCGGCTCGTGCAAACCCCATGCCGCCTTGGGGATGCGGGCCTTTTGCCTGCTTGCCGGACCAGACATGACGCAGGCGCTCGATGGCGTCCAAGGTGTCTTGAAAGGCCATGCCATCGGCAAGTTCGCCGACGCTTTCTTGAAAGAGCTTTACAGCAGCCTCCGTGTGGACACCGTACTGGCCATCCGGTTTACCGCAGGAAAATCCCAGGATGTTCAGGCGTTCTTGAAGCTGACGCACGTCATTGCCGTGAAAGTTTGGCAGCCGCAGATACAGCGTGCGATCTCCAAGTTGGTAGCTTTCATCGACAAGCAGCATCCATGTGGCGGTATCAACGTCTTCACCAAGCGAAAGATCATGGTCAAGGCGGAACCGAGCAACGGCTTTGGCGGTGGAAGGACCATAGGTGTTCTTCTCGCGTTCAGAGTCGTCGATGGCGTAGTCGAGCCGTACCAATCGCTCCTGAATATCTTCAACGGCAGCGCCAGTGCTACCGGGTGTAATAGGATCCATGGTTTTTAGTTACCTCTCCCGATTCACAAAAAAGTCGGCCATTGAAAGCAGGGTGTCACGCGCTTCAGCGTCAAACGGAGCTTCTTCCAAATATCCTTTTGCCTCGGCTATAAGCGTTTGGGCGTAGGCACGGACATCGTCGACTGCTCCGGTAGACACAATGAGTTCAACGGCCTCCTCTAACAGTATAGGGTCATTTGTCTTTGACGACAAAAGAGAGATGAGTTTTTTATACGAAGCCTTGGCAACCGCAGCGTCTGACGTGCTGCTCTTTGTGTTGCTGCTTGCGGTGTCCTTTGCGCTGCTTTTTGTGTTGTCCTCTGCATTGCCCTCTGCGTTGGCGAGAAGCACCTCAATCGCTTTGACCACCAAAAGAGTGCGCTTGCCTTCCGTGATATCGGAGCGAAAATCTTTGCCCTGGGTCTTGGCATCGCCGACGAGGTTCAGCAGGTCGTCTTGAAGCTGGAATGCAAGCCCCGCTTTGAGACCAAAAGCTTCAAGTGCCGAGCGTTGCTCTGCGGTGCCTCCGCCCACGATGGCACCACACAGAAGCGGATATGCCGCCGAGTAGTAGGCTGTTTTTGACGTTGCCATAAAAAGATACTCATCGGGGGTAATGTCCCAACGATTCTCCTGCGTCCATCCAAGATCAAGCGCTTGACCTTCAAGAGTATGTTCCTGCATGGAGATAAGAGCGTCGATAAGGCGCAGCCGTGTTGTTTTGTCATACGCATTGCTGTGGCATATGCGTCTTATGGTATGCACAAGGGCGGCGTCACCGACATTGATGGCAAGTCCGGTTCCAAGTCGGCGATACAGGCAAGGCTCGCCTCGTCTCAGCTCAGATTTATCGGCAATATCATCGTGAATCAGTGCGGCTGATTGAAAGTCTTCGATTGCGCAGGCAACCGGTAGGGCCGCCTCAACGTTCCCATGAACCGCTTGCGTGGCGAGAAGCACCAGTGCAGGTCGCACGCGCTTGCCGCCCGTGGCGGAAAATTCGCGTAAGGGCTGGTACAGATAGGTGTTCAGGTCGGCGATGACGGAATTGCATGCAGCCGGTTTGGCAGCAGCCGACTTAGCGACGTTCTGCTCGACGTTCTGCTCGGCCAGCGTACAGCTTTCGGCCTCTTTGAGGTGTCTTTGCGATACGGGAATAGGAAGTCCAGCGTCCAGTTCCTTCTCGACACGAGACCTGACGGATGTGAGATAGTCGATAAAGTCCACGATAATCCCTTGTTGCTTGAGGTGCGAGCGTTAGCCGCGGTATCCGTTAGGGTTCATGGATTGCCACTTCCACGAGTCTCGGCACATGTCATCAAGATTGTATTGAGCGGTCCAGCCGAGTTCTTTCGCCGCCTTGGAGCAATCGGCGTAGTTGGCGTCTACGTCTCCCGCGCGACGCGGGTCAATAACGTAGGGGATATCCTTGCCACATGCGCGGGAGAAGGCCTTGATGATATCAAGGACCGAGCTTCCGACGCCGGTACCGAGGTTGAAGATCTCAACGCCCTCGCGACCGTTCATCCATGTAAGTGCTGCAACGTGGCCGGTTCCCAGATCGCAGACGTGAATGTAGTCGCGTACGCCGGTGCCGTCCGGGGTGTTGTAGTCGTTGCCAAAGACATGAACGGCCTCGCGCTTGCCAATGGCGGTTTGAGCCACGTAAGGAACGAGGTTATTAGGAATACCCGTAGGATCTTCGCCGATAAGTCCGGACTGGTGCGCGCCAATGGGGTTGAAGTAGCGGAGCAGGACAACGTTCCATGTGGGATCTGCGGTATGCATGTCGGTGAGGATCTGCTCGATCATCCATTTTGTCCAGCCGTATGGGTTGGTAGCAGGCTTTTTGGGGCTCTCTTCAGTCAGGGGCAGCGCGTCAGGATCGCCATAGACGGTTGCCGAGCTGGAGAAGATGATGGACTTGCAATCGTGTGCGCGCATCACGTCCAGCAAGGTGAGCGTGGAGCCGAGGTTATTGGAGTAGTACTCAATCGGTTTAGTAACGGATTCCCCAACGGCCTTGAAGCCCGCAAAATGAATAACGCGGTCGACATGGTGGGAATCAAAGATGTGATTGAGCTCCGAGCGATTGTTGACGTCGGCTTTGTAAAACGTCAGGCGTTCGGCATTCTTCTCGCCCACAATGGTTTTAATGCGGTCGATGACTTTTTCCGACGCGTTGGAAAGATCGTCAACGATAATCGCTTCGTAGCCGCAATTGAGCAGCTCAACCACCGTATGGCTGCCAATGAATCCGGCGCCTCCGGTAACGAGGACGCAGGTGTCTTTCGGATCTTTCTTCTGGCTCATACGAGACCCCTTCTGTGACGGCGCGAGCGGTTTTTGTGATGCACAAGGCTGCTGCGCATAATTTTTCTATTAGTAAGTATAAGGCTTTGCGCAGAATGAGGCTGTGCTCGGGTCGGCCTCAAGTAATTCAAATCGCGCTGCTTTGAGCGTGTATGCGTGTGTAGTCTACGTGTGGGCCGCACTTCTTGATCGTGCTTGATGCCGGAAACCAGACGGCGTGGGCCGCACACGCATGAGCAGCACAGGTACGGATGGCGAGTGGGGGGATCAACGGCAGTGGTTTCGGGGCGAGAAATACCGCGGTTTTTCTCGCCACACAGAGCGCTTCATGGGTTCGTATTTTATGCGGCAGATAGAGAGCTGTCGGAAGAGCCGCCGAAGGAGCTGACGGTAGAATTTCCGAAGGAGTTGCTGAAGGAGCCACTGGAAGAGCTGCCGGAAATGCGCCAAGTTGGTCTTGAGTTAACCAAACTTGCGGCAAATGTGGCAAAACTAACCATACTTGCAGTAAGTTTGGTGAATGTAGCCATACTTGCTGCAAGTTCGGCAGACAGAGAAGATTCCGATTTTAACTTTGTCATTCCCAGATAAAGGCTCGTGCCTCAAAAGGACGGAGTACGAGCGCATCTGCATCCGTTACGGTATCGGGATAGTTGCCAATGAGAACGTCAGAGCCATCGATTACAGTTTTCGGCGCGCAGCAAACCTTTTGGTCAGAGAAGTTTGCAAAAACGCGCACGCAACAGCCATCCAAGGTACGCTCGTAGGCAATGACCTTCTCGCTAGCGCAATCGATGAAGTGAACATCTCCCGCGCTGATAACGGGATGAGTCTTTCGGAGAGTAATAAGCTTTTGATAGAAGGAGAATATCGAGTCAGGATCATCAACTTCTGCGGCAGCATTGATGATGGTGTGGTTGTCGGGAATGCCAATCCACGGTGTACCGGAAGTGAAACCTGCGGTTTTTGAGGCATCCCATTGAACGGGTGTGCGCCCATTGTCGCGGGAGCGCTCGGAGATGATATGGAGCGCTTCTTTGGGGGAGCAGCCCCGATCCTGAAGGATCTTAAAGTAATTGAGGGATTCCACGTCTCGATACTGTGTGATATCGGTAAATCCTGCGTTGGTCATACCCAGCTCTTCTCCCTGGTAAATATAGGGAGTCCCGCGCAGAAGATGTGCGGTAACAGCAAGCAGCTTGCTGGACATTTCCCAGTAGCGCTCGGTATCGCCAAAGCGAGAATTCGGACGAGGCTGATCGTGATTGGCCCAAAACAGCGCATTCCAGCCGCCACCGGCCGTAATCTGTTCTTGCCACGATTTCAGCAGCTCACGAAGCTTGCCGATGTCCGGCTCTTTGAGCGCCCACTTGTCCCCGTTGAGGTAGTCAACCTTGAGGTGATGAAACGAGAAGGTCATGGCAAGCTCATGGTCAGCGGGATTGGAATATCGGATGCAGTTTTCAATTGAGGTAGAGCTCATTTCACCGACGGTCATCAGCCCGTCGATACCACCGCGCTTGACGAGTTCCTGCAGGTATTCGTGGACATGTGGCCCGTCGGTGTAAAAGCGCCTGCCGTCTCCTATGGTGTCGTCCTCAAAGACATCCGGCTTGGAAATGAGATTAACAACGTCAAAGCGAAAACCATCGACACCTTTGTTGTGCCAGAAACGCACTATGTCGGCAAGCTCGGCCCGGACGTTTGGGTTGTCCCAGTTGAGATCCGCCTGCGAAGTATCAAAGAGATGGAGGTACCACTTATGAAGTGCGGGAACCCATTCCCATGCGCTTCCGCCAAACTTGGACTTCCAGTTTGTTGGCGGCGTGTCGGGGCTGCCGTCGACAAAGGTATAGTAGGCAAGGTATTGAGGATCGCCGGTAAGTGCCCGCTGAAACCATGGATGCTCGGTTGACGTGTGGTTAAAAACCATGTCAAGCATCAGCTTGATACCGTGCTTTTTTGCCTCGGCCGAGAGTTCATCGAAGTCAGCCATGGTGCCAAAGAGAGGCTCGACGTTGCGATAATCTGCAACGTCGTAGCCATTGTCATGTTGGGGTGAAACAAAAAACGGAGTAAGCCACAGATAGTCAACGCCGAGCTTTTGCAGGTAGTCAAGACGCTGCGTGATACCGGGAAGGTCCCCGATGCCGTCTCCGTTTGAATCGTTAAAGGAGCGGACGTAGATTTGATACACAACCTTGGTGCCGAGAAACTCAGCGCGCGCACAAGCGCCCTTGGGATTGCTTGTTACTCGTGAAGATTGCCCTGACATATCCGCTCCTCTCATGGGTTTTTTGGGTCGAAAAGGTGCCGTTCTTCTCGTTTTATTGGGCCGAAAGGGCATCGTTTTTCTCGCCATCAAGCGTGATGACATTGGCATCGATACCTTTATCAATACCTTGACGCTTGCCGATGGTGAATGTAAGAACAAATGGAACCACTACAGCGATAATCATGCAAACGGCGAAGATGCCGATAAACTCGGGGCGAATTGAAAGAATTCCGGGGAGTCCACCAACACCAATGGAGAGGGCGTTGACGCCAAAGGCCGTGCAGACACCTCCTGCAATGGAGCTACCAATCATAGCGCATACGAAGGGGAAGCCGTATTTGAGGTTGACGCCAAACATGGCGGGTTCGGTAACACCAAGGTAGCAAGAGATGATGGAAGGAATGTTTACCTGCTGGGCATTTTCGTCATGCTTCTGAAGGACTGACATGGCAAGAACCGATGAACCCTGAGCAATATTGGAGAGTGCGATCATGGGCCACAGTGGAGTGCCATAGTTATTGGAACTTGCAATAAGCTGCATGTCAACGGCATTGGACATGTGGTGCAAGCCGGTGATGACAAGGGGAGCATATACGGCGCCAAAGATAAGGCCAAAGAGCCATGCAAACGGACTTGTGATGCCTGCGAGAACAATGTTTCCAATCCAAGATCCGATGGTCCAGCCAATGGGGCCAAGCACGAAGTGAGCAGCCATAACGGCAAGCAAAAGTGAGCAGAAGGGCACCACGATCATCTGAATGACGGATGGCGTGATCTTCTTGAAGAATCGCTCAAGGTAGTTGAAGGTAATCGCGGCGAGAATAGCAGGGATGACCTGTGCCTGATATCCAATCATGCGAACCTGTGCGAAGTCAAAATTCCATGTATGGGTAGCCCAATCGGCGGCGGTTGCTCCTGAAACGGCATATGCATTCATGAGCTGACCGGAAACAAGGGTGAGGCCAAGCACAATGCCGAGCATGGGGGTCCCGCCCATTTTCTTTGTGATTGACCAGCAAATGCCTACAGGGATGCCGGCATGGAAGACTGCCTCGCCAATAAGCCACAAGAAGTTATATACGCCCGTCCAGAAAACGGAAAGCGAAGCGAGGGTCTGGTTACCTTCAGGTCCAAAGTAGGGCATCTCGCCAAGCACGTTTCGGAAGCCAAGAATAAGGCCGCCGGTAATGATTGCGGGAATCAAAGGAGCAAAGACTTCGGCAATGGCGCCCATGGCTCGCTGCAAAATGTTTGTGTTTTGAAGAGCGGCTGATTTGACGTCTTGTTTTGAAGCCTCACTTACGCCGGAAATACCGACAAAGGTGTCGTAAAAGTCGGCGACGTCATTGCCGATAATAACTTGAAACTGGCCGGCTTGCGTGAAACTTCCTTTAACGGATGCAAGCTTTTCAATGGCAGCCACATCCGCTTTTGAAGGATCTTTCAAGGCAAATCGCATGCGTGTCATACAGTGTGATGCCGCAGCAATGTTGTCTGTGCCGCCAACGAGCTCGAGGAGTTCACGAGCATCATGGTCGAACTTTGCCATCTTTCCTCTTTTCCTCGTGGAACTAACTTATGCAAATAAGTTAGTTCATCGGAGCAATTTCTTTGGCGGAAAATGAAAAATCGACAGTTTCGTATCGCCGAACGGTATAAATTTGCCTATGAACGTCTTATGCAGATGATTTGGATAAGTAGGTGATATGCTGTTTTTGGTGAAAAAATATAAAATAATTGCAACTAAACAGCGATGGAGATATGCATGAAGGCAATTTATGATGAGATTTATAGGAATCTTTTAGGAAAAATAGAGCGAGGAGAATATCCCTACCAGACCTATATTCCATCTGAGGCGAATCTTATAAAAGAATACAGTTGCTCGCACAACACGCTCAGAAAGGCAATTGCGCTTTTAACGCAGCAAGGAGCATTGCAGCCCGTACATGGCAAAGGGGTGCGCGTTATTTACCAAAAGCGCCCGCGAGCTCTTTTTGAGCTGGGAGGTATTGAGACATTTCAAGAGGCATCTGAGCGCAATCAACTCGATACGGAAACACGGGTTCTCAAGTTTGAACGTATTGTTGCCGATAAAGACCTCGCACGCTACACCGGATTTGATGAGGGCGATGAGCTTTTGTATGTTGTTCGAGTGAGGATTGTAGGCGGTAAAGCATCGATTCTTGACTGCAATTATTTCCGAGCACGTCTTGTACCAGGCTTAACTCCTGATATAGCTCAGTTTTCAATCTATGACTATATCGAGAAGACCCTCAATATGCAGATTGCAACCAGCAAACGAACCGTTACCGTTGAGCGTGTTACCCGAGAAGATCAAGACTATCTTGACCTTGACGGAGCAGATTACCTAGCTGTGGTAACCGGACAAACGTTCAATTTCCAAGGCGCGATGTTTGAGTTTACGCAGTCTAAGCACCGTCCGGATTACTTCTCGTTTTTTACGGTTGCTCGTCGCGAGATATAGCAATGGTGAATCGCGTGCCTACGCCTTCGCGCGAGAGCACGTCGATAGAGCCGTCATGACTGTCAACGATCCACTTTGCAATAGAGAGACCTAGACCGGATCCGTCGTTGTTTTCCGCACGGGCGTTGTCGGCGCGCCAGAACCGCTCAAAAATATGTGAAGCCGCTGCGTCGGATATACCAATGCCTTCGTCTTGTATGGATACACGGACGTACTTCTTGTCATATGAAACGCCAAATGTAATGGACGTTTGGGAGGGAGAATAGCGGGCGGCGTTGTGGACAATGATTCTCAGGCATTGTTTGAGCAGTGCGATGTCGCCAACGACTTGATAGCGGGCTTCGTTCACGGCTGTTGCGTCAAAGCCCAAGACATAGCGATGATCAGGGTCAATCATTTCGGACTCTTCCCACACCTCATAGGCAAGTCGTGCAAAATTTACGTGAGTCGTGGTAAGGGTATTTCTGCCCGCATCGCCTCGCGCAAGGAAGAGCAGCTGTTCAACGAGCTCATGCATGTGCTCACTTTCGGATTTTAATGCGGCGATGGATTCATCAAGGACCGCCTCATCGGTTTTTCCCCAGCGATCAAGCATATCGGCATACCCGCGAATAACCGCAATGGGGG
>ERZ773212.1454-NODE-1454-length-10779-cov-7.734800_pt1 | contig 10779 bp, 11 predicted proteins | sample MGYA00581005_ERZ773212 | MGnify/ENA primary metagenome ERZ773212 (study PRJEB29015, sample SAMEA2738154) | human oral metagenome | biome: human oral; feature: human-associated habitat; material: saliva | place: China | collected 2196 ...
CCCCGCGGTGTTTAATCGTCCCGCCCGTGCGCGGCCCGCCGCCCCTGGCGGGGGAGCGGGCATCACAGTGCCCGGTCTTTGTTTTTCACTGTGTCGGTGGTGCTGAGCTTGTGCTCTTTGTAGGCAATTTAGAGTTCTGTTTTCGGGGTCGTGAAAGCTGTTAGGTCCTGACTTGTTGAAAATTTTTTAAACTTTTTATCAAAAGTGTCGTGTCACACATACAATTTATATTACACTTGAGTGCATAAGCCCCAGACTGGTGCGATGTAAGCCCCAGACTGGTGCGATGTAAGCCCCAGACTGGTGTGTGTAAAACAGGTTTGGCGCTAATCAAGTTCTAGCCTGGTGTAAGTAAAGCCAGACTGGACTTATTTGTATCCAGACTGGTGTTAGAAGACAACATAGTCTGAAGGAGTAAACATGTCGGTAGTATCCACTGTTCACGTTCCGTCCCCTGCGAGCATGGTTGATCGCATGGCAGTAAGCGCATTGAGCGCCCCCGTCCGCCTTAAGAATAAGGCTGATGAGCTCATCGTCCGATACGATGCATGGTTCCTCGTCCTCCTTGCCGTGCTGCTGGTGGCTGCGTTTGGTTTCTTTGTTGCTATGTCCGTCTGGTGCTTCCAGCGGGGCAAGGGAACTTTCTCTGGTAACTGGCATTGGAGCCAGCATGGTACTTCCGTCTTCATTGAGTGTCGCTAGTAGGGTACTCAGACTCTACATTTGAGAACTGTGGAAGGGGCAGTGAGATCCATAGGCTCATCTGCCCCTTCTGCAATAACTTGCAGTCACCGGTTAGTTTCTAGTTAACGCACGATGAAGGGTGTGACATAAATGCTTCTCGACGCGCATGATATTACGTACGCGTATGGGGCTGGGAAACCCGCCCTCACCGATGTTCATCTCCAAGTTTCTTCCGGAGAAATCCATGGATTGATTGGACCTAATGGCTCTGGAAAATCCACGCTCATGAAGCTGATAAGTAACCTTCTACACTCCAAAGATGGCGATATTCAGATTAGTGGTCATGAGCATCAGAGCCTTGCTGCTCGCACCTCCTTGATGTACCTGGCAAGCAACGACTATCTACCGGAATTCCTGACCGGTCTGGAATATCTGCGTTTTATCCACTCTCTGTACAAGGAGAAAGTGGATGAGAATGCTGTAGCGGAGTACTTTAAGCGTTACCAGATGACAGGTCGACAGCACGACCTGATGGAAGACTACTCCCACGGCATGCGCAAGAAAACTCAGCTCATTGCAGCGTTGCTATTGCGTCGACCGCTCACTCTCATTGATGAGACGCTTAACGGAATCGACATCGACGCAATTTACACCTTTGAACGCGATATGCGTACATTACGCAATGAAGGATGCGGAATCCTGCTGTGTAGCCATGATTTCACACTTCTAGAAAGGTGTGCAGACCGTGCTACCTTCCTTCACCGCGGCGTAGTGCTCGAGGATGACGCTACCGACATTCTTCTGGAGCGCTATGGAACTCTCGATGCTATGGTCCGAGAAACTGTGGATGAAATCGAGGGGGACCTATGAGGTTCAGTGCGGTTCATCAGCTCGTCCATTTTTATTTCCTTTTCCTGCGCCGCCGTGTTTTAGGAAGGGGAGTTCTGGCAAATCGACCAATTCGTTACGCCGTATTTTTTGGTGTCTTGGCACTATATGCAGGGTATGTTCTGCTGAGTATCACTGTTGTTAGGCAAACATTTAATAACCCGGAAATGGTAGCGCCACTGCTAGAAGGCATGGGTATCTCATCTATTTTCTGGGTTGCTGCGTTTTACACAATTGTGCGAATTCTATTCCTGAAAGCAGATGAGCTAACAGAACTTACGTACACTCTTCCTGCGACCAACAAGGAACGCCTGATTGCGAGTGTTGCGTTCGAGATGCTTCTCGTCGGAACAGCTACCATCGGTCTTTCAAGTGCGCTGGCTATTGCTTGTAGCGTTGTCGTGGGGTGGGAAGCCGTGGGGCTCTTCCTCTTTGGTGTTGTGCCACCAGCTCTTATTACCTATCTAATTCTTCTGGTAATTCATCTAGGAGTAGAGAGGCTTCTCGCCCTAATGGGAGTGGCACGTTTGCGTGGTCTTGTGATTCCTGCTCTTCTTGTGGGTCTTATGGCTCTTGCATTTAGCCTAATGCGTGACCAAAGCGTGGAGTACATGCGGATTCGTCTGTTTGAAGATGCTACCCCATGGGTGCCCCAGCTAGCGTTTCTCCGTATTGAGGAAGCTATCGGAGGGGTACTAGGAGCAGCGGGTGCTGTACTTGCCTTGCTAGGAGTATGTGGACTGCTACTAGCTCTAGCTATAGCAATTGCGCCGAAGGACTACACTCCGCTCAGGAGCTACTTCCTTGCTCTACCTGGAACTCTTGCGAGTACTCGATTCGGCACTTTGGTGCTGATGCAGTTCCGTAGCTTCGAGAATCAGTTTGTGCTGGTATCTGCAGTGGTGGCAGCTTTCGCAATTCCTTGGAAGAGCTGGGACGCGCCTCCTGCGTACATTATGCTCCCAGCTTTCTTAGGAATCTACGCGTACGCGTCTTCTGAACCTCTGCGTCGCCTTACTCCGTTCCGCCAACCGGCAGGTGTGTTTTATCTTCAGCTGATCGGTTCGCAGGCAACGATCATGCTTGCGCTAGGTGCAGTTCTTGGAACGGTTTATCTAGCGCAAGGAGGTCAGCTATCAGCTATCTTGACCGTTTTTGGGTTTGGGCTGGTATCCATCGTCATGACTAATCTTGTGGGTATTATCTTCCCGCCTGAAAAGGGAAATCCATTCTCTGTGGTGATTGGTGTGATTCTTCTGCTATCGGTCGTTGCAACTTTTGCGTTGGGCCTGAATATGTTTGGGCTCCCAACGGAGGTTAACGTGACCATTATTACGGTGCTTCTTGGATTCGCCGTGTTCTTTAGTGTTTTGGGAATTTCCCGTAATGAAAAAGGAGTGCGCCATGAAATGGTTCATCTATAGTATTTCTTCGCTTGCTACTGCAGCAGTAATTACTGTTTTGGTGGTTGCCGGAAGCACCATCTATACGCTCTTTAGCTTGGGCGAGAATAGTCCTATAGGAGAGGCGTTCTTTGGGGCAATGCGCTTGCAATCAGAGGCGATCCCGGATGGAGGAGTTCGCATGCAAATGAGCATGGTAGATCCCGCACCAGTGGTGGTGACGCTCATTCTCTTGACGGCTTTCATCTTTGCTGTGATTGTGGCGTATAAGCGACTTTCCGCCTACCGTGCTCAGCTCATTGCAGAGAAATCCTAAGGAATGAGTCGCCGAACTCTTGAACTTTCACAGGAGACGTCCCTGCTGCATCAATCGAGGCACTTAGCGGTTGCTATATTGTGGTCGCTACGGTGGTTCCTCGCGATATGGTGCGGATGTACCGCAGGCATGATTCTCTGGGCTACCAGTGCGGGTGTGCCAGGACTTGCAGAGCCGCTGATATGGATTCTGGTTCATGCGCTTGGCGGATTGACGTTGGGATTCATGATTCATGAATTAGCGCATCTAATTGCTTTGCGGGTTTTGGCCCCGAATATTGGAGTAGTTTCGCTTGAAATTACGCCTTTACGGGTGAGCCTGCATCCGCACGGTTACATGACGGGCCGGCAAGTAGCAGCTGTTGCAGCCGCTGGGCCGGGTGCCTGTACCGTGGTTGGGGCAATCCTGTGGGTGTTACCTGCCAATTACGGGCTTCATTGGTGGTATCTTACCCACGTCATATTCCTTCTCCCCATTTTCGGGGACGGTCACGCGTTGGTGCGAGGCCTGCTACTTGGTACTAAAGCTAGCCATGTGGGGGAGAACTGACTGTGGGATTCCATAACTAAAGGCGGTTACGTTTTGAGGGGCGGGGAGTAATCCCCGCCCCTCGGCGTTTAACCCGCCCACAAAACAGCCGAAAAACCGTAGAAAAACAGGGCAGGGGAGCAGGCATCACAGTGCCCGGTCGTCGCCTCCACACGCGCAATGCGGTACCCTTGAGCAGAAGGCAGGTCTGCCGGTGCACAGACCCACACACGCCAAAACACCCGCAGAAATGCGCCCAACACACCGCACCACACAAACTCAACACTGCACCCACGCAGCACCGTATTCACCGCATACAGCCGTATTCACTCAATTCACTCACCACGCCGCCTTCAGCACCGAACGCGGTACCCATCGAAAGAATTGAGCCCCTCATGCCCGATACGCCCATGAGCATCAACGCCATCAACTACGGCGCAGACCCCACCGGTGCCAAAGACTCCACCGCAGCCATCCAGCGCGCCGTCGACGCTGTCGCCGCACGCGGCGGCGGATCCGTAGAACTACCCCGCGGCATCTACCGCGTCTCCTACCCCTTCATCGAAATCAAGCACCGTGTCGAGGTCATCGGGCAGGGCCCCGCGACCGTCGTCATCGCCCACTCCGACCGAGCCATTCCCACCACCAGCGACGGGTACATCGAGTACACCGGTGTGTTCCACGTGGGTAGCTACACGACCCCCGTCTACGGTGCCTACAACGCGAACAAGCCCATGCGCATGGGCGTGCGCAACCTGCACATCCGCACCAACGCGGCTAACACCCCCATCGCCAGCTACCGGCTGGATGCTCACACCGCCCCGCTCGACCACGTCGCCGGGATCATTATGCACACGCACTTCACGGGTGACCAGCTCAACGAGCCGGACGTCGTGCCCGTCATCGCCGGCGTGGAAGTCTGGGACACCGCCATCGGCGTGGCCGTGCTCGGCCTGGACGACCAGGGCATGAAAATCGACGACGTGACCGTGCGCCGCACCCTCAACCAGGGTCTGCTACTCGGCAAGCCCGTCGGCCACCGTCGCCGCGGCACCGAAGGCCAGAACTCCGGCGCGGCCGACAACAAGCTACGCGGCGTAGACGTGGCCGAAGCCAACCTCAGCGGCGGCTCCTACGCCGGTATCGAGGTGTACGCGGCCCAGTCCAAGTTCGAGAACTGCTCCAGCAATAGCAACCACCGCACCCTCGGCAAGAGCGCCCTCTACGAACCCGGCACCCGCAACGCCGGGGCGGGCTGGATTGTGCAGGGTGAGCGCAACATGTTCATTGGCTGCACCGCCCGCTCCAACGCGGGCCACGGCTGGCTCGTCGAGTGGGCCAATAACGTTTTCATCGGCTGCGCGGGTGAGGCGTCCAGCTGGGCCGGAACCGTCAGCGGTGCCGCCCGCGCCGACGAGGCGGCCAACTGGTACATCAGCCGCAACGCCCGCGGCACCCGCATGGTCGCCCCCGTCTCGTACAACCCGCCCGAGCAGGCCGCCTCGCTGTACGGCTACTACATCGAAAACAAGATTTACGATCTTCGCATTACCGACGGCGTTGCGCAGGACGAGCGCATCGGCGACGGCAATATGCTGGGTCGCCGTGTCTACGTAACCGGTGAAATGGGCGCGAATGTGGTGATTGAGGTGGAGGACCTGCGCCACACCACATCTACGCCCGCGCAGCTTCGCGTGGAGGCGTATAACGTCATGCGCGGCTAGGGCCCGGGCGGGGGAGCCGCGCGCTAAGAGGTTGTACGTCGGGGCGACCACTCACTAAGAATTCAATTTCATCTTGAATAAATTTTCGAGATGTACTTTAACTTTATTAAAAGGGAAGGTTTAATGCTGTCGCCTGCCCGGAACCGCTCGCGCGCCGCGGTCGGCCCGGTGCCTTCCTTCGGTGTCGCACCGACCCAACCGGTTCCTTCCGGCCGGTTTCCAACCACAATGTACGAGGACCGCACCATGCTTTCGGCTTTCTCACGCTCCCTTGCACCCGCACGACCCCTGCGTCGCGTGCTCACCCTGACCGTCGCCCTCGCCCTGGGTGCCTTGCCGGTGGGCGCATCCGCAGTGGTGCCCCACCCCCAGACCGCGGTGGCCGCCGTCCAGCCGCCCCGAAACAACGCTGACACCGAGTACAACACCTGCGTTGAACGCCTCGTGGGCGATGCGTCCCCCACGCCCGGCGTGTGGGCGGTCTGCCACGGCTACCTCGGCAGCGAAGAATACACCGTCACCCGCCGCCACAGCAGTGCAAGCGTCACCCGCGGCCAGCTCGTACGCATGCTCTACCGCATGGCTGGATCGCCGACCGTCAAGAACCTGCCCAAGACCTCCCCCTACAAGGATGTGGCAACCGCCGACCCGGACTACCCCGCCTACATCTGGGCGGCGGATGCGGGCATCACCTCCGGCTGGGATGACGGGCTCTTCCACCCGGACGACTACGCCACCCGCCACACCCTCGCCGCGTTCCTGTATCGCGCTGCAGGTAGCCCCGACGGTGCCGCGCGCCTGCGCCAGATCCGCCGTCCGCTACGTGCCGAAGTCAAGAAGGCTGAGCAGTTCAAGACCGAAAACCGCTGGGCAGCCCGCACGCTCGGCACCTACCCCGAAGTGGACCGCGACGGTGACGGCGCGGCAGACGTGGTGGACCCCGCCAGCCCCCTGTACTTCTCCGATGCCCTGTACATGCTCAAGGCGTACGGCGATAAGGGCCTGAAGGTTGTGGGCACTCCCGCCGTTGACTAGGAAGCTGTTGACTAGGAGTAATACCGACTAGATTCAGTGCTAACTAGATTCAGCGCTGACTAGCGCATATATTCACCGCCCGCCGGTGCGACCCAATAGGTCGCGCAGGCGGGCGGTGTGCTGTTCTGGTAGGTTGCGAGCGCCCGTGCCGCCGCGTAATCGCCTCCGTGCAATGAAAAGCGTCTGCACTGCACCCGCTAAGCTAGAAGGCATGAAGATTGCCACCTGGAACATCAACTCAATCCGCGCCCGCGAAAACCGCGTTGAGGACTGGCTCGACGAACACGAGGTCGACGTGCTCGCCCTGCAGGAGACCAAAACCAAGGACGAGACCTTTCCCTTCGACCTCTTCGAATTCATGGGGTACGAGGTGGCGCATTTTGGGCTGAACCAGTGGAACGGCGTGGCGATCGCCTCCCGCGTGGGCCTCGAAGATGTGCAGCGCGGCTTCGATAATCAGCCGCACTTCGGCAAGCCCGGCGAGCCTGAGGTGCTGGAGGCGCGCGCTATCGGCGCGACCTGCGGCGGCGTGCGCGTCTGGAGCCTCTACGTGCCCAACGGCCGCGGCCTGACCGACCCGCACATGGATTACAAGCTTCGCTGGATGGAGGCGCTGCGCCAGAACGTGCACAACGAGCTGGCCGCCAACCCGCAGTCGCAGCTCGCCCTGGTTGGCGACTGGAACGTCGCCCCCGAGGACGCCGACGTGTGGGACATCGACTACTTCCGTGATAACGAGCTGACCCACGTCTCCGAGCCCGAGCGCCGAGCCTTCGTCGCCCTGCTGAAGGAGGGCATGGTGGATGTGGTGCGTCCGCACACCCCGGGCGAGTACACCTACTGGGACTACCAGGCGGGCCGCTTCACCAAGGATGAGGGCATGCGCATTGACTTCCAGCTGTTCTCGCCCGCGCTCGCCGCACGCGTGGAACGTGCCTGGATCGATAGGGTAGAACGCGCCGGTGAGGGCGCGAGCGACCACACGCCGGTGGTCGTGGAGATTGCCGACTAGGCCGAGCCATAGCTTTGACGGGTGCTCAACCCGGGATATTTACCGCGGGAGGCGGGGGATGCGTTCCCCCGCCTCCCGCGGTTTTGCGTCTCGGGGGCGCAGTCCTCCCCAAAGTTTCCGTGTGGCTTAGTTGAAAAGTTCGTCTAGCCGAACTATTGTTAAATTCCGCCCGGGACGACAGGCAAAAGCGCATCATGATGCCTGCGCAGACACACCGTGTCCCTATCGTCCCGGCGCGGCAAATCCCAACGCATCAACCACATACTCAAACCCGTGACTTCCAATGAAGGATGCCTCATGAACGCTCTCACCCCCGCAGGCGGCAACGCACGCCGCCTCATCCAGGCGCTCTGCGCCGCCCTCGCACTCACCCTGCTACTCGTACTCACCGGTTGCGGTAGCACCGCCAGCACCACCGACGGCGCTAAGAGCAGCAGCGGCAAGAAGACCGTGCTCACCACCTTCACCGTGCTCGCCGACATCGCCCGCAACGTGGCAGGCGACGACCTGAACGTCGAATCCCTCACCAAGCCCGGCGCAGAGATTCACGAGTACGAGCCCACCCCCTCCGACCTGAAGAAGGCACACGCCGCCGACCTGGTGCTCGACAACGGCCTGAACCTCGAATCCTGGTTCGCCAAGTTCGTTGAAGAATCCCACGCTAAGCACGTGACCGTCTCCGAGGGGGTCACGCCCATCTCCATTACCGAGGACGCCTACGCGGGCAAGCCCAACCCCCACGCCTGGATGAGCCCCAGCAACGTGCAGAAGTACGTGGACGTCATGGTCCGCGAGTTTAGCGCCCTCGACCCGAGCCACGCCGCCGACTACAAGTCCCGCGGTGAAGCCTACAAGAAGCAGCTGCAGCAGGTGCGGGACGAGCTCGTCAGCGAGATTTCCACCCTGCCGGAGAACCAGCGCGCGCTCGTCACCTGCGAGGGTGCCTTCTCCTACCTGACCTCCGACGCGGGGCTGAACGAGAAGTACATTTGGGCGGTCAACTCCGAGCAGCAGGCCACCCCTTCGCAGATTTCCTCCACCATCGACTACGTGCGCGAGAACCACGTTCCTGCCGTGTTCTGCGAATCCACCGTCTCCGACAACCCGATGCGCCAGGTGGCCGACGCGACCGGCGCCCGATTCGGCGGCGTGCTCTACGTGGACTCCCTATCGGACTCGAACGGTCCCGTGCCCACCTACCTGGACATGATCCGCTACGACGCACGTACCATCGTTGCGGGCCTCAAGGGCAACTCCTAAACCCGGCATAAACCCCGAATAAACCCGGGCCAAACCCGGTATCGAAAACCCCGGGTAAACCCCAAACCCCCGATAGGATAGGAGGGGCGGTCGCCTTCTTGGCTCCGCTCCTCCCACGCCGTTAACACCCGCTCACACAGCACCCACTCACCAACACGCAAGCAAGTACACCCGCCCCACGCATACGGTGACCACCAGAAAGAACACAAGGAATGAGCACTCTTCTCAGCTGCGAAAATGTGCACGTGAACTACGGGCCAGTCCGCGCCCTCACCGGCGCATCCTTCACCCTGGACACCGGGCGTATCTGCGGCCTGATCGGCATGAACGGCTCCGGCAAATCCACCCTCTTCAAAGCCATCATGGGGGTTGTGCCCGCGCACGCCGGCACCATCACCCTGGACGGGCAGGCCGTCGGCGGCAAGCGCGCCCACCGCCACCGTGCCGGAATCGTCAGCTACGTTCCGCAGAGCGAGGAGATTGACTGGACCTTCCCCATCTCGGTGCGCGAGGTCGTCAGCATGGGCCGTTACCGCAACCTCGGCATCACCCGCCGCCTGCGCGCCGCGGACCGTGCCGCCGTGGATGAGGCGCTCGCCCGCGTGGAACTGACCGACCTGGCCGACCGTCAGATTGGGGCGCTCTCGGGCGGGCAGCGCAAGCGCGCCTTCGTAGCCCGCGCCATCGCCCAGGGCGCCCGCCTGCTGCTGCTGGATGAGCCCTTCGCCGGCGTGGACAAGCGCAGCGAGGCCATGCTGATTCAGGTCATCGAGCAGCTGCGTGACGAGGGTGCGACCGTGCTGGTTTCCACGCACGACTTGGCGAGCCTGCGCCAGTTTGCCGACGAGGCGCTACTGCTGCGCGGCGATATTCTGATGCACGATACTCCCGAGAAGGTGCTCGCCCCCGAGAACCTGGTGCGCGCCTTCGGCATGGAGGTGGATGCCGGCGCGTCGGTCGCTACCGGTGCCGCTGCCCCCGGTGCTGCTACCTCCGGCACTACTACGAACAGCTCTGCGGAAGGGAAGAACTAAGAATGAACATTCTGGATTTTCTGGTGGAACCGCTCACCCTGCCCTTCATGCTCCGAGCCGTGGTCGTCACCGTCATCGCCGCCGCCGTCTGCGCCCTGCTCTCCTGCTGGCTCGTGCTACTCGGCTGGTCGCTCATGGGGGACGCCATCTCCCACGCGGTGCTGCCCGGCGTGGTGCTCGCCTACATTTTCGGCGCGCCCTTCGCCGTCGGCGCGGTGGTTGCCGCCCTCGTGGCGGTGGCCCTCATCGGCGGGGTGCAACACAGCGGCCGCGTGCGCGAGGACGCCGCCATCGGCATCGTGTTCACAACCCTCTTCGCGCTGGGCCTGGTGCTGATTTCGGTCACGCCGTCCAATACCGACCTGAACCACATCCTCTTCGGCAACGTGCTGGGCGTGTCCTGGGCAGACGTCACGCAGGTCGCCATCCTGGCGGTCCTCGTGGCGGCCGTGCTGCTCATTAAGCGCCGCGACTTCGTGCTGTACGCCTTCGACCCGGGGTTTGCGCGCGCCGTTGGCCTGCGTCCGCGCCTGCTCGGCGCGCTACTGCTCGTGATGCTGGCGCTCACCTCCGTGGTGGCCCTGCAGATCGTGGGCGTGGTGCTGGTCGTGGCGATGCTGGTTATCCCCGGCTCCACGGCGCGCCTGCTCACCGACCGCTTCGTGCCGATGCTCGGCGTGAGCGTGGGGGTTTCGCTCGCGGGAACGCTGACCGGCCTGTACGCCAGCTACTACCTGGACGTCTCGCCGGGCGGTGCCGTGGTCGTCACGCAGGGGCTGCTCTTCGCGGTTGCCTACGCGTTGGCCCCGCGCTATGGCCTGGTGGCGCGCCTGCGGGCTCGTCGACAGGTCGCCGAAGCCTAGCGGCCGGCACAACAGCGGGCGGGGACACTTCT
>ERZ773212.1456-NODE-1456-length-10776-cov-2.967727_pt1 | contig 10776 bp, 7 predicted proteins | sample MGYA00581005_ERZ773212 | MGnify/ENA primary metagenome ERZ773212 (study PRJEB29015, sample SAMEA2738154) | human oral metagenome | biome: human oral; feature: human-associated habitat; material: saliva | place: China | collected 2196 ...
TGTTGAAATGGATATGTATATTTGGTAATGTTAGGATACGGGCACGATGAATCGGTCCCCTATGCCTGACGGAATGTTCGCCACGTGTTTCGTGGGTGAATGTTGCGTTATAGGCAGGTTGTTTGCAGCATTTTGGCAGACCGCAAGCAGCTGTAGGGGCCGATTTATCGTGCCCGCATATCCGCAAACAACCACAAAATGAGGAACGAACATACGTGTGTGGTGGAATGAATATACGTATTTGATAATGTGGACATACGTGTACGAGGAAACGAATATGCATATTTAATAATGTGAAAATGCGGGCGCGATGAATCGGTCCCTACGCCTGGCGGAATGAAATGTGGGGTATTCGTGGTTGAATGTGGACATTTTGCGGAATGTTCGTGGGATATTTCGTGGGCGGACGTGGTATTGTTGGCAAACCACAATGCCGAAGATAATTGATATTACAACTGTTATGCTCTGTGCAAAGAACAATACAGAACACACAAAAAACACACTTTGGTAAAACAAAAACAAATAAACGAAATATAAAAAATGGGTACACTATATCATCACTATTAAGTATTGATTCTGTAGTTTTTACCGTTTCGTACAAAAAAAGTACTATAAAGTAGGTAAAAAGAGCATTTTCTTTAAAAATAAAATCACGAAAAATAAGTATTGTGTAAAGCATTCTTTCTTCCTAACTTTGCACTGCTTAGATAAGCTAAACAATAAAATTCAAATTTAATATAAACATAAAACAACAACAATAAAACAATGAAGACAAAGTTTTTTGCGGCTCTTTGCTTTGCTGCCGCCCTGTTTACATCGTGCAGTAAAGATAATAACGATGAGCCTAAAGTTAAGCCTACACCTGGAACTGAGCAGCCTACACCAGAGACAGCACAGATTAAGCATTTCGAAACACTTATGCCTGGCTACGATTCGTGGGTTTATGTAGACCTCGAAACTGGTAAATACGAACAACAAGAAGAGCTTGGCGCACGCGAATATCGCAAATACAGCACAATGAAAGACTATGAAGTGGTGAAGACAGAACCTGCAAAAGGTAGCGAGAAAGACCTACCAAAGAAGTGGGATTTAGCCTTCCATATTACCGATGTTCGTACCAATGGCGGTGCAGTATTGATGACCGACCAAACCAATATTAGTAGTATTAAAACACTTCCACAAGGCGATTATGTTGCAGATGAACCAAGCGAGATATTCGTAGAGTTGGGTGCTATGAAAGCAGGCGGCCTTATGGTAGTGTCAAAAACTATGTTAAACAAAGAAATGGCTAAGTGGGCGAAGAGCACTGGCATGGGTAAACCAAAGATAATTAGCGACAAAGTGTTTGCCGTTAAGTTTAAAAATGGTAACGAAGCCCTTATTTTGTTCAAAGATTACTTAGACGCTACTGGCAAGAAAAAGGCTGTAAGCTTCGACTATAAGTTTATAAAGAAAGCATAACAGAGGCAAACTCTTTTATGCTAAACCATAGCACGAGCGATAAACATAGTGGCAGAAGCATTGCCAATGTTTATCGCTTGGAACGTGGTTAGCTGTAATCTACACCTTATTATATATAGGTTCACATGCCTGTCGTTCCCCTTCGGGAGAGCGATAAGGTGCACTTTATACCAAAATTACATAGAAACAAATTCATCAAAGCTTCAGTAAAATGAAGAAACTATTACTTATTCTCACACTCTTAACAACAACCTTCGCTACTATTTGTGCCGACAACGTTACACCAGAAAAAGGTTATCAGCTATCGGGAACAGTGGTTGATGTAGACTCTGACGAGCCTTTGGCAGGCGCAGTGCTAAAGGTTGAGGGCACCAATATAGTGGCAGGCACCAACAGTAAAGGCGAATTTACACTTGTTTTTGGTGCCAATAAGGTTTACACAGTACGCATTTCGTGTATGGGTTACGCTCCCCGCACAATACAAGTTCCGGCAGTTGGACATCCCACACTCAAAATAAAGATGATTCCAACCAACTCTAATTTAGAGGAGGTAGTGGTTACTGGTTCGCGAAGCGAGCGACCTTTGAAAGACGTTCCCGTAATTACACGCGTCATTTCGCAGGACGAAATAAAAACAGTAAACCCAGTAGACCTAAACACTCTCTTGGAATATACATTGCCGGGTATACAGTTTTACTACAACAGTATGAGCCAAACCACAAGCATTAACTATCAAGGCATGGACAGTAAATCGGTGCTTTTCTTGGTAGATGGGGAACGAATAAGTGGCGAAGGCTCCGATCATAACATCGATTTCAGCCGTATCAACGTCGATAACATAGAGCGAATAGAAGTGGTAAGGGGGGCAGCATCTACCCTTTACGATAGTCGTGCCATCGGCGGAGTAATAAATATCATCACAAAAAAGAGTTCTCGCCCACTAAATGTACAGCTAAGCTCGCGCTATGCAGGCGTTAACGGACAGAACTATGGTGTTCAGGTGGGCATAAACCGTAGCCGACTAAATTCGCAAACATCGTTCGGGTTCCGCAATCGTAGCACTTATTGGGTGAAAGACAAGGAAGGAAAAACCGTAGAACGTATTGCACCAGATGGTAAAGCCATTGAAGAAAGAAGCGAACCACGCGATTTGCCCGTGTACGGATATAAGATTTGGGACGTAGGACAACGCTTTAGCTATAGATTTACCGACCAGTTTACAGCCGAACTCTTTGGTTCTTTCTATGCAAACATACGTCCAACCTATCAAGGACGCCGCTATCATCAACGCTACGAAGACCTTGTTTTAGGTGCAAAAGGCAACTGGCAGATGAACGAGAACAACGGTATAGCCTTCTCGTACACCTTCGACAACTATGCCAAAAAGGACGATTACAACCTTGTCAAGCTTGTAGAGAAAGTGTACAACAACATTAACCACAGCGCACGCCTATACTATACGGGCACATTCGGACAGCATACATTCAACGCCGGAGTGGAAGCCGTACACGAAAGTCTACGCCATTACATGATGAAAGATACTGGTATGGTGAGTAGAACACAGTTCTCGCTCTGCGTTCAGGAGGATTGGAAAATCAATAATGCACTAAACATAGTGGTAGGACTACGTGGCGACAAAAGTCCAAACTATTCTTTCCACATCACACCTAAGGTTTCGGCTCTCTACAGACCACTTTCGTTCTTAACATTTCGTGCTGGCTATTCGCAAGGATACCGCATTCCCACCCTCAAAGAGCTGTATCAGGAATTCAATATGGCAGGTATGATTACTATATATGGTAATAAAGACCTGAAACCAGAGTATGGAAGCCAACTCTCTGCATCGGTAGAATACGACCGTAACGGACTTAACCTGTCGCTATCGGCATACCACAACCGTTTCAAAAACAAAATAACATACGAGTATTTGGCACCCGGTGTAAACTACGATATGCGTTATATCAACTCTGATAACGTAAAAACAACAGGCATAGAGGCAACTGTTAATTACAGAATGCTATGCGGCTTGAGCTTTATGGGGGCTTATACGTATATAAACGACTACAATGTAAAAGACGGATACAACCGTTCGTGGATACGTCCACACTCTGCTAAGTTCAACGTAACCTATAAACGGAAGTTCGGAAAAACCACCGAATCTATTGCACTCAATAGCCAATGGATGTCGCGAATAACACGTTACGCTTACGATTCGGACGCAAAGGCATACGTTCGCTACGTTTACGACCCACGAACAATATGTTCGCTCAACCTGCGGTCTGAACTTCCACGTGGTATAAACCTTGGTTTTATGATAGACAACCTATTTAATTATCACGATAAAGCGTCCGACTCTGATGTGCAACTACCACTCAACGGCATTAGCTACGTGCTTACGGTAGGTATAAACCTGTCCGACTTGTTCGGGAAATAATATCTTTCACATTATTATATATACTGTGCTACACAACTATAATATATTGCTTACACAGCAACAACACCCTCTCACTATGGCGACAACCTTTTATCGCCATAGTGATAATGCGTTATATCCATAGATGTAATGCGTTATATCCATAGATATAACATACTTACACCATAGTGTTAGAACTGTAAAGCCATAGCAACAAAGATAGTTTGGCACACAGCAAACAAACAATATTAAACAGCTAAACCATTCATAAAGAAATAAAAAACGAACAGAATGAAGAAACAAAAAATAATAATCGGCGCCGTTATAGCACTACTACTGCTTATTGGTTTCGGCGTTTGGAACAAGTGGATGTCCACTACTCGGATAGCATTCATAAACTATCAAACCATAACACTGGGGCAAATTGGTCGTGCAAACGATAATCCGCTCATCAAAATAGAGAGTCTTGACGCTGACGACATAGCCAAAGCCGATGGCTACGATATGGTTTTTGTGCAGGCAATGGGCTTACGGCTAACCGAAGAACAACGTGCTGAGCTTGAAAAAGCTATGAAAAACGGAACGCCAGTGGTGAGTACGCTCATCACAAATCCCGATAACGATTTCTGTTCGGTAGACACTGCCAATGCCAATCGTATGAAAGCGTATATCGACAACGGTGGTCGCGAAAACTATCACAACCTTCTTAGCTATGTAAGAAAGTACATAGACAAAAAAATTATCTATGCTTCTGAACCCGGAAAGGTGGTAGAACGCGTGCTCGGACTACTATATCATGCCGACCCAAACCGTCCCGACGACGAGGACAAACAGTTTAATTCGTTGGCAGAATATAACAAATTCCTAAAAGAAAAAGGACTTTGGAAAGCCAATGCACCCGCTATCATCATAACAGGAAGTATGGGCGAGCCTAAAGAACTAATAGCAGAGTTAGAGAAAACTGGCAATATGGTGTATCCAGTGAACTCTATTCAGCAGTTTGTAGAGGCACATCACGCCGACAGCATTAAGGTTTCAGCTATCATTAATATGGCGCACGGACGCTTAGGCGATGCTTTCGTAGACTATTTGAAGCGTGTTGATGTTCCATTATTCGCTCCGCTGAATGTCAATCAGCTGGAAAAGAAGTGGGAAAGCGACAAGATGGGCATGAGCGGAGGCTTCCTTTCGCAGAGCATAGTTACTCCAGAGATTGACGGAGCCATACGTCCGTATGCCCTTTTCGCACATTATGTAGGCAAAGACGACCTTGAATACGTTGCAGCAATGCCCGAACGGCTCGGCTCTTTCGTGCAAACTGTAAACAACTACATAGCTTTAAAGCACAAGCCAAATAGCCAAAAGCGAGTTGCCATATACTATTATAAAGGTCCAGGACAGAACGCTTTAACCGCAGGAGGTATGGAAGTGGGACCTTCGCTCTACAATTTGCTGGTGCGTTTAAAGCACGAAGGCTACAACGTAGCGGGCTTACCAGATTCGCCAGAGGGCTTAATGCAAGCCATACAAAGGCAAGGAGCAGTGTTCAACCTATATGCTAAAGGAGCGTTCGACGACTTTATGAAGAACGGAAAACCTGCTCTTGTAACCAAAAACCAATACGAAAGTTGGGTGAAAAAGACACTCCGACCAGAGAAATACCAGGAAGTGGTGAAGGCAAACGGCGAGTTTCCAGGCGAATATATGTCTACTCCCGATGGAAAACTAGCTGTTGCACGTGTTCAGTTCGGTAATATTGTGTTGCTTCCACAGAACGCTGCAGGCTCAGGAACCAATGCTTTCCAAATTGTTCACGGCACTAACGCAGCTCCACCACATACATATATTGCTTCGTATTTGTGGACACAATATGCCTTTAAAGCCGATGTGCTCATTCATTTCGGTACACACGGCAGCCTCGAATTTACTCCAAAGAAGCAGTCTGCCCTAAGTAATCTCGACTGGCCAGACCGTTTAGTGGGCACACTACCACACTTCTACCTTTACACTATCGGCAATGTTGGCGAAGGACTAATAGCCAAACGCCGTTCGTATGCCGGACTACAGTCGTACCTTACACCGCCTTTTATGGAGAGCGGAATGCACGGAGCATACGCAGAACTATCGTCTAAAATAAAGCTTTACAACCAAAACATTGGCAAAAACAAGGCTTTGCTGCAGCAAACATCGCTTGCCATAAAAGCCATGGTGGTGCGTTTGGGCTTCCATCGCGACCTTGGTTTAGACAGTATACTTACCCGTCCGTACACAGAAGAGGAGATAACGCGCATCGATAACTTTGCTGAGGAACTCTCAAACGAGAAAATTACAGGACAACTTTATACTTTAGGCGTACCTTACGAGACCGCACGCATCAACAGTAGTGTACTTGAAATGTGCACAGACCCTGTGGCTTACTCGCTGTTTACGCTCGACAAGGTACGCAAGAAAGCCACCGAAGCCTTGCTGAAACACCGTTCAGAGTTCAACAGTCGCTACCTTTATCCTGCCAAAGCATTGGTTCAGTCGCTCATAAATAGTTCGGCTGAAGTGTCAGATGCCTTTGTTTGCAAAGTAGGACATCTATCTCCAGACGACATTAAGCGTGCCCACAAGATATACGATGACCTTAATGCACCATCGGATATGATGAGTATGATGATGCGAATGGGCTCTATGAGCAAGAAAAACAAAGGCGGAAAGGGTATGCCAATGGGTATGGGAATGGCTAAAGGTATGGGCAAAATGCCACCAGAAATGGCAAAAGCTATGTCGAAAGGCAAACCAATGCACGCCAAACAAGGAGGTATGCCACCAATGGGACACCCCGGAAAGATGCCAAAAGGTATGGGAAAGAAACCTGAAAATATGGGCGGACACCCCACAACAAAGGGCAAACAAATGCCACAAATGGGCAAACCAATGGACGGAAAGGCTATGCAAGGAATGCCTAAGAAGGGAATGGCAGGCATGGCAGCCATGATGAAAGACAAGAAGAAGTCGTATTCTAAAGAAGAAAAAGACTTTGCTTTTGCGGTAAGAGAACTGGAACGAACGCTCAAAAACATAGCAAAATACAAGCAATACCTTCTTATTAGTCCGCAAAACGAGCTCGAAAGCATCATCAATGCTATGAATGGAGGCTACACTGCCCCCTCTCCCGGCGGCGACCCTATAGTTAATCCGAACACATTGCCTACCGGACGCAACCTGTTTGGTATAAATGCAGAGTCTACACCAAGCGAAGCTGCATGGGAAAAAGGTAAACAATTGGCACAAAACACCATCGATTTGTATAAGCAACGCCACAATGGCGCAATGCCACACAAGGTAAGTTACACACTATGGAGTGGCGAATTTATAGAAACAGAAGGGGCTACCATCGCTCAAGTGCTATATATGCTGGGCGTAGAACCCGTGCGCGACTCGTTCGGAAGGGTAAGCGACCTGCGCTTAATCCCATCTAAAGAGTTGGGACGAAAGCGTATTGACGTTGTAGTACAGACCTCTGGACAGCTCAGAGACCTTGCTGCATCGCGTCTTTTCCTAATTAATAAGGCGGTGGAGATGGCTGCTAACGCCAAAGACGATGTGTTTGAGAACGAAGTTTCTATTGGTGTGAAAACTGCAGAACGCCATCTTACAGAGAAAGGAGTATCGCCTAAGGAGGCACGAAAGCTAGCTTCGCAACGCATTTTCGGTGGAATGAACGGCAATTATGGCACTGGCATACAAGCAATGGTTATGAGTGGCGACCGCTGGGAGAAGCAAGAGGACATTGCAAACACCTATATTAACAACATGGGAACCTTCTATGGCAGCGAGAAAGACTGGGAACAGTACAACAAATATGCCTTCGAGGCGGCTCTGACCCGCACCGATGTCGTGGTGCAACCCCACCAGAGCAACACGTGGGGGGCTTTGAGCTTAGACCATGTCTACGAGTTTATGGGCGGATTGAACCTCGCTGTGCGTCAGGTAACGGGCAAAGACCCTGATGCTTACCTCAGCGATTATCGCAATAGGCACAACGTTCGCATGCAAGAAGTGAAGGAAGCCATAGGCGTAGAGAGCCGTACCACCATTCTAAACCCTGTATATATAAAGGAAAAAATGAAGGGTGGAGCAAGCGCAGCCGGTGGTTTTGCAGAGATTGTAGAGAATACTTACGGCTGGAACGTCATGAAACCGAAGGCGATAGACAAGGAATTGTGGGACGATATATACCGTGTGTACGTGCAAGACAAGTACAAACTGGGCACAAAAACATTCTTTGAACAGAAAAATCCAGCAGCTTTGCAACAGATTACAGCCGTTATGCTCGAAACTGTACGTAAGGGAATGTGGAAAGCAACGCCTCAACAGGTTGCCGACATTGCCAAGTTGCATGTAGAGTTGGTTAAGAAATACAAGCCGTCAGGCTCTGCCTTCGTTACCGACAATGCCAAATTGCGCAAGTTCATAGCCTCTAAGGTTACACCAAACGAGGGCAAAGTCTATCAGCAACAGATAGAACAGGTACGCAATTCGGCTGCCAATGCCGACAAGGGTACAGTCATGAAACGCGAAGACATGTCGCAAAAGGTAGAAAAACATTCACCGCTGCTCAGCAGGAGCATCGTTATTGGTGGTGCAGTGTTGCTCTTTGTAGCTTTAGTAGTATTCATTGTGCGCCGCCGTCGTAATACGAATGCAGAATAAATGAATAATGGAAACCATAGTATACATACTATTTATGCTTGTTTGTTTCAGCTTTTTGCTGAAACAAACTTTCGTAAATACTTTGCAACTTAGTATTACTGCGGTGGCAGCAATGGTGTTTACAGGCTTCGCTTGGCACGTTGCCATCTTGCAATCGTCCACAGAGATAGCTGCATGGTTGGCAAATACAAACTTGGTTCGCGATATTTCTGTGGTGCTAAACATAGACGTTCTCTTGTCTATGGCATTCTGCTTGCTGGCTGCAAACATCAAAATTGGAGAACACGTAGGGCACAAAGCTCGCTGGCTATATGCCTTTTTACGGTTCTTTCCTGGCATTATGATTGTGCCAACTCTATTTGCTTTGCTTGTTGAAACCATATTTATGTTTCCGGGCGAAGACTTCTCGCTCATTGCTTGGACGCTTGGCGGTGTGTTCTGTGGGGCTATTTTGCTGCTCACATACACCATAAAGCGGTTGCTTCCCGAAACTTTCTTACGCTTAGAACTGCTTTTTCTTTGCAATTTGCTCATTGCTTTGGTGGGCATAGTGGCTACAGTGAATGGCAAAACTGCCGTTGTGGGAACCGACAGCACAAACTTTGGTGCCCTCGCAGGTACACTTGCTTTGGTTGTTGTGGTTGGCATTGTGGGAATGTTGTGGCAACGTTGGCACACCAAACGACAAATGAAACAGTTAGAATAACACACACACGTTGCACAAAAAACATTTAGGCGCAACACATAATAAATAAGAATATAAAACAATAATACATTATGAACTACATTACAGACATACTCTACTGGATTTCTTCAGGACTTCTTGTACCCGTAGTCCTACTTCTCATCTTCTTCTTTTTGCGGTCGTTGTTGCTCTTGGGCGGCTTCTTCAGTCAGTATCTCACTATGCGCAAGAGTGGCATAATGCTACAAAAAGAGGTAAAACAACTCTCTTCCAACAACCTTTCTACACTTGCAGAACGACTACCAAAAGGCAAATTGCCCGTTGTAACCTGCATTTCTAAAATGTTAGAAAACCGTAACAGTCCTGCAAAAGTTACCTTTTTGCTCGACGAATACGAGTGTATGGTGGAGCGAGAGCTTGAAACACCAAAGATGTTTACTAAAATGGGACCAATGTTAGGACTTATGGGCACGCTCATTCCTATGGGTCCGGCTCTCGTTGGCTTATCTTCTGGCGACATTGCGTCTATGGCTTACAACATGCAAGTGGCATTTGCAACCACCGTAATAGGCTTGTTTGCTGGCGGAATAGGCTTTGTAGTAAAGGCAGTTAAGCAGCGTTGGTATCGCAGAGATATGGGAATGCTTAACTATATTGCCGATATGTTAGACGAAAACCGCGACAAACAACTATGAGAAGACGACAAATTAAATTTGAACACGACGAGGACGACGACCCAATGAGTGTTGTTAGCAACCTCTTCGATGCTGCAATGGTGTTTGCAGTGGCACTTATGGTGGCGCTTGTTACCCACTATAAGATGACAGAAATGTTTAGTACGGAGAACTTTACCGTGGTAAAGAATCCGGGAAAGCAGAATATGGAGATTATTTCGAAGAAAGGAAAGCAGATAGAACGCTACACTCCATCGAAAAATCAGGACGCTAAATCGAGCAATAAAGGTAAGCGTGTGGGCACAGCCTACCAGCTTGAGAATGGCGAAATTATATATATTCCAGACGAATAACCACACTGGCAACACACACAACAATATTGTTGTTTTTTAAAAACCCCCTTTTTGCAATGCAAAAGTATGGTTTTTGGCGTTCAAAAACCACCTTTTTGTAATGCAAAAAGGGGGTTTTTACATATAGCAATATATCCAGCATACACCGTACAAACCATTTATCGTGTGCAAAATGTATGGCAGCGAACATTCCGTAAGGCGTAGGGGCAGATTCATCGCGCCCGTTTTACAATCCAAACCAAATGGTTTTAATGTAGCGAAATGATGCGAAACGCAACGCCGTTTCGTGATTATTCGGGCACACAGCCACCATAAATAGGCAAAAACATCTACGAAACAAAGCTATCAAAAAGAGGAAACGAGTATAGCTAAGTTATTGTTTTTTAACTAATCGGATTTGCAATTACAAGAAAAAAATAGTTTCTTTGCCATTCAATAAAGTATTTTTTTAACAATACAGAAACAGCACACCACACACACCACACACAC
>ERZ773212.1458-NODE-1458-length-10771-cov-3.907521_pt1 | contig 10771 bp, 11 predicted proteins | sample MGYA00581005_ERZ773212 | MGnify/ENA primary metagenome ERZ773212 (study PRJEB29015, sample SAMEA2738154) | human oral metagenome | biome: human oral; feature: human-associated habitat; material: saliva | place: China | collected 2196 ...
CTACGGTGTCGTCCAGGGCGCCCGCGACGAAACGCTCCGCCGCCATTCGGCTAATTTCCTGGGTGAGCGCAACTTCGACGGCTACGGTATCGGCGGCGTTTTTCAACCTGGTGAGATCGCCGACGTCGTCAGCTGGGTCTGCGAGACTTTGCCCGAGGATAAGCCGCGCCACCTATTAGGCTTAGGTTCGCAGCCGGCCGATTTGTTTCTCGGCGTCGAATATGGCATCGATACTTTCGATTGTGTCGCGCCGACCCGCCAAGCCCGCAACGGCGCTCTGTATACCTTTGATGGCCGCATCAACATCAGCAATGCTCGCTTTTGCGAGGATTTCGCGCCGATCGACGCTGAATGCGACTGTTATACTTGCCAGCATCATACGCGCGCTTACATCAATCATCTGTTTCGCGCCGATGAGATTCTCGGTGCTACGCTCGCCAGCATTCATAATGAACGCTTCGTAGTGCGCACTGTCGACCAGATCCGCGCCTCGCTGCTAGACGGCACATTTTTTGATTTCAAGCAGTCGTTTCTAGCTCGCTACTACGGCGATGATTTACCAATCGGCGTCACATTATAAAATAAAACCGCGTCAAAATCTAACGCCGCCAAGACGAGCCAAGCAACTAATTCACCAGGTATTTCGCTGGCTGCTCGAACGTATCCAATTTTTCATGCTTTTTCACGCGAGTAATCAAATGCATAGTCAGCGGCGAGACCATAATCTCTACCGCCATCTTGATCAAAAACACCGTGATGATAAGCTGCCAAAAGCTGGTCGTCGGTATAGTACCGGCAAAAGCAATCGTCGAGAAGATTACCGTATCTAGCGCGTTACCCGCCAATGAGCTGCTAACCATCCGCCGCCACAAACCGCGGCCGCGGCTGGCAACTTTCATCCGTCCCATTACGTAAGCATTCATTATTTCACCGACAAATAGCGCCGTTACCGAACCGATAGCCAACCGCCAAACCACACCCAACGTCGATTCAAACGCCGCTTGCCCCGTCCAGCTACCATCCGCCGGCAGTAATTGTACTACCCAAAAAGTCAGCGTCATCAGCGCCAAAGCCGCCACGCCGTTATAAATCAGCCGGCGCGTCCGGCGATAACCATAAACCTCAGTGATTATATCACCCACGATATACGCTAGCGGAAACAAAACCGTACCAGCATCAAAAGTCAGCCAGCCAACAGATACAATTTTGACGCTGACAATATTACTAACCAATAGTGTCGTTACAAAAAGTACCGTAAATATATCATAGAGAGAATACTGGTGTTGCTTTGTCATATTTTAAATTATATCACGCCGGCAAGCGCTGTTCTGGACAACTCGCCAAGATCCGCTCCATAGCCGTGCGTTCCGGCGGTGTCACCCACAGCGAGTATTTTTTCTTGACGGCAATTTGACGGGCAATGTACTGGCAGCGAAACGGTTTATTTGACGGCAGCCAAGTCGCCGCATCGCCGTCGCCCTTCTGTTGGTTGGCTGGTCCGTCGACGGCTAGCAGCTCGAGTGGATCGTTAGCCAGACTGATTCGCTGTTCGCTAGACAACTGCTGAGCGCCAGTCTGCCAGGCGTTGCTCAGCGCCACTACGTGGTCGATCTGCACAGCGCCGCTAGAATTAGCACCGCGCTTGAAAGCGATTCGCTGCCCGGTGTACGGGTCGCTAAGGGCGCCAGCCTGTACTTTGCAGTTGTCGTCGCCCAGGACAGCGTTTGTCAAGTCGCGCCGCAAGATAACATTGCGCGTATCGCAGCCGCCTGCCTTGGCCCAGCCATCGCCGAACTGCGAGCGCTTGTAACCGGTCTTGGGAGCGCGGCCCTTGGTTGGCAACGCTGCTAGGGCGTCGCGCGCTATTTCGCCAGAGCCAGAGTTCAATCCCGACTGCTGAGACTGCGAATCTGGCAGCATCAGCAGCAAATTCGGCCGCTCCTTAATAACAATCCACCCGAGAGTACCTATCAAAATTACCGCTACTAGTACTATTCTGCGCCGCCGCTGCATAAGCATATTATATCACCCTGCTATAATGGACGTATGGACAGATTATTTTCTCAATTTCAACCAGAACACTACGATATCCAATGGGATTTGCGTCAAGCAAAGAGCAATCGCTTAATCCGCGGCACGGCAACTATCCGCGGCCAACATCTAGCAGCCGAACCAATTCGCTTGCACGCCAAAGATCTGCAGATCGAAGAGGCTACTGTCAACGGCCAAGCAGTCAAGACATCAACCGACAACGACATTTTGACGCTTGACAATACCGACGACAGTCCAGTGCAAATCACTATCAAATTCTCGTTAACATTAACCGACGCCATGCACGGTATTTATCCTTGTTATTATAAGCATCAAGGCCAGAAATGCGAGCTATACGCCACTCAATTCGAAAGCCACCATGCCCGCGAAGCCTTCCCATGCGTCGATGAACCAGAGGCCAAAGCGACATTTGCGATTTCAATATTATCAAATGAACCGGTAGTACTCAGCAATATGCCAGTCATTTCGCAGCGGGAGAGCAGCGAGGAAACGCTGACTACCTTTGAGCAAACACCGCGCATGAGCACTTACCTGGCGGCCTTTGTCGCTGGCGATTTACAGCGCGCTACTACCGCCGCCAAGAGCGGTGTCGAGGTTAACGTCTACGCCACGCCAGCGCAATCAGCCGGCAGCTTGAACTGGGCGCTCCAGCACGCAGCGCAAACAATTGACTTTTTCAACGAGTATTTTGGCGTGCCTTACCCGCTGCCGAAATCTGACCATGTAGCACTACCTGATTTTTCTAGCGGCGCTATGGAGAATTGGGGCTTGGTGACCTACCGCGAAACCGCCCTGCTGGCCGATCCGGCAACCGCTAGCGTTTCAACCCGCCAATATATTGCGACGGTTATCGCCCACGAATTAAGCCACCAATGGTTCGGCAATCTAGTGACTATGAAGTGGTGGAATAACCTGTGGCTGAACGAGAGCTTCGCTACACTGATGGAATACCTAGCAACTGACGCGCTGCATCCGGATTGGCGGCAATGGGACGAGTTCGCCAACAACGAGGGCGTCGCTGCCCTGCGCCGCGATAGCATCGACGGCGTACAGCCAGTCCAAACCGACGTATCGAGCCCAGCTGAAATCAGCGCGCTGTTTGATGGAGCGATTGTCTACGCCAAAGGCGGCCGGCTGCTGCGAATGATGCAATTATGGATCGGTGATGAAGCGTTCCGCGCTGGCCTCAAGCAGTATTTCACCCGCTTCAAGTATAGCAACACCACTGGCGACGACCTCTGGGAATGCCTAAGCCAAGCTAGTGGCAAAGATGTCGGGGCGCTAATGAACACCTGGATTTCACAACCAGGCTACCCAGTGGTCTACGCATCACTTGACAATGGCGAATTGACGCTCCGCCAAGAACAATTCTTCACTGGGCCGCACCAGCCGTCTGATCGTTTGTGGCCGATTCCGCTCGACGCCAACGACCAGCGCCTGCCCGAAATTCTAAAGGAGCGCGAACAGCATCTCTCGCCCGCGCCAGACGGACTATTGCTGCTCAATCACCAAAACGCCTCGCACTTTATCACTTGCTACGACGACGCCCTACAGGCGCGCATTTTACAGGCGATCACCGATGGCATATTAACGCCAGCACAACGAGCCCAGTACCTCAATGAGCAAATCCTACTAGCCCGCGGCGGTCTAATTGCTAGCAGTACGTTAGTCGAAGCGCTAGCCGCCTTCCAAAACGAAAGCGATCAGACCGTCTGGGAAATCATTGCGCTGGCCATCAGCGATCTCAAGAAATTCGTTGACCAAGACGAAGCAGCCGAAAAGCTGCTGCGCCGCCTATCGGGCAAGTTAGCTCGTCGGCAGTTCGAGCGCCTAGGCTGGAACAAACACCCCGACGAGCCAGAATCTGACAGCAAACTGCGCGCTGCCATCATCGATTGCATGCTATATAGCGAGGACGCAGCGGCAATCAGTACCGCGCGCCAGCTCTACCAGGATACACCTCTGGCCGAGCTCAGTGCCGACCTGCGCCCATCAATCATCGGTGCCGCCGTCCGCTACAGCGATCAGCCAGCAGATATAGTCAGCCAGCTGCTTGAAGCCTACCAAGCCACGCAATCAGCCGACCTGCGCAGCGACATCGCCGCGGGAGTCACCACGACACGCGACGCTGAGCAGCTGGCGCGCTTGATCGGGCTACTCACCAACACCGGCATCATTCGCAGCCAAGACACCGTTCATTGGTTCGTCGACCTGCTGCGCAATCGCTACGGCCGCGAAGCCGCCTGGCGTTGGATGCGCAGCCAGTGGAGTTGGATCGAGCAAACTTTCGCCAGCGACAAAAGCCACGATTATTTCCCGCGCTACGCCGCCATGCTGCTGATGACGCGCCAGCAGCTAGCTGAATACCGCGAATTTTTCACGCCGCTGCGCCGCGACCAGTCGCTCGTCCGCGCCATCGACATGGGAATATTAGATTTAGAGGGCAAACTAGACCTAATCGACCGCGACAAAGCGGCAGTTCTAGCGGCTCTAGCAAAGTAATTTCGGTTTTTTGAGATAAGCAATTTTGTGGCTTTTACAGAGGCCGCAAAGTTATTATGACACATTTTTCGTTAAAACGCTTGACATTTATACGATAATGTGCTATATTCATAATAACTTTTCGCTCAAGTTACGTAAAAAGGGGCGGAAGGTGCCCTTTTACTTGAGCGATAGAGTATGATTCTGAGGAGGAATCATGACCACCGCAGCCGTCATCATTGTCGTCTTTGCCATCATCGTTCTGGTCACTATGACCGGGATCGGGTGTTACGTCGTCGGTCGCGCTCACGCGGCCGACGATGCCGCGGAGATTGGCGAGAGTCTCGATGAGCTCAAAGACGGAGTCTGCTATCAGTCGAGTCTCCTGATTTTCACACTGACCCAGGCTTTTGGGTACCGCGAAATCGCATCAAGGGCGATCGCGGAAATGCCGGCCGACGCCCCCTGCAAGGTGGAACTGGAGCGCAAGCTCCAGGAAATCGACGCAGAGATGAGCGAAAAGGTCACTGAGATCGAGGACTGCATGTCCGAGAAGGGCTGATGCCCGCTGAAAATAGCCCGCTGAACTAGCGTTCAGCTTGAGCCAGTTCGGCGGGCTATTTTCTTTGGTTTAATTTACTTCTACTACCGCTTGGACAGCTGGCGGGTCGCCGCTTACGCTGGCAGCTAGCAGCTTGGCCGCCATACCGCTGCATTCTGGCTTGCCCGCCAAAAACAACTCTGCCGCGAAACGCATCTGCCGCTGCTTTTTGGCGGTAATTGCCGCCAGTCCATCGCCGAAATCATCGTTCTTACGATACTTCACCTCGGTGAAATACAGCACCTCGCCTTTCACGCTGACGATATCGATTTCGCAGTACCGCGTCCGCCAATTCCGCGCCACAATCTCATGGCCGCGCTCCGTCAGCCAATCTGCCGCTGCCTGCTCGCCTTTATCGCCAATTTGCCGGGTTGTCATTGGTTCGCTTTGAGTGGTATCACCATCAGGATTTACAGAACTGCCTGGAGCGGTATCCCCAGAAAAAATCAGGACAGCCTCTGCAGAATCATTGATAGCGTCTTGATGCAGTTTCGCCGCTCGAGCGCCATCAGAAAAATATCTGGGGCCCACGTAAAGTTGCCCTGATTTTTTCTGAGGCGACTCTCGCGGTTTGTCAGCATACTTCGCCAGCGGCGCGAAACTCAGCCGGTGCAGCGGCGTCACGCCCAGGCGCTCAATCGCCGCCCGATGCTTGGCCACGCCATAGCCAGCGTTCGACGCGAAACCGTACCCCGGATAGACCGCTGCCTGCTCGGCCATGAACTGGTCGCGCGCCACCTTGGCGACGATCGACGCCGCCGACACACTCGGCACAAGGCCGTCAGCTTTCGCCATCGCCGTCACATATCGCTCTAGCGCCGTGCCGCACAGAAAATTCACCTTGCCATCGATGATGATTTCGCTAAAAGCTAGATTTTGCTGGCGGCATTGCGCTTGAATTTGCTCGACCGCTCGCCGCGTCGCCAGCCGCAGCGCTTCGCTCATGCCAATATCGTCTAATTCCTGGGCACTCACCCAGCCCAGCGCCCAAGCCACAGCCTTTTCGCGAATTTCCACGTCCAACGCTTCACGGCGCTTTTTGGTCAGCTTTTTGCTATCGTCCAAGCCGTCAATCTCGGCGCCGCCCAGAATCACCGCGCCAACCACCAGCGGCCCTGCCCATGGCCCGCGCCCAACCTCGTCGATCCCCAGAATCATAAGTTCATGATAACAAATGGCGGCGATAGGCTCAATCGCGGGCACTTTCCTTTTCACGGTTATTTCGCAGACAAAACAAAATCCCGCTCATCGGCGGGATTTATCGTTAGCACTAGAACACAGACCACCGCTAATTTTCGGCGTGGCGAGCGGCTACTTCAGCGGCCTTGGCGTCCAATTCGGCCTGTTTGGCTTCTTCGGCGGCTTTCTTCTCGGCGGCTTCTTTGGCTTTTTCCTCTTTCAAGCGAGCGGCTTCTTCTTCGGCGTGTTTATCGCGGACGGCATTTACCGCCTCGCGGTCGAACTTAACAGCAGTCAGGCGGGCCGACTTGCCGCTGCGTTTGCGCAAGAAGCTCAAGAAGTTGCGGCGAACCTTGGCCCGGCGCACAATCTCGACTTTTTCGACCAGCGGACTGTGCAGCAAGAATGATTTCTCGACACCGACGCCCGAAGCAACTTTGCGGACGGTGATGCGGCTAGTGTGCTGGCCTTTGTTGTCGGTGCGGATAACCACGCCTTCGAACATCTGAATGCGCTCTTTGTTGCCCTCTTTGATTTTCTGATACACGCGCACGGTGTCGCCGCTGCGAACATCAACTACCTGGGCTTTCTTCTGCTCGTCGTTGACTTTTTGGATTAATGCAAAACTCATAATTTTTCCTATCTTTCGAACTCGCTCTGGCTGGCCACGCAGTTGTACCTCTGCGGCTCCACACCGAACAAAGCCCGAATATTAACTCTCGTACAATGCAAGTATTCTAACACAATATCAAGCGGCGAGCAATAGTCGCAAAGAGAGCTAGCGGCAGAGTCCATCTAGCCGCCAGCTACGCTTGATATTTTATCAATTTTAGAAAATCTTACGCTGTGGTTGACTGGTCAGCGCTATCGATATTGACGTAAACCTGAGTATCAGGGTTAGCGCCGCCTACCGGCTGAACCCCTGGATTGATAATTCTATCCGGGCTGACACATACGAATTTACCAGCTTGCCCCGATTCTTCCCATATTCGGCAAGTATCCATATAGAAAGCTCCATCTACCACTACTCTGTCTACAGACTGATTAGTGCCAGTGTCAATAGAGTCGCCTGACACCGCTGGCTGAGGCAAACCATCATTTTGGTCTGTTGCAGTAGTGGGATCTTCTTCTTCATTCGCAGCAAACTCCATAGATGTACACACGGTAGAACAAGTTGCCGCTACAACAATTGCAGAGAGAGCGCCTATCGGTTTCCTTAACTCCTTCTTGGGCAGCCAATCCCAATCTAAGCCAGTAGACCCCTCAGACGCTGCATGCCTCATAGCTGGCCTGCCAGATTCTAATATACCCATTTCGTTATATTTTCACCTCGAAATTAAAATTGGTATGTTTTTTTATTATACCACAAACTATACTAAAATGCAAGCAAAGCAGCTATTCATCGGTTGGGTCAAGAGCTTGACGCGGGGTCAACGGGTTTTCTGTTGAACTCTCTACATATACGACACGGTAGGGCTTGCCGTCAATAACCATAGTCGTCGGAAGCTCCGCTCCTGGCTGAAATCCGTCGACTGCCCCGTCAAATTTCACACAGATAACTGTATTTTCATCGACGCTATCCGACCGTCTGGCCGCCTTGGATGACGGAGGGTCTACTTCCACCAATTTGCCATCTTCAACGGTGTAGTATCTTACCTGTTCGTCGCCCACCTGCCGCGATTCGCCAGGCTGCTGACATGTCGGGTCGCCGTTGACTTCAGCAGCTGGGCGTACAACAATCTTGCCGCTGTTTTCACCGTCTGTACTCTGTATGTAAGCAACTGGCGCGATCCAAACTGAATCACCCTCGCCAATTTTTTTGGCTAACTCCTCATAAGTTAGTGTCCCGGCAGTAGCGCTCTCGGAGGCAGTACTCCCGGCTGGCGTAGAATCCGGCGTCTGACTCTCAGCCGAGCACGACCCGACAAACGAGCTTAACGCTAAACTTCCAAATGCCAAAAATGTTGTCAACCGGTTTCTTATTGTGTCTAAAAACTCTCCATTTCCTCTCATAAATATATTATGCTACAAACTGCCATTTAGTTCAACATGCGCGCCCAAAATGCCAAAACGCGCTATAATAAGTATATGGATTACAACAAACTAGCACTCGAACTACACCAAAAATATAAAGGCAAAATCACCACCGCGCTGCGCGATAACGGCGAAATTGACCGCGACAAGCTCAGCAGCTACTACAGCCCGGGCGTCGGCGCCGTTAGCCAGGCCATTGCCGAGAACCCGGCGGATTTGCCGAAATACACTTGGACGAATAATTTGGTCGGCGTGATTTCTGACGGCTCAGCGATTTTAGGCTTGGGCGATTTGGGACCAAAAGCCGCCATGCCAGTGATGGAAGGCAAGGCGCTGTTGTTCAAGCATTTCGCCAATGTCGATGCCGTGCCAATTGTCTTGGACGTTCATGAGCCAGAAGAAATCATCGCTGCGATCAAGGCGATAGCGCCGAGCTTTGGGGCGATCAATTTAGAGGACATCGCTTCGCCAAAATGCTTCGAGATCGAGGAGCGTTTGAAAGCCGAACTAGACATTCCAGTATTTCACGATGACCAGCACGGTACGGCAATAGTAGTGTTAGCCGGGCTGATCAACGCCGCCAAGGTTGTCGGCAAAAACTTACGCGACTGCAAAGTCGTCCTGGCAGGGCCAGGCGCGGCTGGCACAGCGATTATTAAGCTGCTCAATATGTACGGCGTCAAAAACTTGATTGCGCTCGATCGCCACGGCGCGCTGAGTAGCGGCCGCACTGACCTGTCGCCAGAAAAAATCGCCTTGCAGCAATATTTGAATACTTCAGAAAGCGGTACGCTAGCAGAAGTATTAACTGGCGCCGATATCTTCATCGGCGTATCGGCCGCCAACTCGCTAGCGCCAGAAATGGTCGCCGCAATGGCCAGTCAGCCGATTATTTTCGCCCTAGCCAATCCAGTACCCGAAATCATGCCCGATGCCGCGATTAGCGCTGGCACAGCTGTCGTAGCGACTGGCCGCAGCGACTTCCCGAATCAAGTTAATAATTCCTTGGCTTTCCCTGGTATTTTCCGCGGCGCACTCGACCATGGCATCAAGAAAATCACTGACCAGCACAAGTTAGCCGCCGCCGAAGCTCTAGCAGCGCTGGTCGAAAACCCAACCGCCGACGAAGTTATCCCGTCGCCATTCGACAAACGCGTCGTACCAGCGGTGGCAAATGTCATAAAATAAATCCTAAATCAAGACTAAGTAGTTGAGTTGGGGGCGGGACGGCGAACTAAATCGCGCGCCCCGCCCCAGAGCAAAGGCGCAGCTCTGCTGGCTTGAGCTTGCCTTTGCGGCTGCCGACGAGACTAGAGTGTGGTTGATGGATCAGTAACCCAATCAAGCATACGCCAAAAATATGGACGCCAGCTTGATGGCTCCGGAATCAGGAGTTCCGGATATCTACAAAAATCCGTCTCGATGCTGCCAGTAGCATCGAGACAAAAAAAGGCCAGCACTGCTCCGCCCTGCCTATCGTAAACGGCCACGATAAAAGAACTTTTTCGATACACCGATTTGCAGGTAAAGACCTCGACGTAGAACCCTGCCTCGCGGGCAGAGTTCATCAGGACGAGAGCGGCGCAGGCCGCACCGCCCTTACCTCCAGCCGCCAGTTCGTGAAGCTGGCGATCTGGAGAGGTTGACTTCTCCAGCCTATAATTGTCGCAGGCTTTAGGGGTAAGAGTAATAGCCCTACCCATGATAGCCCCTTTCCAGACCATCTCAAACCTTCCTTCCGCCCCGTGCCGGGGCGATCGACGATGATTGTACCCAGACCCTATGCCTAGAGCCAGCACTCAATACTATACCACAATTTGCGTTAAATCACCCGTGCTATTTCCTCGAGCGTGGTTTCGCCGCGCAAGGCCGCCAGCACGCCGACCTGCTCGAGCGTTAGCATACCTTCATTTCGAGCGGTTTCTTCTATCGTCTCGGGGTGAACATCTTGGACATCGCCGCGGATAAACTTCTGGATTTCATCGGTAACAACCAGCTGTTCCATGATAACCACCCGGCCTTTGTAGCCAAACGGCGCATCTTCGCTAGGCACGGGGCGCCACAGCTTGAAATTATCCAGATCAGGCTTCTCGACATCAGGCGGCAGCTTTTCGAGTACGCGCTGGACGTATTTACGTGTTGCTTCATCAGGTTCATATGCTTCCTTGGTGTGATCGACTAAACGCCGCACCAAACGCTGAGCAATCAACAAGCGGATAGCGCTTGAAAAGATCGGGTTAACTCCAATCATATCAATCATACGGCTAAAGGCTGTACTGGTAGTATTGGCGTGAAAGCTCGATAGCACCAAATGGCCGGTGATTGACGCCTGAATAGCCGTGCGCGCCGTATCGACATCACGAATCTCGCCAACCATCACCACATCTGGGTCGAGGCGCAAAACACTGCGCAAACCATCAGCAA
>ERZ773212.1460-NODE-1460-length-10763-cov-9.870844_pt1 | contig 10763 bp, 7 predicted proteins | sample MGYA00581005_ERZ773212 | MGnify/ENA primary metagenome ERZ773212 (study PRJEB29015, sample SAMEA2738154) | human oral metagenome | biome: human oral; feature: human-associated habitat; material: saliva | place: China | collected 2196 ...
GCCTGCAGAAGCCCGGCTCGAACATGATTTACCCGCGCCGCTTCACGATTCGCGTAGGTAAGCCGCTCTACTTTGAGAAGACCGGCGAGAAGATGACCGGCAAGCAGCGCCGCGTCACCACCGACACGATCATGAATGAGATTGCTCAGCTGTCCGGTCAGGCACGAAAGCACGAGTACAACGTTTCGCCCTCAGCCGCACGTGACGCAGGCTAGGGCACTCGCCGCCTATACCGCGTAGACTTAAACCGCGCATTCACGCACCGACCCCCGCGCATTGGGGGAGCTTGGTGCAGGATGCGCGGTTTGTCGTATGCGCGAGTCTGAGATGCCCCCGGTAGCCCCACAGAGGCTCGTCGTAGAGGCACACCGTAGAGAACCGCCGTAAAGCCCAGCAGAGCGAGGAGAAAGTACCCATGGCAGAGCCTTCCAGCTACCGCCCCGCCCCCGGCGAAATCCCCACTGACCCGGGCGTTTATCGTTTCCGCGATGCCGACGGCCGCGTCATCTACGTGGGCAAGGCGAAGAACTTGCGCAACCGCCTCAACAGCTATTTTGCGTCCCCGCAGACGCTGACCCCGAAGACCTACGCAATGGTGCATACGGCGGCGAGCGTGGAGTGGACCGTGGTGGCGAGCGAGATGGAATCGCTGCAGCTCGAATACACCTGGATTAAGGAGTTTTCGCCGCGCTTCAACATTGCGTTCCGCGACGATAAGTCGTACCCGTACCTGGCGATTACGGTCAATGACGTGTACCCGCGCGCCATGGTCACTCGCGGCGAGCGCCGTAAGGGCGTGCGCTATTTTGGTCCGTATTCGCAGGCGTGGGCGATTCGTGAAACCCTGGATGCGCTACTGCGCGTGTTCCCGGTGCGCACCTGCACGAACGGCGTGTTTAACCGCGCGAAGAATAGCGGTCGACCCTGCCTGCTCGGCTATATCGATAAGTGCGCAGCGCCGTGCGTGGGCAAGATTAGCGCCGAGGAGCACCGCGAGTTGGCGCGCGGTCTGACCCGATTTATGGGTGGTGGCGCTGAGAAGCATATCGCCCAGTTGACCGCGGAAATGAAAGCCGCCGCCGCTGATATGGACTTTGAGCGCGCCGCGATTCTTCGCGACGATATTGCCGCGCTGACTAAGGCGTTTGAGCGTAACGCCGTGGTGCTCGGCGCGACCGTGGATGCCGACCTGTTCGCCTACGCCGAGGACGACCTGGAGGCATCCGTTCAGGTGTTCTTCGTGCGCGGCGGCAGGATCCGCGGCCAGCGCGGCTGGATCGTGGAGAAGGTCAACGACAGCACCGACGCGCAGCTCATTGAGCAGCTGATTGCGCAGGTGTACAGCGATATTGCGGCGAGCCTCGCCTCCCAGAAGGACGCCGAGAAGAGCCTGAACAGCTACGATATTCCGCGTTCCGTGCTCGTGCCGGTGGAGCCCGAGAATAAGGAGCAACTGGCGTCTTGGCTGGCGGAGGTGCGCGGCGGCCCCGTGGAGATTAGCGTCCCGCAGCGCGGCGACAAGGCAGAGCTCATGAAGACGGTCGCCGAGAACGCGCGCCAGTCGCTGACCCTGCACAAGAGCCGCCGTGCCGGCGATTTGACCACCCGCAGCGCCTCCCTCGTGGAGCTGCAGGAAGCGCTGGAACTACCGGACCCGCTGCTGCGCATCGAGTGCTACGACATTTCGCATGTGCAGGGCACGAACGTGGTCGCCTCCATGGTTGTCTTTGAGGACGGCATGCCCGCAAAGAACGCCTACCGCACCTACAGCATTACCGGCGACGCCGCGCGTGACGATACCGCCAGTATGTACGACGTCATCACCCGCCGATTCAAGAGGCATCTGGCGCAGCAGGCGGAGCGCGAAGCAGCCCCCGTGCACTCCGGCGAGATTGACGCCTCCACGCCCGAGCCGGCGAAGTTCGCCTACCCGCCGAACCTGGTGCTCGTGGACGGCGGCCCGCCTCAGGTGGCTGCCGCCTCCGCCGCGTTGAGCGATTTGGGCATTACGGATGTGTACGTTGCCGGCATCGCTAAGCGCCTGGAGGAACTGTGGCTACCGGACGACGACTACCCGGTCGTACTACCGCGTACTTCGCAGGCGCTGTACCTGGTGCAGCGCATCCGCGATGAGGCGCACCGTTTCGCTATCACCTTCCACCGTTCCAAGCGCGGTAAGGCGATGGTCGCCTCCGCCCTGGATGAGGTGCCCGGTTTGGGCGAGGTGAAGCGTGCCGCGCTGATTAAGCACTTCGGGTCGGTGGCTCAGATTAAGCAGGCGAGCGCCGAGGAGCTGACGGCGGTGCCGGGTATTGGTCCGGCGTTGGCTCAGAAGATTCTGGCGGCGCTGACCTAATCCTCTGGCTGGCGCTGAGTGAAGGCCCGCCCGGGGTGTGAACGCAGCACCCCGCCTCGTAATGGCGCTTAACAAACGTGTCATAATTGAAGGAAACCGTCATCATTACGAGCGCGCTATCTTCGCGCGCCCTCAACCAGTAGAGTGGAAACCGTGAGTAATAACCATCTGCGCCTATTCACCAGCGAGTCGGTGACTGAAGGCCACCCCGATAAGATTTGTGACCAGATTTCTGACGCCATCCTTGACGGCATTATTGCCCAGGATCCCGCAGCGAACGTTGCTGTGGAGACCATGGTAACCACCGGTCAGGTGCATGTTGCTGGTGAGGTGACCACCTCCAGCTACGTCGAAATCCCCTCCATCGTGCGCGAGACCATTCTGGGTATCGGCTACGATTCCTCTACCCGCGGCTTCGACGGTGAGTTCTGCGGCGTGTCCGTGTCCATTGGCGAGCAGTCCCCGGACATTAACGCCGGCGTGTACGAGTCCCTCGAGGTTCGTCAGGGCATTGCTGCTGACGAGTACGACCGCCAGGGTGCGGGCGACCAGGGCATCATGTTCGGTTACGCATCCAACGAGACCAACGTGCTGATGCCCGCCCCGATTTGGCTGGCGCACCGCCTCTCTGAGCGTCTGACCAAGGTCCGTAAGGACGGCCTGCTGACCGAGCTGCGCCCCGACGGCAAGACTCAGGTGACCCTCGGCTACGATTCGAACAACGTGCCTGTCTCCGTGGATACCGTGGTTGTTTCGAGCCAGCACACCGCAAGCTACGACCTGGCTGACCTGCGTGCAGACATTGAGAAGCACGTTATCGCGCCGGTTCTGGGTAGCGTCGAGCTGGATTCCTCCAACGCCAAGTTCATTGTGAACCCCGCTGGCCGCTTCGTTCAGGGTGGCCCCGTGGGTGACGCGGGCCTGACCGGCCGCAAGATCATTGTGGACACCTACGGCGGTTCGGCTCGTCACGGTGGTGGCGCGTTCTCCGGTAAGGACCCGTCGAAGGTGGACCGTTCCGCAGCGTACGCGATGCGTTGGGTTGCGAAGAACATTGTGGGTGCCGGTCTGGCTGACCGCGCCGAGGTTCAGGTTGCGTACGCTATCGGCCAGGCAGCGCCGGTCGGTCTGTATGTTGAAACCTTCGGCACCGAGAAGGTCAACCCGATCAAGATTGAGAAGGCTGTGCGTGAGGTCTTCGACCTGCGCCCGCTGGCAATCATTAACGAACTGGATTTGCGCCGCCCGATTTACAAGAAGACCGCAGCTCACGGCCACTTCGGTCGTACCGAGCCGGAATTCACCTGGGAGCGCCTGAACCGCGTGGATGCACTGCGTTCGGCAGTGTCCTCCTCCTAATATCTGTCAGGGTAGAGGAGCACGCAGATTCGGGTGACTCAGAGCAGTTCTGAATCGAACTCTTCGGCACCGTTGGGTGCTCAGCAGGAATCCCTGCAACAGCTTGACCTGTTGCAGGGATTTCCTGCTCTTCGTGATGCCCTGATTCCGGCTGCCCCGGAGCCGGTGAACGTTGCCGCCGAGTTGGAGGCGAGCGGCGTGCCGAACCCTGTGGCGCGTGTGCGCGTGGATAGCACCCTGCCGCAGGTGGACCGCACGTTTGATTATCGTGTGCCCGCCGAGCTGAGTGAGGATGCGGTGCCCGGCGCCCGCGTGCGCGTGCTGTTCAACGGTCACGAGCTGACCGGTTACATTGAGGAGCGCGCCGCCACGACCGATTGGACGCGTACCTCGCTGTTGCCGATCAAGTCGGTGCTGTCGCGTGTGCCGTCTGTTGCGCCCGAAATTTTTGCGCTTGCTGAGGCGCTTGCCGACCGTTACGCCTCCACGGTGGCAAACGTGCTACGTCTGGCGGTGCCGCCGCGTATTGCCGCGCTGGATAAGAAGTACGCGCCGCTTCTGCCGGGTTATGAGTCGGATTATTTGGGCGATTCTGCCCCGGTAAGTACTTCCAATACCCCCGAGAGCACCCCGGAGAACGTCTCCGAGAGCACCCCGGCGAGCGCGGGGGAGAAGCCGCAGGAAAACGCTCCCGAAATCGCGGAACCTGAGTGTGCGGAATCTGAGCCTGCCGCCGTCTCCGCTACCTCCAGCGCTACCGACCCGTACGCGTGGCTTGCCACTCCCGGCGCGCTCGCACCCTTCGTGCTGGACCCGCCGGCGCTGAACCCGGATGCCGCCTCCGTCTTCTCCGATTACGAGAACGGCGCGGAGTTCATTGAAGATGTTGCCGCCGGTGCCGCGACCCGCGCCGTGATGACGGTTCTTCCCGGTCACCTGGAGCACACGTGGGCGGATGTTTTGGCGACCGCACTCGCGGCTGCTGCTGCCAGTGGTCGCGGCGCTATTGCGGTGGTTCCGACCGCTAAGAACCTGGATCTTCTGGAGGCGGCGCTCGCCGAGCGTCTGCCCGCTGATTCGTTTGTGCGTTTGAGTTCTGATTCGACTCCGCATACTCGCTATCACGGGTTTGTGAAGGCGCGCTTGGGGCAGGTGCCGGTGGTGATCGGTACCCGCGCTGCCGCCTACGCGCCGGTGGCGAACCTGGGCCTGGTGGTGTGCTGGGATGACGGCGATTCTTCGCTGGTGGAGCAGCGCGCCCCGTATTGTCATGCCCGTGACGTGTTGCTTCTGCGTGCTTCGGCTGAGAATACTGCGGCGCTGTTTGCCGGGTTCAGCATGAGTAGTGAGGCGGCGCGTCTGGTGCGTACCCGCTGGGCGTCTCATGTGCGTGCGCCGCGTGCGTTGGTGCGTGATTATTCGCCGCGTATTTTTTCGACGGGTTCGGAGTTTGAGTTGGCGCGTGACCCGTTGGCGGCGATGGCGCGTATTCCTCACTTGGCGTTTGAGCATGCTCGTCGGGCGTTGGCGCGTGGTCCTGTGTTGGTGCAGGTGGCGCGTAGCGGTTATATTCCGTCGTTTTCGTGCGAGCGTTGCCGCATGCCGGCGCGTTGTGGCGAGTGCAGTGGGCCTTTGTCGGTGGCTTCGGGTTCGTCGGTTCCGTCGTGTTCGTGGTGCGGTCATTTGGCGCAGCAGTGGCGTTGTTCTGAGTGTGGTTTTACGCATTGGCGTTATTCGGCGGCGGGTGCGACTCGTACTGCTGAGGAGCTGGGTCGTGCGTTCCCGAATGTTCCGGTGATTTCTTCGGCGGGTGACCATGTGCGGGCGTCGGTTGGTCCTGAGCCTGCGTTGGTGGTGGCGACTCCTGGTGCTGAGCCGGTGGCTTTTGGCGGCTATGCGGCGGCGCTTCTTCTGGATGCCGATAAGATGCTTCGTTTTGATTCGTTGCGTGCCCCGGAGGCGGCGTTGCGTCGCTGGTTGAATGCTGCGGCGTTGGTTCGTCCTGCGGCTCTTGAGGGTACGGTGGTGACGACTGCTTCGCCGTCGCCGGTGGAGCAGGCGCTGGTGCGTTGGGATCCGGCGTGGTTTGCCCGTCAGGAGCTGGAGGAGCGCGCTCAGACGGGTCTGCCTCCGGCGGTTCGTACGGCTGCGGTGACCGGTGCGGAGGCGGATGTTCGCGCCTTCATGGAGGAGTTCTTGGGCTCTTCTGCGCTGCCGGAGCGGGTGCGTGAGCAGTTGCGTATTGTGGGTCCGGTTCCTCTGGATCAGGGGTATTTTGCCTGGTCGGAGTCTCTTGAGGAGGATTCTGAGGAGGCGCCGGTTCAGGGCGATTGGCGTACCCTGATGTTTTTCTCGTATGGCATTGCTCAGCAGGTGACTCGTGAGTTGCGTGCTACGCGTGCAACGATTGCGGCGTTGAAGAAGAACGTGGGGGAGCGCCCGGTTCAGATTCGCTGTGACGGCTTGGACGTGCTGTGATTTTCTAGTCGTGCTGTAGTGTTCTAGTGAGGGGCAGGTTTGTCCCGGGTTGGGCGTTGGCACGCGGGTTTGCGGGTGCGCTGTGCGCAGAGGCGAGGAGGTGAGAGGCATGTCGAAGGTGCCTCATCTGCTGAAGGGTAGTGCGCTGCCTGACGGTGAGCAACGGCGGCTGGCTGAGTATGCTTCTGCGCACCCGAAGAGTGCCCTGCACCGCAAGGGTCAGCATCATGATGCGGCGGTGCTGCTGGTTCACGGTATCGGCTACCAGAATCACGGCGAGACGCTCGCGTATTTTGGCAAGCCGGTGGCGCATAGTGTGCAGACTCTGCTGGCGCTGAACACGGATTCTGTCGCCGCCTCCGAAGAGAACCCTGCTGCAGAGGCTTCTGCGCGGGTTCGTGTTGAGGTGATTCCTGACGGTGATACCCTCCCGCCTGCCGCCGAGGTGAACCCGCTGAGCCACCACAGCGAGTTGACGTATTCGTTGACGATTGAGCGCACGGAGTGCCCCGCTGACCCCGCCGACCCTGTTGAGGAAAGCCCGCAGGTTGAAGAGAACTCCGTGCAGGAAGAACCCGCCGAAGCCTCCGGGCCCAAAGAATCTACAAGAATCAGTCTGCCGAAAGTTGAACTTCCGAAGGTGGAGTTACCCAAGGTAGAACTGCCTAAAGTGGAGCTCCCTAAGATTGATCTGCCGAAAATTGAGCTTCCCAAGGTAGAGCTCCCGAACATCGATTTCCCGAATATCGAGCTGCCGAACCTTGAGCTTCCGCACCTGCCTCAGCCGAAGCCGCGCCCGGTTCGCACGGTCACTCGCCGCAGCCTCCTTTTTCAGGAGGGCTTCTGGCGGCCCAGACATTACCGCCCATTGAAGGAGCATTTGCCGTGGTTGGCGTCTGTTTTGCCGCTGTTTTTGATGTTCTGCTTTTACTATGAGCGCCCCGGCGTGACCTGGCGTGAGCGTGCCGGGCACCTGCTGCGTTCTACGGCTCGATTCGTGAACGTGGCGCTGTGGCTGGTGCTGGCGGCTATGGCGCTCATGACGTTCCGTGATGCTTTTGTAGCGTCTCTGGGTACTCCGCAGGGTGCTTTTACGGGTCTGGCGGCGGCACTCGGCCTGGGTATTGTGGGCTGGGTTTTGGCTCGTCGTGCCCGTGAGCTGTGGGCGCTGGTGAAGGCTATTCCGACGCAGCTGATTCAGACGGCAACCAGCCCGGAGTCGCGCGATTTGGAGCGTATTTATGCGCGTCTGGATCGTCAGCTGGACGATTTGAGTTCCCGTAGCGATGCGGTGGGTATTATTGCTCATTCGCAGGGCGGGTATTTGAGCTATGAGTTGCTACGTCGTCGTGCGGCGGCGGGTAAGAAGCCAATTCGTTTTTTCTACGGCCTGGGTAGTGGTGTGGTCCCGATTAGCATTATTGCTAGTGACCGCAACGATATTCCGGGGCACCTGGATGCCGCGGGCGGCTACCGTAACCGTGCCATGCTTCTGTGGGTGAGTGCGGTCGCGGCATTCTCCTGGCTGGTGGAGGCGTCCCTGTTGTTTGGCCCGTACCGTTCGCTGCTGCACTATACGATGCTGGTGCCCCTGGCGTTGAGTGTGGTGCCGCTGGCGTTGAGTGTGGTACCCCTGGTTACGAGCGTGCCGGGTGCCTTCAAGGGCAGGGCGCGTATTGGCCGCAAGAGTGAACGGGAAAGCGCCTCCGCAAAAACCTCCGCAACTACCTCGGCAAACACCCCGGCGAATGTGCGCCTGGTCAACCCGTACGGCACGCGCGCCTACGTGAAGTGGCTGATTCCGCTGCTTTTCGTGCACGGCGTTTTCATGCTGTACGCGGTGTTCATGCTGCTGTTGGCTCAGCTGCGTGTTGAGGGCGCGGTCCCTGAGCTGACCGCCGCCTCCGTGGCGTTTTGGGGCGCGCTGATTCTGGTGCTCATGATGTCGGTGCGTAGCGCCTGCCACCTGTATGTGCGCGCCTACGCGCCGATGCTGCAGGATCTTGATGTGGCTGACCGGTGCGAGATTTCCGCTCGTGGTGACAGTATTGGCAGGTCGAATATTACTCAGCCCGCTGATGTGGACGTCAGCTTTGTGACTCTGCCGGGCCCGTCGGTGAATAGTCACATGCAGTATTTTGACGCGTGCTCGCCGGTGCCGTTGATGCTTGCGCACCGACTGGTGCCGCACATGATGCCGGAGGGTGAGCAGGCGCAGAAGGCGGAGGCTTTCACCGATATTGGCGCGGAGCTGAACCGTGGTTTTGCGCGGGTGAAGAAGCTGATGCGCACCACGCATTACGGGCTGTATGCGGTGCTTCTGCTGATGCTGTCGGTGCTGCTGAATGTGGCGTCGCCGGCGGGTGCATCGGCGTTGACGTGGCTTGATGCTTCGCACCTGCATTCGGAGAGCTTCGACCGTTTGGCGGCGGGGGCTCAGCAGCTGCGTGAGTAGGCGGGTTCTTCGGATCTGCTGCTGTGGATTCTGGTCGGCATTTTTGTGGTGGAGGCGCTGCTGATGATGGTGCTTTCGCCGTGGACTCAGCGGCGTTTGCAGCGTGCGTTCATGATGCGCAAGGTAGACCGCACGGGTCAGCTGAGTGAGTTCAATCCTTTGCCGATGGTGACGGCTCTTTTGGGTCTTGATGGTGACGAAGATGAAGCCTTGGCGAGCGCAGGGGAGAAGGGCACGTCGCAAACTTATGCAGCCCAGACTAGTGCGGCACAGGCGAACGGGGCGTAGATTATCCCGTTCGGTGTGGGTGCACATCCGCCATTTTATGCACCTTTGTGCATTTAGTGGTTGGTGATAGTGCTAGGCGCCCCTAATTAGCGTAGTCTCCGTATCCGCGGTAATATATTCAGCACTGCGGATACTATTTCGGCGCTTGTCGAGGTGGTGTTGGCAGTATCTATCACTCAACTTCGCGCACGCTTCACAACCGTGCGCACCAACGAAAGATGAATACTGGTGACTCAGACTATGATCACCCCCGCATACGAACCTGCATGCGGCGGGTCTGCTTCTGTACACAATTACGGCGTCATGCACCCGGACCCCGTGTTGCTTTCCGACATGACCAGCGCAGAACGAGGAGCTGTTTACCGCTACTTGGCGCGCTTCGCTGAGCTGGATGACGCAAAGATTTTCTACGCGTACGGTCACGCTTATGAGCTAGCTCGTAAGGATGCCGAGCGCGGTCTCTACGCAACTATGGCGTAGCCTGCACAATTAGTTTTTAGAAATGCTGCTGCACTCTGTGTGAGTGCGGCAGCATTTCTGCTTTTCGGGCTGGCTTTCACACTGGCTTTCACTCTGGCTTTCGGGTGGGTTTTAGCTCGGTGGTGAACTCGGCGGTCGCATGCCGCTATGGTGCCCCTGATTTCTTCCTGACAACCGGGAACATGTCCACTATGGGGGCGTTCCCTGATGGTTCTTGAACATTGATTAGCTCTTGGGTAGTTTAGAGGTATCACAACCACTACTGCGAAGAGACTTCCGATGATCTCCGTAGGTTCTTTTCGCGGTGTTGCCTCCGGTAGCGTCTGCATTGTTGCGGCGCTGCCCTAAGAAACGCCCTAAGGAAAGGTACTCACCGATGAGTTTCACCAATATCACCTCTGATTACGAGCCCGAGTTCGGTAGTTCGGCACCGAGCCGCGACAACGGTATTACCCACCCGGACCCTGTTCTGCTGTCCTCGATGACGAAGGCTCAGCGTGGCGCGGTGTGCCGCTACCTGGCTCGATTTGCTGAGCTGGATGACGCGAAGATTTTCTACGCGTACGGTCACGCGGATGAGCTGGCTGCGAAGGAAGCAGCTCGTACCGGTAGCTTTACTGCGGTCTAAGGATCTCTGCTCCGGTGCGATGCGGTGAGGCTGCACCTTCCGGATGCGCCCTCAGGGTGCCCGAGCTCTGCGAGGGCGGGTTCCCTGCGTCGGCGCGGAGGAAGTGTGTAGCGAACCGCCGCTGTAAACCTTTACCGCAAGCTGCCCTTGCGAATCGCCGCTGTAAGCCACATATGCTACCCGGCGACCATGAATTGAATATGTAGAATGCCGCCGCACCCTCCCGAGTTTCGGGGGAGTGCGGCGGCATTTCTTTGCCCAACGCAGGCTCTAGAGCCCGCGCACGACCTCCAGCAGTTTGAGTGCCGAATTGCGCCAGGAGTAGCGGCGCACATCCGACAGGCCGTCAATGATGACGCGCTCGCGAACGGCGGTGTCCTCCAGGGAACGGATTGCCTTGACCCAGTTGGCGGCATGCGCCTCCGGGGCGCCGTCAACCGGTGCGAACACGGCGTGCGGCGCAATCTCACGGAAAATCGGGATGTCACTAATCACCGCGGGGCAACCGGCAGCCTGAGCCTCGACCACGGGCAGGCCGTAACCCTCTTCGCGGGAGGCGGTCACCAGGGCGTGTGCCTGGCGGAGCAGCTGCTGGTATTCCTCATCACTCACGCCGTTGTGCACCTCCACGTTCTCACCGATGAGGCGTTCGTCGGTGAGCTGTACCAGGCGCTGCGGCGGCATCTTCGACAGCAGGTGCAGGCGGTAATCCGGCAGGG
>ERZ773212.1465-NODE-1465-length-10752-cov-2.565486_pt1 | contig 10752 bp, 7 predicted proteins | sample MGYA00581005_ERZ773212 | MGnify/ENA primary metagenome ERZ773212 (study PRJEB29015, sample SAMEA2738154) | human oral metagenome | biome: human oral; feature: human-associated habitat; material: saliva | place: China | collected 2196 ...
GAAGGTGTCAAAAGCGCTATTATCAACCTCGGAGGAAACGTCGTTGCCATAGGCGGCAAGGAGGGAGATAAAGACTGGAAAATCGGCATTGAATCACCATACTCTAAAAAACAAAATGTGATTGGCGCAGTTTCCGTAAAGGATAAAACCATAGTAACCTCCGGAACCTACGAGCGATATTTCGAAGAAAAGGGTAAAAAGTATCACCATATTTTAGATCCGAAAACCGGATTTCCGAGAAATACAGACGTGCTGTCAGTTTCAATTATGGCTAAAAGCGGAAAATCCGTGACTTGTGATTTGTATTCTACAACATGTCTCCTTTTGGGAAAAGAGAAGGCTATCGAATTTATGAAAGATAAGAAAGGTTTTGAATACTGTATCGTTGATAACAACCAAAAGATTACCAAGAGCCCGGGCTTTAACCTGAGTCAACAGGGCGAATGATAAGTGAAGATGTTTTAGATATATTGATAAAAGCCCCTTCTGGCGGAGTGGCTCAGACTGTAGAAAAAGCTCGAACCGACTTAACTCGGTTCGGGCTTTTTCTATATCTTAAAGCATATTAAATATTGGCGATTTATGATGTGATATCATCATATCAATGTTTGTGTTTCAGTGATTACAAAAAACGGAAAATGACTCTAGCAAATGTAAATAATCTCATTTGATTGCTCAGTTACTGATGGATATTTACTTAGGAAAATCGATTAACCTTATCTATTTTTCATTGACTTCCGTTGCAATCACACATGGTCTGACAAATATTATACTCATATCGATTATGATAATGTCATTCACATGGTGAGATGTTAACTAAAAAGCGGTTAAATATTGAACAAGTGTATTTGCAAGAGTGCCGATTGATTTTGCTACTAATTCATTTATTTTGAGAAAAAATTTGATATGCAGTAAAAATTATTGTAAAATTAGAATTGAATAACAAATCATAAAAATGGAATTTTTTTCGATTTTGTCAAAAGAAGTATGGAAACATCGGTTTTTATATCCTACACCGATAAAAATAAAATTAAATTTAATATTTTTAGTTTTTAATGTGTGCCATTGAAAAATAGACGTAAAGGAGAAGACATAAGGGAGGTTATCAATGAAAGCGTGCAGTTCAATGAGAAGATCTATATCCGCAAAGCATAGGTTTTTTCTCATATTTTTATTTATGGCGGCATTTACAGCCGTGTTTTTTTGGAAAGAGATGCAGGTCAATGCACAACATGTATCTTTTGACATAGGAAAAAACAAGTTGGAATGCAATGATACATCTAAAGTGTATAACGTATATGGATCAACCGAAAAAAACCATATCAAAATAAAGGGAGGGACGGCACAAAGACCGATCATAGTAAATCTGAAAGATGGATTGAACATTGATTTGAGAAATAAAAGTGCCGCACCCATTGAGGTTACAAAAAACTCCTATGCAAAAATATACATTGGCAAGGGTGACTCCAATGCCAAGATTAACTTATATGGAGGTCATAAGTCAGGCATAGGAAAAAACTGGGGTTATGCAGGAATAAGTTGTCATGAAAAAAGCCATGTTTTGATTAGCGGTGACGGAACATTGAATGTTTACGGTGGAGGAGAAAAATATGGAGGTGCCGGAATAGGTGGTAACTATAACGACAATGTAAGAAACCTCACTATTGACGGGAATATGTCCATAAATGCCACCGGAGCGCACTCAGCACCGGGAATAGGCTCCGGCAGAGACGGCATTTTGTATGATTTAACTATAAACAATGGTAATATAACTGCCAGAGGTGGCGAAAATGCTCCCGGAATCGGAGCAGGAGAAGCTATAGGCGAGAGTGGAGGAGATTTACATAATTTAACTATAAATGGAGGTAATATCCAGGCTTACGGTGGCAAAGATGCTGCAGGCATAGGATGCAGTGACGGCGGAGATTTAAAAGGAACTATTGCCATAAATGGGGGTAATATTGAAGCCCGTGGGGGTAAATACGCTGCCGGTATAGGTGGCGGAAATGGCGGAAATATAACAAAAAAAGGTAAAATTAATATTCAATGTAAACAAGATAAGCCTATGGAAATTGTCGCAAGAGGCGGTACAAATAGTGCCGGCATAGGTGGCGGAAAAGATCAGTCATCCTGCGAAATAGTAATAAAAGGGCATCCCCGTAAAAGGGAACTTCTAAAAATTAGAGCCTTTGCATCATCAGCCGGTAATAGAATCAACGATGCTGCTGCAATTGGTTCCGGTCAGGACGATGCAGGTAATATAACCATAAAAGACGCGACTGTTTATGCCGATGCTCCGTATGCAGGAGCAGATATAGGAAGCGGTTCACTGAAAGGAAGGCCTGGTAAAATACACTCCATTACCATTGATAACAGCACAATAGCGGCACGGGGAATTAACAAAAGTGCGGCGGGTATAGGAGCCGGTCACGGCGGAAGTATTGATCGCATCAAAATCAGCAACAGTACATACAAGGGAAATAGTATAGGAACATCCATATATTCAAGTCCTGCTTTTAACTATAGAGCACATCGAATAAATGATATGAAGGAAATAACTATTGAGAACAGTAAAATTGAATGTGATCATGACATGATATCGACTAATGATAGAGATGCTATAACATCCGGAGTTGCAGGGGTAGGAACCGGACCTTTCGGCAATATTGATTTAATACAAATTAAAAAGTCAACAGTCTTGGCAAAAGGTCATGGTACCGGCCCTGGTATTGGAGGTGGCGGTTGGGCTCCAACTAGATTGCTTCACAAGACTCATGGCGGTAATGCAAAAAAAATAATAATTGAGGAAAGTGATGTAACAGCCTTTGCAGGGAAAAGAGGCGGTGGCGCCGGTATAGGAACCGGTCTGAATTGTGACGTTAACGAAATTGCCATAACAAAAAGTAATATCATAGCCAAGGCTCCTGCTGACGGTGAGGAGGGAGGTGCCGGAATCGGTTCAGGAAGAGCAGGAAGTGTTGGCACTATTAAGATAACAAATTGCCCGTCAGTTGAAGCTGTTGGAGGTCCACACTCCGCCGGTATTGGTTGTGGTGGTCATCATACACTGGTAACCACAATACTCACAACCAAATGCGGTCCAATAGTTTTGACTGCAAATAACCCTGACTACAAAGTTAAGGCATTTGGTGGAAACAAAGCTGCCGGTATAGGTACGGGATTAGGTGGAAAGTTTAAGGGTAAAACTAAAGATGGTAACAGCATCGTTATTGACGGATATAGCGTTGATGCTTCAGGCGGTTATGGCGGTGCAGGCATTGGAGGTGGAGCCAACGGCTCAGGTGGTCGAGGTGCAGACTCCAATTCTATACTTATAAAGGGAAAAGGTGTAATAAATGCTAATGGTGGCGAGGGAGCTGCCGGTATAGGTGGCGGACTAGGTGGATCAAGTAATAAAATCGTTATCGATATGGAAGGAGACAGATATAAAAATAAGGGAATTCTCCGCGCAAGAGGAGGGCTTGGAGCTGCAGGAATTGGAAGCGGTAGTGTAATTTATACAGATCGAACATTGTTTACTCCTGTAGGCAACTCTGCAGGAACAGTAAAAATCGCAGGAGGCTTTGTGGAGGCATTCGGTGGCAATAATAGACGTTCCGAAAAGAAAGATTGGAGGGTATATCTTGGCTCCGGTGCCGGTATAGGTGGCGGAAGTGGACATGGTACACTTTCAAAGTTTTATGTTACCGGAGGATATATTTCAGCTCATGCGGGAAATTCCGATGCAACAGATATAGGTCATGGTGGAGATCTTTACGGGATAGATAAGAGACTCAAGAAAGACGGCAAAATAGAAATCTCCGGAGGAACTGTATTATCAAATAAGATAAGTAATGAGGCGGATATAATCATTGATGGAGGCAGTGTTTCAGCTAATATCTTAAGAGCAAAAAATTCCATTAAAGAAAATGTGTATCGTGCTACTTTAACTCTTGCTGATCCGCCTAATAGGAGTGTTGAAATTTTCCCTCATAATCAATCAAAAGCCTACGGCACAAAAGATATTTATCCGGATAAAAAAGGTAAAATTTATCTGTATTTTCCTGTTTCAAAACCCATGAAAACAACAGTTGGAGTTGATAGAAACGGAGAAAAACTTTACCATGGAACTGTAACGAGCGATGGAAACGGTCTTTTGAAAATGTATGGAGAGAAAAACTTTAAAAAACCGGAAAACGAACCTTATGTGGGGGAAGATTTCACTCTTTCTGTAGATAAAGGAAATGATACTCTGAAGGATTGCAATTTTAAAGTAGTAGATGGAACAGATGCAGTTGAAATAATTGAGTCAGATTCACAAAATGCCTCAGTTAAACTCAAGGCTAAAGCTATTGGGAAATTTAAGATATCCGTTGAAATGAAAGCTGATCCCGCAAATGAAGTTTATTGGGGATACAATGCCAGTTATTCAGGAAGTGTATCAAGGCAGAAGGGAAAAATTTCATTTACTGAAAACCCTTCAAAGGTATATGACGGAGAAAAAGTTAAAAATCCAAAGGTAACTACGAACAGCGATGGAAAAGTTACATATAAGTATTCAACCCGTGGCGGAAAGCCTCTGGATGATGCCCCTGTAAATGTGGGCAAATATAAGGTAACTGCAACTGTCGAGGGCACAAAGTATTATTCCGAGGCGACGGCATCCTTAGATTTTTCTATAGAACCGGCAAGCACTAACACTAGTCTGTCAGCAAAACAGGATGGCTCCAAGGCTACGATTAAAGCGGTAGTTAGCGGACTGTATGAAAAAAATGGTAAGGTAAGATTTGTTGTAAATAACAATACGGATACTGCAAAAGAGATACCTGTATCATTCAATAAAAACAGCGGACTGTACGAAGCGGAACTGAAAGCAGATACAGTTAGCAGCGGAGAGTACAAGATCACTGCAGAATTTATACCCGAAAACAACAACTATTTATCATCAAAAACTTCTGCTACCTACAATAAAGACAAGGTAGACAGAAGCATAAGCTGTAAGCCTTTACACGAAGCGAATTACAAAGACTCGGGATTTAAAATTGAACCGACAATTAAAGGTGGAGCTTCTACATCAAAAGATGTATGGAAATATGAGATAATAAAGGATAAGTTTACCGATTACGGCTTCCCATCTACCGTAACTATTGATAGTTCTGGTAATGTAAAGGTTAATAATGCAGGCGTGGCTGTTGTAAAAATTACTCTGATAGATAAGAGTGGCGTATATAACAACGCTGAAACATATACGACAATAAAGGTTAAAAGAGCGCCTCTCAAAGTTTCAAGCTACGCATATGACAAAGATGGCAAAGAAATTACAGAGACATCTTACGGAAGCATATCCGATTTGAATTTCGGGCTGAAATACGATGGATTTGTGCGTAATGACGACCAAAACAACTTCACAAGAGGACATGGAAGTCTTGTGGCGAAAAGACTGTCAGATACAATAGAGGTAGGAAAATATAATATTCAAATAAACAGAAAAGGAACTCCTCTTCACACTGATAAACTTCATTTCAATAATCTTTTTGCTTCAAGGAATTATAAAATAGAACAGAAATTGGGAACGTTGAATGTGAATCCTCGTGGCATTACGGTAAAAGCAGATGATGTTAGTGGTATATATGGTGTTGAACCGAAATACACCTATTCCATAGAGGGACTTGCATCATTTGATGGTACGGAAAAAGCCATTGATGCCGGATCAAAGGTGTCATTGGATACTGAAAAGGCGGGAGGAACTTATGCACAGCTTGCTCCAGGTAAATATGAACATGTACTTATTCCACCTGATAAAGCAATGAAAAATTATAAAATTGTAAAAAGCCAAGCAGGTAATCTAAATATAGAATCTGCAGATTTCAATGATATTAGCAGATTTAAAGTTACAAACCCTGAATTTACAACCTATAATGGTAAAGAACAAAAGCAGAAGGTGACTGTCACAGATTTACATTCGAAATCATCAAATGGCGGAGGCACTAATGATGGTGTGGAATTAAAGGAAAATGTTGATTATGAGCTTGAATATATCGGAGATCTCAAAAATGTGGGACAGGTCAAGGTTGTAGTAAAGGGAATTGGAAAGTATAAGGGAAAAGTAGAGCGATTCTATCTCATAAAGAAAGCTCCCCTTGTGATCAACACACCTGATGCTGAAAAAGTCTACGACGGAAAGCCACTCACGGCTTCGGGGACTCTAAAAGGACTTATGCCCGGTGAAACTGCTGAAATCGTAATGTCAGGCAGCCAAACCGAGGTGGGCAGTTCCAAAAATACAGCCGGTGTTAACTGGAATGGCACTGCTAATTCTCAAAATTATGAAATAGAGGAAAGTTTTGGGACATTAACGGTACATAAAAAAGAGCCACCAGCTACTCCTGATGATCCGGGTAAGGATGATAATCCTAAGAACCCAGACAATGGACCGAGAACCCCTGATAATAGCTCAAAAGATCCCGGCGATAGTTCAAAAGGTCCCGGCAACAGTCCACAAAATAATAAAATTGCAAAAACCGGTGACATGTCTCGTGTTGCAGGCTATACGATAGATATGTTAATTGCGGTAATTATATTTGCAGCCGTATTGATAGTGAGGAAAAAAACTTCCAAATAAGAAGATGTCTGCTTAAATATAAAAACATAGAATAAAAAATAGAGACTATCAAGATTTTCGCTAAATAGTCTTGATAAAGAAAACTGAAGGATGGAGTTGGGAATATTCTCAGCTCCATCCTTTAGGCTTATAGTGTTATGTAATAATACATATAATCTATAAGCAGTGGGTTTATTTAGATAGCTTTTATCACATTTTTTGACAATCTCATAAGATTATATAATGCAATAAACTTTGTCAATCGATTTATATAGCAACATGCGATATAATCTCATCTCTGTCAGTTGATTAAACTTAAAAACCGGCAAACTGTTTCAATGAGCGGTTTCGCCGGTTTCACTTATACAACCCTCTTAGACATACCTAACGGGATGGCTTTTCTTTAACGTTCAAAATGATGGACCGGATAAATCACATCTTCCTCATCGGATACATTATGCAAAATCTCCTGTATGTCTTCGTCTAATTTCTAATTGACTGACTCTATTTCTTCTTTTGTCATACCTACGAGTTTTTCTATCCACATTCCTACAATATCGGAAAGTACGGAATCACAGATATATTCAGTTCCCTCATGAAAATATTTGCAGGAAAATACGGGCTCCCTTATGGCCGCCTGATAAAATCCCATTGCAAAATTCGCCAATTCACTCGGCTCAAAACTCAGTGCCAGCTCTTTTGCAATACCGCTTCGAATCTCATCCCAATCTCTATTCTCAGCCCTGTAACTTTCTCGCATCTTCATTACATATCTGGTGCAAAATGTATCTAACAGCTGCTTGTTTCTATAAAAATGCTTGCAGTTGAAATCGGAAATGCATCCTGCGTGAATTAAAAATGTCAACAGAGATTCCACGCTCTCTGCCACTCTCCCGACCTCTCCTTCGCTGCTGATAAACCCTATACTGCCATCTTCAAGAAAAACGTATTCACCCCCACTGCCATCCTGTGCAAACGCGTCGCATCCCATAGAATAAATTTCATGGTTATTGACAAACTGCAATGCTCGGACTTCCTCGTAGAAATAAATGTCACATTCGTGCATAAGCAGAGTATTCAACTGTTTATTTTTTCTTATACGCTGCAAATTCATTTAACTCCTCCTCATCACTTTGCTGAGTTGCTCAATTCAGTGGCAAACCTTTCGACATCTATACTCAATTTTCCATCTATATCGTCTAAATGAATGACCGGCAAAGGGCTTTGTAAAATCAAATTCCCTTCATGCAATTTCTCCGGATATTTGTAGAACTGTTCTCCTTTTGGAAAATTATTTTTTATTTGCCATTCCTCAAAATCTTTTAAAAAGCACTTATGAGTCGGCAATGTAACCTTCTCAAACAGACTTTTGTCAAAAAATCTCACCAAGCGATATAAACCGTGTATTTCCGGTACAAAACACTTATCAATTTTTTGAACAGGATAGCCTTGCCTTTGATGTGCTTCACAAAGTTTTTGCAGACATCGGGTGATTCCTTCCGCATCTTTTTTTGCAAGAAAACAGAAGAAGCGAACGTAGTATTCTGCTATTCCGGTGAGTTTTTTCTTTGTTAGGAAAGATTCAGCCTTGGACAGCGCCTCCTCCAATCTTTCATCATCTTTGTAATAGATTGAATGAAACAGGTTAATTACGTTTTCAGTATAAAAAGTGCCTCTGAGCAACGGCAAGTTATTAGGAACAAATGACTCGCTCACCTCAAAATCGTTGCAGGCAAAACAAGTAAAAATTCCTTTTATAATGTTTCCCGTGTAAGCGGTTCCGCTATGTGTAATTCCTCCTCGCAGCAAACAAGTCCTACCGGTTTGCAAAAGGGCATTGTTCAATCTCTCGAAGCTGCCTTCACAGAAAGCGAAATAATATCCAAAATATTGGATATTATTGAGAACGAGATCGATATATAATTTTATTTTTAACACCTTGTCGGAAGAATCATGATATTTCTCCAAATGCTTTTCAAAAATCTCCTGATTGGACATTTCAAAGTCTTGCCAACTTTGCGGATGAAAATATTCCCCCCATTTCTGATAATAATCCTCTCTCATCTGTCTATATAACTTTACGTATTCTCTCACAATAAATCCCTATCCCCTTGATCAATATGCTATCCCACAGTACTCATAACTTTGCCGATGTAGTAAATCCCCCACATCACACCGCCTATGATCAACAGCAACAGCAATGAAGATAAGGCGACAGAAAAGGCTCCCTGCTTTGAATTCGTATCTCTGGCAAAACTGAAAATAATGACGATCAGCTTTAATGCAATGCTGGTTATAGCTATGATTCGTCCGTATCTGAAAACAATTCCAATCATTAAAAATCCAATTTGTGCACCTCCTATGCCTGCTGCAAAACCTACAACAAAGCACACGTACATAAATATATCCAATGCTACGGATCCCCACAATGCAAATTTTATCAATTTTTCATTTTTATTCATATTATCTACCATAATTGCAACTTTTCCCCTTTCGTGCTCGTCATGAAACGGAAAATCTTAAGTGCATCACAAAGGTTCTGTTGAGTTTGTCTGCAAAATACATATACACCTTCGTTTTGAACTTTAAGTTTTGGCACGTTTTAAGAGCCTCTTTAAAAAAGCCCTGAACATCGATGAGTTCTGTCTGTGTTTCATTTGCGAATTCTTCCGGACTGTCTATACTAAAATACATTTGAGCATCGCTGTTCCCGGTTTTTTTCACATATTTATTAGCAAGTTTTAAGCCTGCTGAATTTGTAGCGTCAAAAACCAGCTCTCCTTTAGGAATCATCTCATTCATTTTCTCAATCATGGAAAGTATCTTCTCTTTCGTAAAATATTGGTACACTCCTGAAACGACAATCATCGTCGGCAATGAAATATCTATCCCTTTTATCCAGTAAAGAGTGAACATATCCCCTGAAATCAACTTTTCATTTATTGCATTTCCAAGGACTTTCTCCCTTACATATATGACATTCGGCAAATCCACTTGATAGAAGTTCGCTTTATCGTTTCCTATGCGGTTATATGATGTTTCAAGTCCCGCTCCCAAAAATACCACATTACACAAACCGTTTTTCTCAAGGAATTTTTTTATCTTTTGGTCTATCGTATATTGCCTGCACACACTTGCCATATAGAAATATTCCGTAGTATTCTCATCTATATCGTTTGCCGGAATATATTTTTCTAAAGATAGAGCCTTTTCATCGTAGAAAAATTCCGGGAATTTCTTAGACGCATATATTCTCGCCGTCAGTGGAATATACAGAGTATCTTCAACACCTTTAAATACATTCTTTTCGTTCATGCTGTCTTCCTCACAAAATTATTCTGCCAAAGCAAATTTCTCAATCATGGCTAGCAATACATCAACCCTTTCAAACTCCTCTTGTAATAAGTCATCATAATCTGTTTCAAGTTCTTCTCGTCTTTTATCAATCCATTTCAGATTCTTCTTTGACGAGACGTAGTCTCCACTTAAAAAATAATATTCTCCGAGAAAACAGTGAGCTTGAGCCACTGAAACCATATCATCCCCGATTTCAACGACTTTCTTCATACTCTCCACCGCTTTTTCCGTTTCACCTCTTGACATCTGCAACGATGCCTTTGTCACATAAAGTTCTGCATTCATTTCACCGTCTCCAACAACTTCAATTTTCATATGGTTCATTACACATTGAGAGTATCATTCAACTTCCATGCTCTCCGGCGTGACAATGTCTGAATGATAGTTCTGCACGTGATCATAAGCGATTTTATGCCAGTCGTCTGTAACGCTGCCATCCTCGTTCATAAAGAAGGTGGAATTCATATAACGTTGCAGAATGTACTCACTGGTCTTTTGATCAAATCCATTTCCTCGGCTGAAATCTATACCCCTGCCGGTATTTTTTGCCATAACCGCCTCCAGAATGGGTAAAGTCAGCTCGTTGACCGGAACTTTCATATCAGGCATACTCCAAAATCCTCCCTTCTCCTTGGTGTAAAGGAGGAGGTAGCTCAAAGTCCCGTTGGATGCACATATAACCCTGCGAATATCCGAAAGTTTTACCTGATGTTTTGCTCCGATAAGTACGCCGTCTTTAAGCCTGATTCCTTTTTCTTTGAAGGAAAAAGCAACCTCTAAATCGAGAGCATCCA
>ERZ773212.1467-NODE-1467-length-10751-cov-5.545625_pt1 | contig 10751 bp, 10 predicted proteins | sample MGYA00581005_ERZ773212 | MGnify/ENA primary metagenome ERZ773212 (study PRJEB29015, sample SAMEA2738154) | human oral metagenome | biome: human oral; feature: human-associated habitat; material: saliva | place: China | collected 2196 ...
TGAATTCTATGAAATCCTTCTGTAAAACGTAAACGTAAATCAGAAGCAGCTCGTAAGCGCAAGAAATTCTAATTGAAATAAAAAACAGCCTCAGGGCTGTTTTTTTGTTAAAGAACTATTACGTTATTGTAGGAATGCAATAAAAAAACCTGAACATATACTTTCAGGTTTTTTGTTATATTATTTTTTTTCAAGCAAAGCTTTGATTTCTTGAAGTACTTCAAGTTCAGTTGGAGCTGGTTCTTCTTCGACAACTTCTTCTTGTTTTTTACCCAAGCTTTGAGCTTTCTCAGCAGCCTTAACAATGAAGAAAAGAACTGTTCCGATAACAAGGAAGTTAATAACCGCACTTAGGAAGTTACCATATGCAATACCATTCCAAGATAGTTCAGCAATCTTATCTACACCAGCAGCGCTCAAGGCTGGGTTTAAAATAAGTGGTGTGATAATGTCATTTACTAATGAAGTAACAATTGCACCAAAAGCAGCACCAATGATAACAGCAACAGCTAGGTCAACTACGTTGCCACGAAGTAAAAAGTTTTTTAATTCTTTTAACATACAAATATCTCCTTTTTTTAATCAGTCTCTATTATAATGAAAATAATAACCTTTTGCAAGTGGTTGGTTTTATAGGATTGTTAAATTTTCATGTCTTTCTTTTAAAGTTTATTTATTTGTAAATCTGTAGCTGATATTTTACTTTTTTGTCAATTTATTATAAAATATAACATAGTATTCTATGGTAAATTGGAGGTATTGTCGGGTGATTGATAAAGAAATCATTTCTGATATTAAAAACAGCGTCAATATCGTCGAAGTCATAGGAGAAGTTGTTGCTCTGACTAAGGCTGGACGCAACTTTCTTGGACTATGTCCATTTCATGGAGAAAAGACACCTTCCTTTAATGTCGTTGAAGATAAGCAGTTTTACCACTGTTTTGGTTGCGGCAAGTCGGGAGATGTTTTTAAGTTTATCGAAGAATATCGTGGCGTTTCATTTATGGAAGCCGTCCAAATAATTGCTGAACGATCGGGTATTCAACTTGCAGTTGATAAAAATGATCTATCTCAACCCAAAAGACAACACCCGCATCAAGCTCTCTATGATATTCATACTGAGGCTGCAAAATTTTATCACGCTGTCTTGATGACGACCAAGATGGGAGAAGAAGCTAGAACTTACCTTTACAAACGTGGATTGACTGATGAGATCATTAAGCATTTTCAGATTGGTTTAGCCCCTAGTGAAGGCAACTATCTTTATCAGAGTATGGTTGAAAAATTTGATGAAGCAACCATTATGAACTCGGGACTGTTTAATCTAGCAGAGAGTAATCTAGTTTATGATGCTTTTCAAAATCGTATCATGTTTCCCTTGGCTAATGATAATGGTCAGGTAGTGGCATTTTCCGGAAGGATTTGGGAGGAATCCCCTCCGACTGATGGTCATCAAGCTAAGTATAAAAATAGTCGTAGCACAGCTATTTTCAATAAGAGCTATGAACTCTATCATTTGGACAAGGCAAAACCAACCATAAAGAAAAGTCATGAAGTCTATCTGATGGAAGGTTTCATGGATGTCATTGCTGCTTACCGGGCAGGTATCGAAAATGCAGTCGCTTCAATGGGGACGGCCTTGACACATGAACATGTTCAGCATCTTAGCAAGTATTGTAAAAAGGTTATTTTATCTTACGATGGTGATAAGGCTGGACAGGCAGCAACTGTTAAAGCTTTGGATGAATTAAAAGATTTATCTGTTGAGATTGTCTCTATTCCAGATCAGATGGATCCAGATGAATTTGTTCAAAAAAATTCTCCTGATGAACTGCAATATTTGCTAACCAAAACTCGGATAAGTGATGTTGAGTTTCTAATTCGCTATCTGAAACCGGAAAATACTGAGAATCTACAAGCTCAGATTGAATTCGTTGAGAAAATGGCTCCGATTATTGCTCAGACCTCATCGATTACGGCGCAGAATTCGTATATTTATATGCTGGCAGAGCTTCTACCAGACTTTGATTACCAGCAAGTTGAGCAGGCGGTTAACAATAGTCGCTTAAGTAATCGAAAGGGTCAGCAGGAACAGGTTTATCAACAGCCTCGTTTTCAGACAAATCTTCCGCTTTCTAAGCAAGTGTCTCGTTTAGTAAAAGCTGAGAATCACCTTCTTAATCGAATGGTTGAATATCCTATTGTTTTGAATGATTACCGTTTGAGAGAAGATTTCCAGTTTGCAACACCTGAATTACAGATTCTATACCAGATACTTTGCGAAAATGGTGAGGTGACATCACACGATTTGTCTGAGCAATCAGATGGAGTCCAACAAGCCTGGTATCGTATTTTAGAGGAAGATTTACCTAGCGAAATTGCGGACAATGAGTTGGCAGAAGTTGAATCTATCAGAGATAAGGAATTGCTCCGTAAGGAAAATCAAATAATAGGGAAAAGAGTCCGAGAAGCATCTCATAACGGTGATGTTGATACGGCAATTGAAGAACTGGAGCGCTTGATCGCTCAGAAAAGAAGAATGGAGTAGGAATGGCTACAAAACAAAAAGAAGTAACAACATTTGACGTACAAGTTGCAGAATTTATTCGAAACCATAAAAAAGCCGGTACGGCAATTGATGATGAAATTAATGATAAATTGATTATTCCTTTTACCTTAGATGCAGATGGTATCGAAGATTTGTTGCAACGCATTCAAGATGCAGGGATTTCTATTACAGATAAAGAAGGGAATCCAAGCGCACGTGTTTTACACAACGAAGAGGAAGAAGCGGAGCTAACTGATGAAGAACTTTTAGGTAGCAATTCAGCTAAAGTCAACGATCCTGTTCGTATGTATCTGAAAGAAATTGGAGTCGTTCCACTTTTGACAAACGAAGAAGAGCAAGAATTGGCAATCTTGGTCGAGCAGGGCGATACTGAGGCTAAGCAACGTTTGGCTGAAGCCAACCTTCGTTTGGTAGTTTCTATTGCTAAGCGTTATGTTGGACGCGGCATGCAGTTCCTTGACTTGATCCAAGAAGGGAATATGGGCTTGATGAAGGCTGTTGACAAGTTTGACTACACCAAAGGATTTAAGTTTTCAACTTATGCAACTTGGTGGATCCGTCAGGCCATTACCCGTGCGATTGCTGACCAAGCTAGAACAATCCGAATTCCAGTTCACATGGTAGAAACGATTAACAAGCTAGTTCGTGAGCAACGCAATCTCTTGCAAGAATTAGGCCAAGATCCAACGCCTGAGCAGATTGCTGAGCGTATGGATATGACACCAGATAAGGTTCGTGAGATTCTCAAGATTGCTCAAGAGCCAGTTTCGCTGGAAACACCTATCGGTGAGGAAGATGATAGCCATCTGGGTGACTTTATCGAAGACGAAGTAATTGAAAATCCAGTTGATTACACAACTCGTGTTGTTCTTCGTGAGCAGCTGGATGAAGTTTTAGACACTCTTACAGATCGTGAAGAAAATGTTCTTCGTCTGCGTTTTGGTTTGGATGATGGTAAAATGCGGACCTTGGAAGATGTTGGTAAAGTTTTCAATGTGACACGTGAACGCATTCGCCAAATTGAAGCTAAAGCTCTACGCAAATTACGCCACCCAAGCCGTAGCAAGCCACTCCGTGATTTCATTGAAGATTAAAAAATGGTGAAATGTAGGTTATACAGATATGAACTATATAGGAGATGATAGGATGGCAGAGCAAAAATATACAGCAGAAGAAATTGAAGGCATTAAAAACCGTATTCTTGAAAGTTTAGAACAAGTCATTGACCCTGAGTTGGGGATTGATATTGTCAATCTGGGACTGATCTATGAAATTCGTTTCAACGAAGAAAATGGTGAGACAGAAATCGATATGACTCTAACAACTATGGGATGTCCTTTGGCTGATCTACTGACAGATCAAATCCACGATGCTCTTGAAGAAATTCCAGAAGTAACTAAAGTGGAAGTCAAGCTGGTTTGGTATCCCGCTTGGACTGTTGAAAAAATGAGCCGTTACGCAAGAATTGCACTTGGAATCAAGTAATACTTAATCTCGAATCCTACTGGGTTCGAGATTTTTTATTAAAGTAAATCATAAATATCTGATCTAAAAAAATTGCAATTTTGCTGAAATATGATATAATAATTTTATTGTCTTGGGGTCGTTACGGATTCGACAGGCATTATGAGGCATATTTTGCGACTCATCTAGCGGATGTAAAACGCCAGTTAAATATAACTGCAAAAAATAACAATTCTTACGCTTTAGCTGCCTAAAAACCAGCCAGCGTGACCCGATTCGGATTGCTTGTGTCTGATGACAGGTCTTATTATTAGCAAGCTACGGTAGAATCTTGTCTAGGGATTTTACAAGAGATTGATAGACTCGCTTGATTTGGGCTTGAGTTATGTGTCAAAATTAAGTTAAAACAATACATAGCCTATGGTTGTAGACAAATGTGTTGGCAGATGTTTGGACGTGGGTTCGACTCCCACCGGCTCCATATTTAAAAATGGAAGATTACTCAAGAGGCTTAAGAGGCTGTGTTGGAAACGCAGTAGGCGTGTAAAAGCGTGCGTGGGTTCGAATCCCATGTCTTCCGTAGTATTTAAGGCGCCCAATGGCGTTTTTTTGTTGGCTTAAAAGGATTGGAATTTTTTGCTGATTGGGTGGCTAAATCTAAAATGGGACTACTATTTAGACTTTCTGATACGCAAAAGAAAGATGGATTCGTTTCCATCTTTTTATTTTTGTAAAACATATTGAAATTTTTCTGAAAAGTAGTAGACTGTTACTTAGAACAGTGAGGGGACTTCATGAAATTATACGTACAACTGATGATTATCTTTTCGATTTCGTTGCTTGGAGAGGGAATTTCAACTATTTTTCACTTACCGATACCAGGTAGCATCATCGGATTAATTTTGTTATTTTTAGCTTTAGAATTCAAATGGCTACGCCTACGTCATGTAAATATGGTTGGTAATTTTTTACTGGCGAATATGACTATTCTTTTTTTGCCGGCAGCAGTTGGTATTATGGATAAATTTCATATTATAGCACCTTATCTTCTGCCTATCATTTTGATTGTTGTCTTGGCAATTGTTCTGAACGTTGTGGTCATTGCCTATACAGTGCAGTTTATTAAGAGACGTTATGAAGGTGATTATGAAGAAAGGGGAGCAAGACATGACTAGTGTAGTTACTAATCCTTTGTTTGGCTTGGCTTTGTCTATCTTAGCTTATCTTATTGGAATGTTGATTTTTAGACGTTTTCCACATCCTTTGACAACGCCTCTACTTTTGGCAACAATTTTAGTGATTCTCTTTTTATCTTGGACTGGGATTTCTTACAAGGATTATTATATCGGAGGATCTTATTTAAATAATCTGATTGTGCCTTCGACTGTTGTATTAGGTATTCCGCTTTACAAGACCTTTCATTTAATGAAACACCATGCTAGAAGTATTTTGTTAGGTATCTCTTTATCAGTTTTGGTAAATACAAGTTTTACAGCACTTGTAGCAAAATTTTTTGGAATGGATTTTTTCCTTGCTATTTCTTTGTTTCCAAAGTCAGTAACCACTGCAATGGCAGTTGGTATTGTTGATAAGATGCAGGGGATCACAACAATTACTTTAGTAGTTGTTGTAGCGACAGGGATTTTGACGAGTGTTATGGGGCCGACTATTTTAAAAGTTCTTAAAATTGAAGATCCTGTTGCTATTGGCTTAGCACTTGGGGGAACTGGTCATGCAGTTGGAACAGGAGCAGCCTTTAAATATGGTCAAGTTGAGGGAGCTATGGCTGGTTTAGCCATTGGAGTGACAGGTTTAATGTATGTTTTTGTCAGTCCTTTGATTGCGGGGCTCATTTTAGCAAAATAAGAGGGGAAACCTCTTATTTATTTTTTTATGATTTCTTATCTTTTTGAAATGTTATTTTCAGTTGTTATAAAGTAAAATACTAAGAGGATGGAAGTCAGTTTTAGATACAAATAAAAAGAAGAATGGAAATGGGGAACAATATCTTTAGGTCAGCAAAATCAAGATTTTTAATGGATGAATTAGCCGAAAAAATGATGTTATGAATTTTACAATACTATAGTATATCTTTTAAGTTAAAGTTGTTGATGTAGTACTGTGAAACTGATATAATATTTTTTACAACTGGCGCGTTATACAAAAATATTTTCAATAGTTTAGAACAATATTTTTTGAGCGTTTATAGACTGCAATCTCTTATATTTATTAAATATTTTGAGATGGATTATTATGAGGTGAGAAAATGTTAAAAGATAAATGGTGGTTGCCCTTTCTGACTGTAGGAGTCATTGTTGCAGCAGTTTTTACTATGCTTTATTTTTCTGGAAATAAAAAGAACAATAAAGCTTCTACACAGACAAGTGGAAGTGCAGCTGTAGAACATGTATTGACAGGTCAGCAATTGCCAGAGTTTGAAATGGAAGATCAGCTAGGGGCTTTAAAGAAGAGTTCAGAGTTTTATGATAAGCCTATGCTGATAGTAGAGTGGGCTAGCTGGTGTCCTTATTGTCAGCGACAGTTACCGGAGATTCAAAAAGTTTACGAAAAGTATAAAAACAAAATAAATTTTGTCATGTTGGATATGCTTGATTTTCATAAGGAAACAAAGGAACAAGCGGATCAGTATGTCAGTGAGAAAGGCTATACCTTCCCGTATTACTATGATGCAGGTGAGAAAGCAGCGGATATCCTCCATGTGCAATCAATTCCTGGAATTTACCTAGTCGATAAGAATCAAAAAGTAAAAAAAGTGATATTAAACTTTCACGACGAAGCAGCGCTCGAAAAAGAGCTAGAAGAGATTTTAAAATAAAGGAGAGCTTATAATTGACTCTCTAAGTAGCTTTCGATAAATAATAAAAGGTATGATTCTTTGTAGGACACAAGAATCATACCTTTTATTTTATTATAGATAGGTGTTGTTAAAATAGAGTTTAATGCCTATATAGAAATCTTATTTACCCAAGCAGAATTGGCTAAAGAGTTGGGTGATGAGTTCGTCTGGAGCAGCATCACCAGTGATTTCACCGAGGATTTCCCAAGTACGGGTCATATCAACTTGGAGAAGGTCTACCGGCATACCCATTTCCAATCCTTGGTTGACGGCTTGAAGGCCTTCCAGAGCTTTTTCAATCAAGGAGATATGGCGGGCGTTAGACAGGTAGGTGGCGTCTTGTTCGACGATACCAGCATTTTCAAAGAAGAGCTGATTGATGCGTTCTTCAATTTTATCGATATTTTGGTTGTGGAGGACAGAAATCTTAATGATATCAGTAGGGAGCTGATCAAGCTCAATCTTTTCTTCTAGGTCAGTCTTGTTAAGTAGGACAATTCGATTGCTATCCTGGCTGATTTCAAGCAATTGTCTGTCCTGATCCGTCAGAGGCTCACTGGCGTTAAGAACTAAGAGGACCAAGTCGGCTTCCTGCAGAGCTTTTTTAGAACGCTCAACTCCAATTTGTTCTACAAGGTCATCTGTTTCCCGAATTCCTGCGGTATCGATTAGCTTGAGCGGTACACCCTTGATATTGACATACTCCTCGATCACATCCCGAGTAGTTCCAGCAATATCTGTCACAATGGCCTTGTCCTCGCGCAGAAGATTATTAAGCAGGCTTGATTTTCCAACGTTTGGGCGCCCGATGATAGCAGTGGAAATACCTTCCCGCAGAATCTTACCACGTCGAGCAGTATTGAGAAGAGATGTCAGGAGTTCCTCGAACTCTGCTGTTTTCTCTCGCATGAGCTGTGTCGTCATTTCTTCCACATCATCGTACTCAGGATAGTCAATATTGACCTCTACCTGAGCCAGTGTGTTGAGGATTTCTTGACGTGTGTTGTTAATGAGGTTAGAAAGAGAGCCATCGAGCTGTTTGACAGCGTTGTTCATGGCTTTATCTGTTTTGGCGCGGATGATGTCCATAACGGCCTCGGCTTGAGTCAGATCCACTCGACCATTAAGAAAGGCCCGCTTGGTAAACTCACCAGGCTCTGCCATTCTAGCCCCTTCTCGAATAGCTAATTGCAGGATTTCATTAGTAACCGCAATTCCCCCGTGAGTGTTTATTTCAATGATGTCCTCGCGTGTAAAAGTCTTGGGTGAGCGCATAGCACCGACCATAACTTCATCTAGTAATTCATGGTTTTGAGGGTCGACAATATGGCCGTAGTTGAGCGTGTGGCTAGCTACCTTACTTAGATCTTTTCCTTTGAAGATTTTTTGGGCAATAGCAAAGCTATCAGTTCCGCTTAACCTGACAATACCGATAGCTCCTTCCCCAAGAGGCGTAGAAATCGCAGCGATTGTATCAAATTCTCTTGTAATCATATTTTAGTATTCCTTGATATTTAAATTATTACCTTAATTGTAACGTAAAAACGAAAGGGGAGCAAGGTTTTGATTTAACTATGGCAATTTTCAAAAAATTATTAGAAATTAGGAAAATGCTTTCACGTTCTATAAAATAGTGCTATACTATAAATAGATTGATTCTTTTGGCTAGGCAAAGAACCTTTTTTTTACGGTTCAAATGTCTGAAAAATACAAAGGAGGTCAAAATGGAGAATCTAAAGAAGATGGCAGGGATTAAGGCTGCTGAGTTCGTGACAGATGGTATGGTAGTTGGACTTGGAACGGGTTCGACCGCTTATTATTTTGTTGAAGAAATTGGCCGTCGGATCAAAGAAGAAGGACTGCAGATTATCGCAGTAACAACTTCCAGTGTAACCAGCCAACAAGCAGAAGGTTTGGGAATTCCACTCAAATCCATTGATGAAGTTGACTTAGTTGATGTGACAGTTGATGGGGCAGATGAGGTTGATCCAAACTTTAATGGTATAAAAGGTGGTGGGGGCGCTCTCCTTATGGAGAAGGTCGTTGCAACACCGACAAAAAGCTACATTTGGGTAGTTGATGAAAGTAAATTGGTTGATAAGCTAGGAGCTTTTAAGCTTCCAGTCGAAGTTGTCCAGTATGGTGCAGAGCAAGTTTTCCGTCGCTTTGAACGTGCAGGTTACAAACCAGCCTTTCGTCAGAAAGATGGTCAACGTTTTGTTACGGATATGCAGAATTTTATTATTGACCTAGATTTGGGTGTGATTGAAAATCCTGTAGAGTTTGCCCGTGAATTGGACCACATCGTTGGTGTAGTTGAACACGGTCTCTTTAACCAAATGGTAGATAAGGTTATTGTAGCGGGAAAAGCTGGTGTTCAAGTTTTAGAAGCTAATAAATAAAAGGAGGATCTTATGGCAAAATTTAATCGTATTCACTTAGTAGTTATGGACTCAGTTGGTATTGGTGCAGCACCAGATGCTAACAACTTTGTTAATGCTGGAGTGCCAGATGGTGCTTCAGATACTCTGGGACATATTTCCAAAACAGTTGGACTTACCGTCCCTAATATGGCTAAGATAGGTTTAGGAAATATCGAACGTCCTGTTCCTTTGAAGACAGTTTCTCAGGAAGCAAATCCAAGTGGCTATTATACTAAACTTGAGGAAGTATCTCTCGGAAAAGACACGATGACTGGCCACTGGGAAATCATGGGACTAAATATTACTGAACCATTTGATACTTTCTGGAATGGCTTCCCCGAAGAAATTCTTACTAAGATTGAAGAGTTTTCTGGACGTAAAGTTATTCGTGAGGCTAATAAGCCTTATTCAGGAACAGCAGTTATTGATGACTTTGGTCCTCGTCAGATGGAAACAGGCGAGCTAATTATCTATACCTCTGCTGATCCAGTATTGCAGATTGCTGCTCATGAAGAAGTGATCCCATTGGAAGAACTCTATCGCATTTGTGAATATGCTCGTTCTATTACTTTGGATAGACCTGCTCTCCTAGGACGTATCATTGCCCGTCCGTATGTTGGTGAACCAGGAAACTTCACCCGTACTGCTAATCGTCACGACTACGCAGTATCACCATTCGAACCAACTGTACTTGATAAACTTAACGAAGCGGGAATTCATACTTACTCTGTTGGTAAGATCAACGACATCTTCAACGGAGCTGGAATCAACCATGATATGGGCCACAATCAATCCAATAATCATGGTGTAGATAATCTTGTTAAAGCATTGAAGGACGAAAACTTCAAACATGGCTTCTCCTTTACTAACTTGGTAGACTTTGATGCTCTTTATGGTCACCGTCGTAATCCGCATGGTTATCGCGACTGCTTAGAAGAGTTTGATGCTCGTATTCCAGAGATCATTGAAAATATGCGTGAAGATGACTTGCTCATGATTACTGCTGACCATGGTAATGACCCTACCTACGCTGGTACTGACCATACTCGTGAATATATTCCTCTATTAATTTTTGGAAAATCTTTAAGCGGTCATGGTCATATCCCTGTTGGACACTTTGCAGATATTTCAGCTACTGTTGCTGAGAACTTTGGAGTGGATAAGGCGATGATTGGTGAAAGCTTCTTAGATAAATTGGTGTAAGAAGATAGGGCCAAGCCAATCAAAATAATATTTTATTAGTAAAGTAAGTAGGCAATAGAAATACCTTTGAGAATTAGTTTATTGCTTTGTGAAACAATAGATAAGTGAGGAATACAAATGACATTATTAGAAAAAATCAATGAAACTGCTACTTATTTGAAAGGCAAAGGAGTTGAATCTCCTGAGTTCGGTTTGATCCTTGGATCAGGTCTTGGAGAATTGGCTGAAGAAATCG
>ERZ773212.1471-NODE-1471-length-10736-cov-9.851887_pt1 | contig 10736 bp, 11 predicted proteins | sample MGYA00581005_ERZ773212 | MGnify/ENA primary metagenome ERZ773212 (study PRJEB29015, sample SAMEA2738154) | human oral metagenome | biome: human oral; feature: human-associated habitat; material: saliva | place: China | collected 2196 ...
AGCGCACCTGCATGGCATGCAGGGGGTCAGGGGTTCGAGTCCCCTTATCTCCACGTTTTCCTCGGTTGAGGAGCTTGTCGCCCGGTTCTTGTGAATCGGGCGATTTTGCTATCCACTGATAACTCTCGATAGTCAACAACGCAGTTCATAGTTGAGGAGAAGCGCATGGGAGCGCACGCACATCACGGCCACGGCGGGCATCACGGGCATCACCATGACCATTCGCATGCCCCGAGCCCGGAGGACGCCGCCTCGATGCGTCCGCGCCTGCTGATTGCGTTCAGTCTGGCGGTCGTTATTGTGTTGGCGCAGGCGATTGGTTCGTTGGTCACCGGAAGTCTCGCGCTGCTGACTGATACGGCGCACGCTGTTACGGATGCCTCGGGTCTGCTGGTGGCGTTGACGGCGGCTTCGCTCATGACGCGCCCGGCAACGTCCCGCCGCACGTGGGGTTTTCGCCGTATTGAGGTGCTGGCTGCGCTGGGTCAGTCGGTGCTGCTGCTGGCGGTGGGTATCTACACGGCGGTGGAGGGCGTGCATCGCCTGTTTGCCCCGCCGGAGGTGCCCGGCACCGAGCTGCTGATCTTTGGTGTGGTCGGCTTGGTGGCGAACGCTATCGGCATTGCGGTGCTGGCTACGGCGAGGAACGCGAACTTCAATATGCGTGCCGCGTTCCTGGAGGTGCTCAATGACGCCCTGGGTTCGCTGGGTGTGATTGTGGCGGCTATCGTGATTTGGCTGACCGGCTTCTACCAGGCGGACGCTCTTGCGGGTCTGCTGATTGCGGCGCTGATTGTGCCGCGTGCGATGCGCCTGATGAGGCAGACGACTGCGGTGCTCATGGAGTTCACCCCGGATGGCCTGGATTTGGACGCGATGCGTGAGCACATGCTGCGCGTTGAGGGTGTGGTGGAGGTGCATGATGTGCACGCCTCGATGGTGGCGACCGGTCTGCCGGTGGTGACCGCGCACGTGGTGGTTGCCGATTCGTGCTTCCATGACGGGTCTGCGGTGACGATTTTGGACCGTATCCGTTCCTGCGTGGCGACCCATTTTGAGGTGTCGGTGGAGCATTCGACGTTCCAGCTGGAGACTGCCGAGTTGGGTGGTCGTGAGCCGGCTTCGATTCGCCACCCGTAGGTTTTGCCCGGGCTTCGCCGGAGGTTCTGCCCGCCGCGGTAAATTACGGCAGAAAACGGCATGCCAGAACAGGTACCAGAGCCTGAAATAGTGGGGGAGTAGCGACCGTTATATTTGGTGGCTTCAACACGCAAAAGATACACTCTTTAGGGAGCAAAAGGTGCTCCTCACCCACACACTTTGACAGGTCCGCTGGCTGGCTCTTTAGTTTGGTAGCCGCGGTAGCCTGCAACGATGAGCGCCTCAGCCCGACTGAAACGGAACAGCGGGCGGGCGCATCCTGGAATTTTTGACGAGAACAACCACGATTAGCAGCAGATACGGAACACTATGCATTCACCTATTGCCACTTACCTGACCGAGACCCTCGAGTCGGTCGCTTCTGATACCTCCGGTGAGTTGGCAAACTACATTCCGGAACTTGCCGCCGTGGACCCGAACAAGCTTGCCGCGTCTATCGCCATGGTTGATGGTGAGCAGTACGCCGCCGGTGACTCCGATGTGGAGTTCACGATCCAGTCGATTTCTAAGCCGTTCGTGTACGCCCTGGCGCTCGCGGACCGCGGCTATGATGACGTGCTTGCGAAGGTGGGCGTGGAGCCTTCCGGTGAGCCGTTCAACGAGCTGTCCCTGGAGGACGGCTCCGGTAAGCCGCTGAACCCGATGATTAACGCGGGTGCGATTACCACCCATTCGCTGGTGGGCCCTCCCGGTGCGACTCAGGGCGAGCGCATGGAGCGCGTCATTTCTGGTCTGTCTGCGTTTGCGGGCCGTCGCCTGTCGGTGAATGAGCGCGTGTACGAGTCTGAGCTGGAGCACGCGCACCGCAACTACGCGATTGCGCACATGCTGCGCGGCCACGGCATCCTGACCGGTGACCCGACTGTGGCGGTGCAGGGTTATACCCGCCAGTGCTCGCTGATGGTGACGGTCAAGGATTTGGCGTTGATGGCGGCGACTTTGGCGAACTATGGTGTGCATCCGGTGACGGGTGAGCAGGTGGTTCCTAAGACTGTGGTGCGTCAGGTGCTGAGCGTCATGTTCACGTGCGGTATGTATAACGCTGCGGGTGACTGGGCGACCCAGGTGGGTGTGCCGGCGAAGAGCGGCGTGGGCGGCGGCATTATTGGTGCTGTGCCCGGTCAGCTGGGTGTGGCGACGTTCTCGCCGCGCCTGGACGGTCACGGTAACAGTGTGCGCGGTGTGGAGTTGTTTGAGCAGTTCTCGGATGACATGGGCATGCACGTGATGAACGTGCCGACCGTGGCTCGTTCGGCGTTGCGCGCGAACTACCAGATCGGTTCGGGCGATGAGTCTATGCGCCTGATTCAGTTGCAGGGCCGTATCCGTTTTGCGGGTGTGGAGCGCGTAATCCGTGAGATTGTGGAATCCCCGATGGAGGGTTCGAAGGTCGCCCTGGACGTGACGCGCGTGTACGCGGTGGATGAGGTCGCTCAGAGCATGCTCCTGGAGCTGATGCGTCGCCTGCGGAATGATGGGTACAAGGTGTACCTGATTGATAATGACGAGACGATCACGAATACGGATGCGCTGCGCAGCATGGGTGTGAAGGTTTTGACGAACCCGGCGGCGGTGACTTCTGCTGAGTCGGAGGCTGAGCGTGTGGCTGAGGCGGACGCCGAAGAGGCTGCGGAGGCTGCAGCGCTGGAGGCACTGAATGCGTTGGAATCCGCTCAGGCGGAGCAGCCGGAAGCTCCGGAGTCCGAGTAGGTTTCTCTCCGCGTACTTGGATGTACGATTGTGTGAACTTATATATTGAGGCCCCTTTCCCGGGCGCGTTGTGAATGCGTTCTGGGGGAGGGGTCTTGCTGTGCTTAGAATTGCACCTTGCGCTGTAGCTGTACCTTGATTATCTGGCGTGCGGGTAGCTTAGTGTACTGAGCGTGGTCTTCGGTGAGTGAGGGGACTGAAAGTATGTAGAGGTTCTTTAATAGCGCAGTTGTTAATCATTAAGTAATATTTTGAATTTTTCGATAGCTAACAGTGGTCTCATCATACACTCGTAATATGAACACTGTTCCACACTCAGAAACACCTATCACTACTCGTCAATCCACTATTACTGACCCCACCGCTGACCGGGCGGTGGCGGGTGCTTCTGCCCGCGCATCCATGGGGCGACGGGAACTCTTACAACACGTTGGTACCTTTGGTCTGGGTGCGGTGGGCTTCGGCGTGCTGGGTCTTGGCCTCACTGGTTGTACCCCATCGAGCAGCCCGTCCGGTAGTGCGTCGGGTAGCGCCTCGGCGAGCCCTTCTTCGGCCCCTTCGGCAAGCTCGGCGGCTGCCCCTTCCGCATCTGGCTCCGCAACGGGTACCCCATCCCCGACCGCCGCGGCATCTCAGACGGCTTCTGCGACTGCGACCTCGTCGAACCCGGTTCCCGAAGCTCGTGCCTGGACTGGCCCGCAGACCGGTCTGCCCGGTGAGGGCAAGTATATTGCGTGGACGGTCGACGACGGCGCCGACCCGGAGGTGGTACGCGCCTACGCGGAGTTTTCCCGCCGTACAGGCACGCGCCTCACCTTCTTTATCAACGGTCAGTACCCGGCGTTTAGGCAGCATCGTGACCTGTTGTTGCCGCTGGTGAAGAGTGGTCAGTTGCAGATTGCGAACCATACGTATAGTCATGCGGCGTTGACGAGCCTGCCGGATGAGCAGATTGTTCAGGAGTTGACCCGTAATGATGAGGAGATTAGGCGGCTTTTTGGGGTGTCTTCGAAGCCGTATTTCCGCCCGCCGTACGGGTATTATGATGCGCGCGTGTTGGCGGCTGCGGCGTCGTGCGGTTTTACGCGCCCGGTTCTGTGGTACGGGTCGTTGGCGGATTCGTCTAATATTTCTTCGGCTGAGGTGTATGCCTATGCGGAGAAGTATGCGTTGGCTCAGCATATTGTGATTGGGCATTTGAATTATCGGGGTGTGGTGTCTGAGCTGGACCGTATTCGGGCGTTGTTGGATCGGCGCGGGTTGACGACGGTGACGATTCGTGACTATTACGGGTAGTGCGGGGGAACCCCGGCGAGGGGTTCCGGTGGGTATACTGGGAGGCATGATGAAGCTTCCTCAGAACCCTCTCCTTCGGCAGGTGCACCGCTTCCGTGAGTCGCTGTTGCTTCTGCTGTACTATTCGCTGTCTTTTCTGGGTGTGCGGTGGATGCGCACGGGGCATCCGCGTGTGGCGGCGGTGTGGTCTGTGGGTTTGTGGCTGAACTTGGTGCTGCGTGGCATGGGCCAGGTGGTGCGTATGCTGGTGCCGGTCCTGCAGGATGCGGAGGCGCGCCGTGCTCGTGCTGAGCGTGCCCGCGCCTACCAGCCGCGCTAACCTCACCGACTGCTCTAACAGAACGAGGCTGATATGACGAAGCCCCCTCGTACTAGAAATAGTACGAGGGGGCTTCGCTACAAGGACAGACGGAAGCCTAGTGCTTCTTCTTCGGCTCGCACGCCACGCCGTCACCATCAGAATCAAGACCAGGGCGGTAACCCGGCTCGCCACGATGCAACGGCGCCGCACCCGCAGCAATAGCCGCAGCACAATTCTTGTAATAAACACTCGACTGCGCCGGAGCCTGCTGAACCGGCTGTGCGGGAGCTTGCTGCGCGGGAGCCTCAGCCGCCGGAGCCTGCGCGGGCGCCTGCTGGACGGGCGCCTCCGTAGCTACCGGCGCCTGCTGAACAGGAGCTTCCTGCTGAACAGGCTCAGCCTGTTGCGCGGGCGCCGCAGAAACCGGAGCTGCCGGCGCCTCCGCGGAAGGCGCCTCAGTAGCCGGTGCCTGCACGGGAGCCTCAGTCGTCGGAACCGCAGACGGAGTTACCGTCGGAGAAGGAGACTCCGAAGGAGTCGCAGACGCACTCGGCGTCGGAGAAGAACTAGGGGTAGCCGAAGCGGACGCAGAAGCAGACGTCGACGATGACGAAGCAGAGGGCGTGACCTTCGGAGCACGGACAGACGAAGAGCAGCCGGTCAGCAGCAGAGCACCCGCAAGAACACCAGCGGTCGCGGCGTGAATTTTCAACACAATATTCCTTTATAAAGTGAGTGGACAAGGGTGTTCACCGTAGAACACACACTCAAGTGTAAAGGAAAACTATCTCACCCGCAGGTCATATTGAGCCCTTCAAACATTTCGACAAGGGAAGAAACACCAACCTGGCACGGCAAAGCCCCCTCGTACCGGTTCATGCAAGAACCGACACAAGGGGGCTTCGCTATATATTCGCTATATCTGGGGGCACTAGCCAGAAGTTGCCCAGAGCCGCCGCTAGGAGCAGTTGCCGTTCATATCGCAGGACGGACCCGCCTCCGCAGCACCGTCACCTGCAGCATCACCAGCCGCGCCCGCCAGAGGGTTCAAAAACTCAACACGGTGAGTCTCCTCCCACACCTGACGTAGCGCCTGCACCAGCATCTCCGCAGGCTGCGCACCACTGACCGCCCACTTCGACTCAATCAAGAAGAACGGCACACCATTAATGCCCAGCTGGCGCGCCAACTGCTCATCAGCACGCACATCCGCCGCGTAACGGTCGCTCTTCAACACCGCCTCAACCTCGGCAGTATCCAGGCCAATCTCAGAAGCAATATCCAGAATCGACTCGTGATCCTGCACCGAACGGCCCTGCGTAAAGTACGCCAGCTTAAACGCCTCCTGCGCCGCCGACGCCAAACCCTGCTCCGCCGCATAATGAATCACACGGTGCGCATCAAACGTGTTACCGTACCGTGCCTGACGCCAATTGAAATCCAAACCCACCTCACGGGCACGCTCCGCCAACGACTCCTGGCTCGCAATCGCCTGCTCCAGCGACATCTGATACTTACCGGCAATCAGCTCAGGTAGCGAACCGGCAGGATGCTCCGTAGCCGACGGGTCCAGCTCAAAACTATGCCACACCACCTCAACCTCGTCACGGTGCTCAAACTCAGCGAGCGCCTGCTCCAGGTTACGCTTGCCCACGTAGCAGAAGGGGCACACAATATCGGACCAAATATCAATACGCATGTTATCTATTCCTCTCATACTCGGATGCGGCACGTTGCCGCCTTGTATGCTCACCTAACGCCCCGGCTGCCGCGTTTATTCCCGGCTATTCCCAGCGTTATTTCCCAGAGTTTATTCCCCAGCGGTTATTCCCGCCGGGTACGGCAAAGCCCCCTCGCGCCGGTTCGTACAGAATCCCTGTATAGGAATGTCCGTACAGGAACCGGGCCAAGGGGGCTTAGCACACGCGAAATATGCGACCCTATCGGCGGGCAGCCGTCGGTGCGGTCGTGGCAGTAGCCGCGGGTGCGGCGGTCGCACGAGCCGGCGGAGCCGTAGTGGTTGCCGCCGCAGGTGCAGTCGTAGCCTGCTGGCTTGCCGCTACCTCATCCTCATAGCGGGTAGTCGGTGCCTGAGTCGGAGCCTCAGTAGTCGGCTCCGGGGTAGGGGCCGGCGCCTCCGTAGTCGCCTCGGGGGAGGGGGTGTTCTCCTCCGGGGTGGGGGTCGGCGAAGGAGCCGCCGCCTTAATCTCTTCCTCGGATGCGTCACCGTAGTAGTCACGAACCGTCACCGCAGTCAGGCCGCGGTCATCGAGCAGGCCCTTCACCTTATCGAGGATCGGGATGATCGTCTCGTAGTTCAAGTGACCCAGCACAATCTGCTGCGGCAGCATGTAGCGGATGCAGCGCATGTAAATCACACGGGAGCTGGTCTTCGCCTCGTCGCCGGTAGTGCCGTTCCACATGACCGGGCGGGTAAAACCAATCTCACCGGCAGCCTTCAGCACCGCATCGTTGTAGCGGCCGTACGGCGGGCGGAAGTACGGCTTCGACGAGACACCGAACATGCTCATAATCTCGTCTTCGTTACGCTGCAGCTCTTCCTTCACACCCTCAGCATCCAGGGTGGTCAGGTCAGCGTGGTTGTACGTGTGGTTCGCAACCTGAATCTGGCCGCTCTGAACCAGCGGACGCAGCAACGACACATGCTCCTTAAAACCGGTGTACGAAGCGTTAATGAAGAAGGTCAGGCGAGTATTCGTACGCTTCGAGAACTCAGCGTAGCCGCGAATCGCCTCCGGGCTTGCGCCGTCATCAACAGTCCACGCAACATACTTGCCGTCACCAACGAGGGAGTTGCCGATGCCGGGCCATTCGCGCGGCTTATCAACCGGGTTGCCAGCAGCGGCAACCGTCGGCGAATTCGTGGGTGCGGGGCGAGTAGCAGCTGCGGAGGTCTCGCCGCCAGCCTGATACGGAGTGAAATTACCGCTGGTGCCGTCGTAGTCATTCGACTTCTTCGAGCAGGCAGCAATCAGCGGAAGCATAGCAGTGCCGAGCACAAAAAGTCGGCGGTTAGGCTGTGAGTGGGTCATACTCTCCAGGATAACGCCCCCACCTGCAAGGAACGAATCTGAACAGCGAATACACCCTAAATAATGTGCACATCACACCCCGCGCTCAGCACCACAGTATTAATAGGTATAAAAACTAGGTATAAGAACACAAAATCCTAAAGCCGCAAGCCGGTAACGCTCCGCTACACTAGTGGGATGGAGAATTTGGGCACTCACGAACTGCGCAACCTTGTGAACGATGCTGCCGACGAGGCAGTCAACATCGGCTACCGTGTTGCAGACCGGCTGCATAGGTGGCGCGAAAAGCGCGCCATCGCCGCCGGTCGCGAGCCTATCCTCGTGCCCACCGAAGGCTACGGACGCGCCGCCTCCGAAGGAAACCCCGGCTGGGTCCGCATCATCGCCCGTGCACTCTACAAGACGGTCAACCTCGAACGCCTGCTGCAGGTCGTAGAAGGCACCCAAGACACCGCCAACCCCATGCGCGGCTGGCGCTCCTTCACCGCAACCGCAATGTCCGATGCGCCCGTCACCATCGTCATCGACGGCACCAAGTATGAGGCGTACACCGACCGCGGTGGCGTGCTCGACGTCAAACTCAGCATCGACCTGGACCCCGGCATGCACGAAGTCATCATGTACGTGCCCGGCTCCCGCGCCGTAGCAACCAGCGTCTACATCGTTCCCGAAAGCCAGAAGCTCGGCGTCATCATGGACGTCGACGATACCGTCATGGTCACCATGCTGCCGCGCCCCCTCGTCGCCGCCTGGAACTCCTTCATCCTCGACGAGCACGCGCGCATCCCCACCCCCGGCATGGCGGTCATGACCGACCGTATCCGCCGCAGCCACCCGGATGCGCCGTTCATGTACCTGTCTACCGGCGCCTGGAACATCACCCCGACCCTGCGCCGCTTCCTCAGCCGCAACGGCTACCCGCGCGGCACGTTCCTGCTCACCGACTGGGGCCCCACCCCCGACCGCTGGTTCCGCTCCGGAACCAACCACAAGGTCGAGTCCCTGCGCCGCCTCGCCGAGGAATTCCCGCAGATGAAGTGGATCCTCGTCGGCGACGACGGGCAGCGCGACCCGTACATCTACAACGGCTTCGCGGTACGCTACCCGGACAACGTGGCGGCAATCGTCATCCGCAACCTGACCGTGGGGGAGACCATGCTCGCCTCCGGCCGCGTGTGGAGCGACTACCGCGCCGAACAGATGATGCGCTCACCTCTGTGGATTGAAGCCACCGACGGCGTAACGCTTAGCAAGAAGCTACGCGAGCTGGGCCTGATCGATTTCTAGCCGGTTACTGCTTGTCGGTTGCTAAAACCAGCGTGGATACCGAGTAAACCCACCGCAAATACCGTGAAATACCGGTATATGCGGTGGGTTTTGGTGTTTCAGCGGAATTAACCAACTTAAACCCACGACACACCGGCTGCTGAAAAAGAGTTAAAAATCTTTTCTACAGCCTTAATCACATAGCTTAAACCCGCTCGAAGGGGGTTAACCCCCGCCTTTAAGAAAGTCCGTTCTGCTTTAAAACCGCGCCGTTCCGCGCAAGAACGGGCGAGAGTTAAGATCTCTTTAAAATCAAGCCCGAATCTGCCGGGTTTTATGCCCTCAAACGCATACATGAGGTTAACTGAACCTCAACTCAGCGGGCGAATGAACCCTTAAAAATCCTGACCAACTTAAACCCCACCTGTGGATAACCCGGCACACCCCGCGAAAATACGGCGAACTAGCCCCGCGGCAGGGTGTGGATAAGCTGTAGACACCCCCTCTTAAGTGGGTTCAACTGTGGGTTTATCGAACGAAACACGACCCTCGCACCACATCATCTTGTGGTGCAGAAAAATCTTGACACTAGATGTAGTATTAATACTCGGTTCCACCACTACGGCACTTTTAGGCGCCCTGCCCCAGCGCAGGAAACCACCACGCCCCACTAGGAGGGGGCAGTGGACGGCACAGCGCCCGCCGTAAACAACACGTGGCGAACCACCGACGAAACACGCCAGATTCATTCACGAGATAGCCCCGCCCGAGCGGGAGAAAGTAAGAGGCACTCCCATGGTAGTGACCGTGTACACCAAGCCCCAGTGCGTCCAGTGCAACATGACCTACCGCGCCCTCGACGCGAAGGGTATCAGCTACACCAAGGTTGATATCACCGAAGACGCTCAGGCCCTCGAAATGGTCAAGTCCCTCGGCTACATGCAGGCACCCGTCGTCATCGCAGGCGACGAGCACTGGTCCGGCTTCCAGCCCGACAAGATCAACGCTCTGGCAGCGTAACAACCCTGCCGAAACCCGTACAAACGGAAAATCGGCACGGAACCACACCGGCACACGAGAATAAGGAGTACAGATTGAGTACCGCCCTCACGCCCAACCCCGTCGACGAGCACGCAGAAATCCGCAAGATCCTTCTGGATGCACGCAACGCCTCCGAGGGTCGAGCGACCGAGGTCGGACTGGACGACACAGCGCCACTCATCGTGTACTTCTCCTCCATCTCCGGTAACACCCACAAGTTCGTGGAGAAGATCCGTGCCCGCCGCCTCCGCCTGCCCCTGCGCACCGGCGAAGACACCCTCATTCTTGATGAGCCGTTCGTGCTCATCGTCCCCACCTACGGTAAGCCTGAAGGCGCCGGTAACGTTCCCCCGCAGGTGGTTAAATTCCTGAACGTGGAGCAGAATCGTCACCACATGCTCGGTGTGATTGGCTCCGGCAACACCAACTTTGGTCCGCTCTTCGGTATCGCGGCAGACATTGTCGCCAAGAAGTGCGATGTGCCCGTGCTCTTCAAATTTGAGCTCATGGGCACCGATTCAGATGTAGAAAAAGTCAACGAAGGATTGGAAGCATTTTGGACGCAAAACTGCCCTCAGCACTAGAAACTCTCGGTGCGAGCCACAGCGGCAAGAGCGTGCCCGAGAAGTTCAAGGGTATGAGCTACCACGAGCTGAACGCGCTGCTGAACCTCTACGATGAGAACGGCCAGATTCAGTTCGATGCAGACCGTCAGGCGGCACGACAGTACTTCCTGCAGCACGTCAACAACAACACCGTCTTCTTCCACGACCTGGAAGAGAAGATCGAGTACCTGATCGAGAACCAGTACTACGAGCCGGAACTCTTCGACAAGTACAACTTCCAGTTCATTAAGAACCTGTTCAAGCGCGCCTACGCCGTGAAGTTCCGCTTCCCGACCTTCCTGG
>ERZ773212.1479-NODE-1479-length-10696-cov-4.547411_pt1 | contig 10696 bp, 6 predicted proteins | sample MGYA00581005_ERZ773212 | MGnify/ENA primary metagenome ERZ773212 (study PRJEB29015, sample SAMEA2738154) | human oral metagenome | biome: human oral; feature: human-associated habitat; material: saliva | place: China | collected 2196 ...
CCGAGGAAGCGCTCCCATTGCTCTTCTCCCCAGACGTACGCCCTTTGGTAGAAGGGGATTTCGAGCAGTCGCGATCCGTTGAACACGCCGCTTATCGTAGATTTTCCTGCATCCATCCTTAAAGACCTATCTATCCGACGAATAATTCCCAGTGAGCCGATTTCGCTAACGCTAAGGGGTTCACATAAATCGAAAGAACTGTTTTCTTCTGATTATCCTTACGTTTCATAAGCGTTGCCTAGCTCATCCTGCCTATCACCTCGAGCAGGTCCTCATACGTTGCCACGTTGTGGTAGCGCACGTCGCTGGTGCTCATCTCGTTGAAGAGCTTCTTGGCGCAGGCGATCTTGGCGTTCTCCACGCCGGAGAGCTCCATCGTGTCCATGGTGCCCTTGGTCTCGGCGACGAAGAATACATGGCGCACGCTGCCTTCCTTGAAGGCGATGGCCCAGTCTGGGGCGTAGTTGCCCACCGGCGTGGGAATCTGGAACGTTCGAGGCAATTTGGCGTAGACTGCCACCTCCGCGGCGGCATCCATATCCTCGGCGAACCTGCGCTCGCCGTCGGAGTCGGGGAACACGAAGCGCTGGATGTTCTTCTTGGCCTCGTACGCCTTGCTCGCGTTGTCGGGCATGCGCTCGGTGAAGATAGCCTCGTCGTAGACGTCGTCGATCTCGTGGTAGCTGATGTGCTCAACGACCATCGTTGCCTTCTCCGACACGATGAGCGCAGCGGCCTTCTTGATGAACTCCTCGGGGTTTACACGGTAGAGCCCGAACACGTTGGGGTCGATGCCGGCGAGAATCGCCGCGGCGCTCCTGCGTGTAATGGCAGCGGTCTGTGCCACCTCGCCCACGAGGTCGTAGGTCACGCCCACGGACGTGGTTCCGGCATCGACGTCGCGAGTCTCGGTCTGTGTGCGGTCGAACGACGAGCCGCCCTGCACCTCGTCGCGTGTGGCCTGTGACTTCTGCCCGCCGACCGTCAAGGTGTACTGCAGCCTGCTCACGCGTAGGTCGCTGTTGATGCGCTCTATCGACTTGCGCCTCAGCTCGTCGTCCGAGAAGCTCACCGTGTAGGCGTGCTTGCGGTTGATGCGCGCCCACAGCTCCTTGAACTCGCGCTTGGCGAAGTTGTCGGTCAGCGTGTTCTCGGTGATCTTCTCCTGGGCGCGCCCGATCATGCCGTCGAGCGCGTGCGCGTCGTAGACGCTTCTCACCAGCGCCTCGACCGCCTTGGCGTGTGCGGCGTCGGCGATGCCCTCGGGCAGCTTCACGACGAAGTGATCCACGAAGGTGCCGTCTTCGACGGCCTTGCGGAACTCGGCGGTCGGCTTGTCGTCGTCGTCGATGAGGTCGCACTTGTAAAGAGCCTTGTAAATGCGCTTCGACTCCTCCTCGGTGAAGGAGACCGTCTCGCCGTCGAGCACGACGTCGCGCCCGCTGAACAGGTTCATCTCCACCTTCCTCGGGCGCTCGCGCAGGCTCTTGCTTATATCGGTCTGCAAATCCTTCACGAACGTCTCGTAGCTCTCTGACGCGATCACGGTGAGCAGGTTCACGCGGTGTACCTCGTCGGGCCCCAGCAGAGCGGCGTCCTGACGGTTGCCGTCCTGGTCGACGGCCAGGCGCATGCCGCGGCCAACCTCCTGGCGCTTGCTCGTCTCCGAACCGGATTCCTTGAGCGTGCATATCTGGAAGATGTTCGGGTTGTCCCAGCCCTCGCGCAGCGCAGAGTGGCTGAAGATAAAGCGTACGGGCTCATCGAACGAAAGCAGGCGCTCCTTGTCGCGCAGGATCAGATCGTAGGCGCGCTTCGCGTCGTCGTCGTTAATGCCGATGCCGTCCTCGCGCTCGGACTTCTTCTCGGCCTTCGACTCGACGGCATTGCCCTTCTTGTCCACAGAGAAGTAGCCGGAGTGCACCGAGCGCGCCTCGAATCGCCCGAGGTACTGCGCGTAGGAGGGGTCGAGGATGTCATCCTGCGTCGGGTGCTTCAATCTGTCGGAGACGATGGCCTCATACTCCTCCTCGAGGATCTTGCCGTAGCCCACTGTTTCGCCGTTTCCGGAGAGGTCGCGGTACTTCGCCACCTGGTCGATGAAGAAAAGGCTCAGGCACTTGATGCCGCGGCGGAAAAGCGCCTCCTCCTTTTGCAGGTGGCTCAGGATCGTCTCGCGTATCTGTATGCGCTGCATATCGTCGGCGGCGGAGTCGCCGTAGACCTCGCCGATGTAGATGCGCCCGTCGTCTCCGATTGAGCCGTCCAGGAAGCGCACGTAGCCCGCGCGTCCGTCCTGGGGCGGGACCACGCCGTCGTTGCCGCTCGCGATGACGTAGCCGCGGTACGCCTCGAGCTTCGTCGAACCGCTGGCGTCGTAGATGCTGTCGCCCTCGCCGAAGTGCGCGGTCCTCTTGCGCACCTTGCCGCCAGACCCCATGCACTTGAACTCGATAACGGCCTCGGGAGCACGGTTCTTAGATACCACAATGTCGCGCAGGTAGAGGTAGCCGTCGGTACCGCGCATGTTCTTGAGAGCGAAGCCCTTCACCTCGATGCACTTGACGAGTTTCTGATTGTAGGCGTCCAGAGCGTCCAGAGCGTACACCAGGTCGTGCTTCTCCTTGTGAGTTGCCGAGTAATTCAGCACGAACAGCGGGTTGAAGCGGGCGATGCCCTTCTGGGTCGCGCCTCCCTTCTTTCCCATCTTCTGGGGCTCGTCGCAGATGACAATGGGGTGGTTTGCAGCGATGACGTCGATGGGCCTGCGGCTGCCGAACTCGTCGCGCTCGTCGAAGATGATGCGTGCCGCCTTGTTCTTGGCGCCCTCCTTCATCGACGCGTTGAACGCCTGCATGTTGATTACCATGCAGTTGACGTCGCTCGATTGGGAATACGCGTCCAGCTCGTTCAGGTTGTCCGAGTCGTATATGAAGAACCTGATCTTCTTATGGTATTGGGAGAAGAAGTGCTCCTGGGTGTTCTCCAGGCTCTTGGCCACGCCCTCGCGGATGGCGACCGATGGCACCACCACGATGAACTTGCACCAGCCGTACAGGCGGTTGAGCTCGAGCATCGTCTTGGTGTAGACGTAGGTCTTGCCGGTGCCCGTCTCCATCTCGACGTCCAGCTGGCAAGCTCCCATGCCGCAGAAGAGCTCCTCCGACTCGGGGATCTGGTTGCGTCGCTGCACCGCGCGCACGTTTGCCAGTATGTCGGCGCCCGAAAGCGTGACGGGTGCATTGGCATAGCCCTCGGTGCTCTCGTCGCCGAAATCGATCTCACCCTGCGCGCGCTTGGGCTTGCTGCCCAGATCGCGCAGGTAGACGGAAGCGCCCTGGTTAGGCTGTCCCTCGAAGACCGAGGTCACCGCGTCCGCGGCGTCGGCCTGGTACTGTTGTACTTTGAACTTGAACTTCATGTCGGCTCCCCTAGATCACTTGAGGAACGGTGTCGGGGCTGTAGGTGCGGAACAGCTCCTCGTAGTTGGCGTGCGTGGCGTCGTCGACCATGGACGAGTCGCGGATGACGGCGTACCAGGGCTTGGCCTTCGCCATCTCCTCGATGGTATCGGAGCCTACGTTCGCATCGAAGCAAGCCGCCAACTTGTCGCCATCGACAAAGAAAACCTTCCTGCCGGCGAGCATGCGCTCCTCAATCTTCGCGGAGTACGGGATGCCGAGCTTGGGTAGCACCTCGAAGAGCAGGTCCAGGTCGGAGCGCCCCTCCTTCACGTTGTCAGCGAAGTCGAAGAGGCTCTCCTGGGCGGTCTCGCCAGGAGTGAGGTAGAAGTCCTTGAAGTTCGAGGAATCGATGCGCAGCACGCGGAAGCCCAGGTCGGGATAGGGTTTGGGCTCAGCACCTAGCTCGAGTTGCTTATTGGATTCATCGATTTCATCGGCAATCTTCGCACCCGCGCGGCGGATGCGCTCCTCGCCGATTTCGCAGATGGTTGAATAGCCAGCTTTGAATGCCTCAGAAGCTTCATCACAAATTTCTCGTAGCTGAACAAGCATAAACGTACGTTTGCCGCCGTCTTCCGCATTAAGCTGCATCGTTGCATGTGCGGTAGTCGCCGAGCCAGAGAAAAAATCAACGACAATCGCTTCCTCGTCCGAATGGCAAATCATTTTAATAAGAAAAGAAATGAGGGAGACTGGCTTCGGATAATCCATCATTCCCGAAAACCCCAAACTAGCTAATTCAGATGACGCTGATTCATTTGTCCCTATTCCAGCCTGTTGGTTTAGGAGGTTATTGGGGGTTTTGTTTCCATCATTTTCTGGCCTCTGAAACCTAATTGCTAATTTATCGGTCTTGGCAATAAAATAAGTACCTTTTTCAACTTCGGAATCAACCATCGACTGCTGCCAAGTTGAATGGCACGAGAAGCAAAACGGCGTTTGGTTGCGATGGTCCTTAATAACCACTTCTTCCTTAACAATCCCGTTTTCGTATTGTCCTTCCGGAACAATCCCATCTCCAATAAAACGAAATTGAACACTATTAGGAGGAAAAATGATGTTCTTAATTGGATTTGAATTTTTTAGCAAAGGGTTGTCTTGATTATCTAGAGCAGAGCCAAAATACTTTTGGTTAGACGGCATCTTTTCATAAGCAAGAATGTACTCTACTGTCTTTCGATTTTTTTTCGATAAGGAGCCAGGTGTTGCAGTTTTTGACCACAAAAATGTAGCAACATGTGCAGTCGACCCGAAGACTTCATCAGCGATTTTATTCAAATTCGCTAGTTCATGGTCATCAATACTCATCAGCAATACGCCATCGTTGCTCAATAAATCCCTAGCAAGCACTAGCCGGGGATACATCATCGAGCACCAATCCGAGTGGAAGCGGCCGTTGCCCTCAGTGTTGGCGACCAAGCGGCCACCTTCCTCATCATACTCGCCGCTCTCGGCGTCGTACTCGCCTCGTGTCTTAGCGAAGTCGTCGTCGTAGACGAAGTCGTGGCCAGTGTTGTACGGTGGGTCGATATAGATGAGCTTCACCTTGCCGGCGTAGGTTTCCTTGAGGATCTTGAGCGCGTCAAGGTTGTCGCCCTCGATGTAAAGGTTCTCGGTGCTATCCCAGTCCTTCGACTTTTCCGGCTCGGGAATCATGGTCTTGAAGATCGGGCGGCGCGCCTCGGCCTTGGCCTCACGCTTGCCCGGCCACGTGAACTGGTAGCGCTCGCGCTGCCCTTCGGCAACGTCGCCCAAGAGATCGCGCAGGGCGTCGAAGTCCACGGCGCACTCAAGCTCGCCGTCGGCGTTCTCTACCTCGGTCACCACCTGCGGGAACAGCTCGGCGACCCTCTCGATGTTCTCGACGGTGCCGTCGGGCGTGCCCAGCTCAATCTTTTCCATCTATCTACCTTCCTCTATGGCGGCAATCTGCCGCTTGAGTTCCTTTACCTTATCGAACAGCGCATTCTTGCGCGCCACTTGCCGCTCCTTGCGCCCGCGCGCCTCTACGCGCGCTAGCTCATCTCGAAGCGCCTTGAGCCTTGAATCCGCCTCGAAACGCTCCTCCACGGTTTCGGCGCCGCTGCCAGCGTCCCCATAGGCAACCTGCGACGCGAGTGAGTCCCACACCGCGTCGATGCTGCCCGCGCTCACATCGAGTGCGAGGTCATCAAAAGGACGCCAGGGCCCCACGACGAGCCTCTTGAGCATCACCGCAAGGCAAACCTCGTCGTTGAAGGTGCACGCGAACAGCAGCTTATGGGGGTTCGCCCGGGCCACAAGGACCAGCACCTCTTCGGGGACGCGACGCGCCTTGAGCGCCACTTGCACCACAAGCAACTCGTGCACGCGCTCGCCGTCTGGTATGCCGGTCGTAGAGGTCTTTATCGAGTTCGCGATCACGAAGCGCTCGACGTCGCCGATAAAGGACTGGCGCAGGGCGGCGTTGACCCTGAGGTGGTTATAGAACGCCTCCTTGGGGATGCACCTACCCACCTCTGTCGTGCTCGGAAGCCCTAGCATCTGGGCCTCACCACCAGGAAGCACACGAGCTCGAAGTCGTCGAGTCCCTCGATGTCGTTCTCCAAGAAGCCCGTCGTGCCGCCGCTGAAGAAGCTGTCGACGTCGGACTCCTCCTTGGAGTCCACGATCGATGCCACCGCGTCGCGCAGGATCCCAGCCTCGCGGCGCATGGCGCGGCCGTTCTTGGTCTCTCGGTTGTAGGCGCGGCAGAGTGCCATGTCGGGCTCGGACTTGCCGCGGCACAGCATGCGCATGTCGTCGAGCACCGCCTTGGGCTCCAGGTGCCCGTGGACCACGGAGCCGTCGGACCCCATGCGAACCACGTAGAACGGGTGCAGGTGGTTCGCACCGTCGCGGTCGATCCTGCTGTTGACGTTGCGCAGCACGAAGACGACACCGGGCTCGTCGCCCTCCACCACGGCGTTGATGCCGCTCGGAAGCCGGTCGATGTCGGGGTTGTCGCGGTAGTAGCCTACCAGGTCCATGCGGAACTCGTTGAGGCCCAGATCGGTGATGGACACGCCGCCCGAGACGTCCTCAAGGTCCACGACCTCGTCGCGCATCTGCTCGAGCTGTTGGCGGCGGTACTCCAGGTCTCCCGTCTCGTCGGCGTTGATGTAGTCGTCGTCGCCGGTGGACGTCATCACGGTGATGCGCATGCGCTCCTCGACGCGCGCCTTGAGCTTGATGTACTCGTCGAGCTCCACGTCGGGCCAGTAGTTCACCAGCTGGATGCGGGCGTTCTTCGAGCCGATGCGGTCCACGCGGCCGAAGCGCTGCACGATGCGCACGGGATTCCAGTGGATGTCGTAGTTCACCAGGTAGTCGCAGTCCTGGAGGTTCTGGCCCTCCGAGATGCAGTCGGTGGCGATAACGATGTCCACGTCGCAGCCGGAAAGCTGGGGAGCCACCACGTCGCGCTCCTTCGACGCGGGCGAGAAGCAGGCGAGCACCTCCTGCATGTGCGGGGGCACAGCCTTTATCGTGCAGGCGCAGCTGTTGCCCGTGACCTTGGCACACTCGAGGCCGAGCTCGCGCTTCGCGAAGGCGGACACGTTCTCGTAGAGGTAGTCCGCCGTGTCTGAGAACGCGGTGAACACGAGCACCTTGCGGTTGCCCGGGTTGATGGGGCCTTGCGACTTCCCTCGGATCTGCTCGCACAGCTCGATGAGCTTGGCGTCGTGGGCGGGGTCGATGTCGCGCACCATCGAGATCAGGACCTCGATGACGGCGACGTCCGCCTCGATGTCGCGCTCCCAGCTCATCCAGTCCATGTCCTCGACGAGAATCTTTGTGGCGCCGCCCACCTCGAAGCCGCTCTCGTCGTCGGGGTCGAAGTCGAACCCGCCCGGCAGGTCGCCGTCGGCCACGCTGGCGCCCGAGGCCAAGCCCCTGCGGTAGTCATCTATGGTCTCGAGGGCGGCGTTCATAGCCGCCAGCACGCGCTCGAGCGTCAGGCGGAACGAGTACACTGAGCTTTCCAGGCGCTTGAGCAGGTTCGTCGTCATGAGGCGGCGCACACCCGTCTCACGGCCGCCCAGCGTGAGGTTTCCGCCGCCGCCCATCTTCGCGTACTTCTCCATCTTGCTAGGGTGCACGTACGAGCTCGGCATGTACACGGCGAGCATGAGGGAGTCCAGCTCCTCGTATATCTCGCGGTAGTTGATCGCGTTCGCCAGCGTCGAGAGCTTGGGGCGCTTTGATATCGGCGGCAGACGCTTCGGGAAGGGTCCGATGGCGCTCATGTCGTAGTAGCGCTGGATGTGCTTGCGGCTGCGCGCCACGGTCACCTGATCGAGCACCTCGAAGAAGTCGTAGTCGAGCATGTCGGTGAGAGCGCGGGTCGTCCGCTGCTCGGAAGGCAGCTTCGACCAACGGGAATAGACGGTCTGCGCGTTGCGGAACACCGTCTCGATGTCGTTCTCCAGACGCAGCTTCTCCGACCAGCCCGTGGGGTCGCCCCAGTATGCCAGGGCGAGCTGGTTGCGCAGGTCGCGGAAGCGGTTGTTCACGGGCGTAGCCGAGAGCATCAGCACCTTGGTCTTCACGCCCTGCTTGATGACCTTCTCCATGAGCAGCTGGTAGCGGTTCATCCTGTCTTCCGACGCCGAGTCGCCGCCGTTTCGGAAGTTGTGACTCTCGTCGATGACGACAAGCCCGTACGCGCCCCAGTTCAGGCGGTCGAGGGGCAAGCCCGTCTCCGACGTGCCGCGCGTGCGCGAGAGATCTGTGTGGTAGAGCACGTTGTACTGCAGGCGGTCGCTCGCGATGGGGTTGTTCACAACGTTCGAGTTGTAGGTGATCCAGTTGTCGCGCAGCTTCTTGGGGCACAACACGAGCACGTCCTTGTTGCGGCTCTCGTAGTACTTGATCACGGCGAGCGCGGTGAACGTCTTGCCCAGGCCCACGGAATCGGCCAGGATGCAGCCGTTGTAGGTCTCGAGCTTGTTGATGATGGCGAGCGCCGCGTCCTTCTGGAAGTCGTAGAGCTTGTTCCAGATGAGGCTGTCGCGGAAGCCCAGACCCTCGTTGGGCAGTACGTCCTCGGAGACGTCGTCCAAGAACTCGCTGAATATTCGGTAGAGCGCCATGTAGTAGATAAGCTCAGGCGCGTTTTCTTGATACATGGCCGTGATGCCGTCGATGACGGCATCGGTGACGTCGTGGAGCTCGCCCGAACCCCAGGCGTCATCGAACTGCTTGAGCAGGGCGCGCGACTGGGAGGCGTCCAGGCGCATGGTCACGTCAGGAGCTTCTGCGGAGTTGTCGCAGCCGAGCTTGCGCGTAGTGAAGCCGTCGAAGGGCATGTAGGCCACGTTGTCTTCGGTCTTTTCCACGTCCAGAAAACCGCTCATGCGCCCCTCGCCCTCGAAGGAGCGGAAGCGCGCCTTGCGGCGGATCCAGTCGGCGCACTCGGTGGCCACAGCCTTCTGTGTGAGCTCGTTGCGCAGCTTGATCTCGAAGTCGGTGCCGCAAAGGCCCTGCTCGCGGGAAAGGCGCGGGATGTAGAACTCGCGCTTCTCGCGCGCTGGGCGCTGCATGGTGAACGCCTGCGACGTGAAGATGAAGCGCAGCTCGTCGATACTCTCAAGCTGCTCGGCGAGTTCCTGGTAGGCGTACATGGAGAAGACCGATGCGGCTATCGCCACGCGGTCGCCGGCGGCTATGTTGGCGACGAGGTCGTCCTTGACGATGCGCGCTCTGTTGTCGAAGAAGTCGGGTTGCATGGGTTTATGCCCCCTTCTTCGCGAGCTCTTCGATCATGCACGTGCGCACGAAGGCGGAGAAACTCATGCCACGGAGCGCCGCCTCCTCCTTCGCCGCGTCGCGCAGGGTGTCGGGGATGCGCAGGGTCACGGAGACTTGGTCGCCGTTCACCAAGAAGCTCCTGATCTCGGTCTCGTCGGGATTGCTCTTGATGAGCTCCTTGTAGCTGTCGGGCATCTGCGCTCCCATCGCTCGAAATGCAATACAAATGCGTTTTCAGCATTATAACGCAGCGGTACGCCGTGGCACTGGGAATGCGAGGACAGCCGATGTCCAGGCTTTATATGAGCGTGGACGGCGAGGGGAGCCTCGATTGGGCTTAGATGGCCGCTTTCGTTTGGGTCCTTATCTCTCGTTTTCGCGAGGTTTGGCGTTTGCCCGCTCCTCGGTGTAGAGAATCTCGTTTTGAGCCTCTAAGATTTGCGCAGCGTCGCCGATGTGCTCGGTGCACCTCTGGCTTATCGACCTTAGGGCCAGGATTTCCTCGATGTCGAGAGGGTCAAGCTGGTCGGCATGTACCAGGGACTCGAGCAACTGGTCAAGGCCTCTAGATAGCCTTCCTGCATCTGCCATAGCGTCGAGCAGCTCACAACGCTCGTCCTTCTCGTTGATGCCCGAGGTGTTTACCGAAAGCGAAATCATTTTGACCTGCAAGTGTGATGAGGACACATGTTGCTATGGCTGCCTTTACAACTACTACAAGCAAATCGAACGACATGAGCTTTCTCGAGGAGGAGCGAAGGGGATTCTCGAGTCTCTGTTCTAGCTAGATAATTGGCTTTCAAGGTATGTAAATGTATGAATAATTGTCCATTTTTAATTGAGTCCGCTTGGTTCGGTGACAAATGTAAAGCATTAAATCCTGAAAAGTATCCAGGTGAAGATATGCATAAATATTGTGGATCAGAAATTTTTCAAAAGACTATCATAAACGTCCGTTGTATCTGAAAAAGACAGGAACTAGATCTGGTGGCGGTTGTTATTTGACCACGGTTTGTATGTGTGCAAAATCAGAGCTTGATGATAATTGTTATGAACTTACTCTATTAAGATTATTTAGAGATACGGTAGCACAGTGAAAAGTGCGCAGAAAACATCTGCTTGCTTATGTCAAATAATTCCCGTGTAGCTACGCGCGCCTACATCAACACGCCTAAAATGTTTTCTGCGCCCTCCTATGCAAGCCTTAAATTATCTAATCATATCTAAGACTATGGTAATATATACTATATTATAAGTATAAGTGATGTATGTCTTACCATTGGAGGAAAAAACGAAGAAGGACGACCTCATAGAGTTCATGCATGAAAGCGCCGGTCGCATTACCACCAAACAAGCACGTAAGGCGGGCTTTTCATCGAGCATGTTACAGCTGCTCGTCTCCCAAGGCGTAGCGGTCAAGGAGAGCCGTGGGGTCTTTGCACTCGCGGATACACCGCTAG
>ERZ773212.1487-NODE-1487-length-10674-cov-2.714192_pt1 | contig 10674 bp, 10 predicted proteins | sample MGYA00581005_ERZ773212 | MGnify/ENA primary metagenome ERZ773212 (study PRJEB29015, sample SAMEA2738154) | human oral metagenome | biome: human oral; feature: human-associated habitat; material: saliva | place: China | collected 2196 ...
CATGAGCATCGCATTGAAAAATTACCATTGGTTGATGACTACGGTCGTTTATCTGGTCTGATTACAATTAAAGATATTGAAAAAGTAATTGAATTTCCAAATGCAGCTAAAGATGAATATGGTCGTCTTTTGGTTGCTGGTGCAGTAGGAGTTACTTCTGATACATTTGAGCGTGCAGAAGCTTTATTTGAAGCAGGGGCAGATGCCATTGTCATTGATACAGCACACGGACATTCAGCGGGAGTACTTCGGAAAATTGCTGAGATTCGTGCACATTTTCCAGAACGAACGTTGATTGCAGGAAATATTGCCACTGCAGAAGGTGCGCGTGCGTTATACGATGCTGGAGTTGATGTTGTGAAAGTTGGAATTGGTCCAGGTTCAATTTGTACCACTCGTGTCATTGCTGGAGTTGGTGTACCTCAAGTGACTGCGATTTATGATGCTGCACAAGTTGCCCGTGAATACGGGAAAACAATTATCGCAGACGGTGGCATCAAATATTCTGGAGATATTGTAAAAGCTCTGGCTGCGGGAGGTAATGCAGTCATGCTTGGTTCAATGTTTGCTGGCACAGACGAAGCACCAGGTGAAACGGAAATTTTCCAAGGTCGTAAGTTCAAAACTTATCGTGGAATGGGTTCCATTGCTGCTATGAAGAAAGGTTCAAGTGATCGTTATTTCCAAGGTTCTGTCAATGAGGCAAATAAGTTAGTTCCAGAAGGAATTGAAGGTCGTGTAGCTTATAAAGGCGCAGCAGCAGATATCGTTTTCCAAATGATTGGGGGGGTTCGTTCTGGTATGGGCTACTGTGGAGCAGCTAATCTTCAAGAACTACATGATAAAGCACAATTTATCGAAATGAGCGGAGCTGGTTTGAAAGAAAGTCACCCTCATGATGTTCAAATAACGAATGAAGCTCCAAACTATTCTGTTCAATAAAATTATAAAAGCTCTGCACTATATGATGTAGAGCTTTTATAATTAACTAAGTTGACATCGTTGTAAATTTTAACAACATACACTTTACATGTTTTTTTTTGTTAAATTTCCTTCGTGAATTGAGAAAATTTTAATATCAGAAGGCATGTTTTGTAAATGTTCTAGAGTTGTTGTGGTGATAAATGTTTGGATGTTTTGGGAAATAGATTCAAGTAGATTAAGTTGACGGTTATTGTCAAGTTCACTCATGACATCGTCAAGTAGAAGAATTGGTTTTTCTTTAGTAACAGTTTCCATAAGCTCAATTTCTGCCAGTTTGAGAGATAAGACTACGCTTCGATGTTGTCCTTGACTACCAAAATTAGCATTCATATCATTGATATAAAAAGCAATATCATCTCGATGGGGACCAACTCCAGTAGTTTTTTTAAATAAATCTCTGCTACGACTTTGTTTTAATGCAATTCGAAAAGCTTCTTCTAGTTTATTGAAATCTGAAAGTCGAATAGAAGAGCAGTATTTAATAGTTAAATTTTCTAAATTATTTGAGAGTTCCAAATGTTTTTGCTGACCAAAGTATTCTAATTTTTTGAGAAATTCTATTCGATGCTGCATAATGCGGCAACCAAACTCTACTAACTGATCATCCAAGACAGTTAAAAAAGTCTCATCTATTGTTTTTGCTGTCTTTAAATAAGTATTTCTCTGTTTTAGAACATGATGATAATGTGATAAATCAGATAAATAAATTGGTTTAATTTGCCCCAACTCTATATCAACAAATTTGCGTCTAAGGGCTGGAGCTCCTTTAATCAATTGTAAATCTTCTGGAGCAAACAAAACAATATTCATATTTCCAATGTAATCTGATAATTTGCTTTGTTTTAGATGATTAACCTTTGTAATTCTTCCTTTTGGTGTCAAGTCAATCTCTAAAGAAATCTTTCCAGTTTGCTTGACAAGTTGTCCAGATACTTTTAAGGTGTCTTTAGAAAAATAAATTAAATCTTTATCTGAACGAGTTCGATGACTCCGTGTCAATGCAAGAAAATAGATAGCTTCTAAAATATTTGTTTTTCCTTGAGCATTTTGACCTAGAAAAATGTTGAGTCCAGGATGAAAGTCTATTTCAGTTAGCTCGTAATTGCGAAAATGTTGAATTTGTAAGTTTTTTAACCACATATTTAAATACCTGGGAAGCGGATAGGAGTTTTTTTATTAGATTTATTGGCTTTTTTATTTACTGTTGCTGGTTTACTTTTTTTGATACTTTTGTTCATTTCTTTTACAAGAGCGCCGACTCGTCTTTTTTCTAAAAGCTCTTTTTCGTGCTCAATTCTTTCCTCCTCATTTGGTGCAGTCAATAGTATTTCTAATTTTTGATTTGGAAGAGTGATGATATCGCCAATACGAATTTTCTTTCCGCGACGAGTTTCGAGATCTCCATTAAAATAAACTTGATTTTCTTGAAGAAAACTTTTAATAGCACCACCACTTTGAATGATTCCAACTTCTTTTAATAATGCTTGTAAAGTAATATATTCATCAAATAATTTGTATTCCATAATTCACCTCAATCTTTGTCATTATATCATAATTGGGTGAAAAGATGATATTAAAATTATTCAAACGTATCATGAAGAAAACGTTTTAAGATGAAAGAATAATACTTGAATGAGAAATTAAGCACTGTTTCGTGATATAATAGAGGTCAATAAAAAAAGAAGATGAGGGACGATATGGAGTTGGTTTCTGGAGTAGATCTCCATTTTATAACATCCAAAAAATTTAAAACCAATCGAATAAAGATGAGATTTTCAGCTCCAATGTCTATGGATACGATAGCGGGACGCGTACTGGCTGCAAATATGCTCGAAACAGCTAACGAAATTTATCCCACGTCACAGATCTTTCGTGAGCGATTAGCAAATCTTTATGGTGCGAACTTTTCAACAAGACTATCACGAAGAGGACTCATTCATTATGTAGATTTAGATATTTCCTTTGTTAGTGATGCATTTTTAAGTCGTAAAAATGCATTAACAGGAGAGATACTTAATTTTTTAAAAGATAGCTTGTTAAAACCTTTAGTAGATGGAAGGGCTTTTAATCGAACTGTTTTTGAAGTTGAAAAGAAGAATGTACTTAACGATTTAAAAGCTGAAATTGAGGATCACTTTTATCACGCTCATCAAGAACTGAATAAATTATTTTATACAAAGCAAGACATGCAAATTCCTCATTTTGCCACATTAGATTTGGTTGAAAAAGAAACTCCAGAAAGTAGCTTTGCAGTTTTTCAAGACATGCTTCAAAATGATAAGATTGACATATTTTTTATAGGTGATTTTAATGAGATTGAAGTCTGTGAACATTTAAAAATGTTTGGTTTACACCCTCGTCAACCTGAGTTACACTTGCATTATCATCAAGAATTTTCGAATGTTTTAAAAGAGGGATTGAAACAAAATGATGCTCATCAATCCATTATTGAATTAGGATATCATTTTTCAGTTCAATATGGAGATAAGAATCATATCCCTCTTGTTGTATTGAATGGACTTTTAGGTGGTTTTGCTCATTCAAAATTATTTTTTAATATTCGTGAGAAAGAAAGTTTAGCTTACACGATTTCAAGTAGTATTGATATTTTTTCAGGTATGATGCGTATTTACGCTGGGATTGACAGGAAAAATAGGACTAAAACAGTCAGTTTAATTTATCGACAAATTGCAGATTTGAAAAAGGGACGTTTTACAGATGAAGACTTAAATCAGACTAAAAAAATGCTACGAAATACTATTCTTTGTTCCTTAGATAAGCAAAATACATTGATGGAACGAGCTTATATGGCATCTGTTTTTCAGACAAAATTTATGCCAATTGATATTTTGTTAAATACTTTAGATGCAGTTAGTCGAGAAGATATTATTGTTGTTGCAAGACAACTTAGTTTACAAGCAGTTTATTTCATGGAAGGAAAATAATGCAAATTTTAAAAATGGAGAGAAAGGATTATCCGGCAGTTGGGGAAGTAGTCTATCAAACTACTTTGCAAAATGGTTTAAGAGTGTTTCTTTTACCCAAACAAGACTTCAATGAAACTTATGGGATTATGACAACAAATTTTGGGTCAATTGATACTTGTTTTATTCCACGTGGTTCTAATCAAGTTGTTCAATATCCTGCAGGAGTTGCTCATTTTTTAGAACATAAATTATTTGAAGATGAAAATGGCCAGGATATTTTACAACAGTTTGTTAAGTTAGGAGCTGAGAGCAATGCCTTTACAAGTTTTACTAAGACCAGCTATCTTTTTTCAGCGACGGACAATATTTTAGAAAATGTGAGATTGTTGCAAAGTTTACTAGAAAATGCTTATTTTACCGAAGAGTCGGTTCAACGTGAACAGGGGATTATTCAACAAGAAATTAGCATGTATCAAGATAATCCAGATTATTGTTTGTTTTTTCATACTTTAGCAAATCTTTATCCAGACACTTCATTATCAGAAGATATTGCAGGAAGCATTGAATCAGTTACGGAAATAACAGTTGAGGATTTGAACGAAAATTTTGAAACCTTTTATCATCCATCCAATATGAGCCTATTGTTGATTGGCAATTTTGACTTAGAAAAGACTATTACTGTTATTCAAGAGCAACAAGAACATCTGGATTCTTTTGCTAAACAAGGACTCATTCAACGCTCTTCTCTTACGTTAAATCCTATTATTGCTACTGGAAGTGTACGAATGGAAGTGGCAAGTTCTAAGCTAGCAATCGGGTTACGTGGAAATCAATCGTTAGCGGAAGTTGATTTATTTCGTTATAAAATTGGTTTAAAACTGCTATTTGCAATGATGTTTGGTTGGACATCTAAAAGATTTCAAGCGCTTTACGAAGTTGGAAAAATAGACAACTCTCTATCGTTAGAAGTTGAGGTAGAAAAAGATTTTCACTTTGTGATGTTGACAATGGATACTAGTGAACCAGTTACTCTATCTCACCAATTTCGTTCGGCAATTCGGGATTTTGAAAAAGATCCTGATGTGACAGAAGAACATCTTGATACTATAAAAAGTGAAATGTTTGGTGATTTTTTGCATGGGCTCAATTCGCTAGAGTATATTGCAACTCAATATAAAACCTTTTCAGAAGGTGAGAATCTATTTGATTTACCCAAAATATTGCAGACAATTAGTTTAGTTGATGTGATTGAGATAGGACATTATTTTATTGATTCTTGTGACATGATTGATTTTACTATTTTTCCAAAATGATTTCATGTTTTAGCGAAATTTGGTAAAATAGTGTTTAATAGAAAGAAGGCTGAGGCGTATGAGAAAAAAAACAATTGGTGAAGTCCTGAGATTGGCTCGTATCAATCAAGGGATGAGCTTAGAAGATTTACAAAAGAAAACAGATATTCAGTTGGAGTTACTAGAAGCTATGGAAGCTGATGATTTTGATCGTCTCCCTAGTCCTTTCTATGCTCGTTCTTTTCTAAGAAAATATGCTTGGGCTGTTGATTTAGATGAGCGAATTATTCTTGATGCTTATGAAGAAGGAAGCATGATTACTTATGATGAAGTGGACATTGATGAGGAAGAGAATTTTAGAAGCCGAAGAACGAAAAGGCAGCGAACTTCTTTTTTGCCATTATTCTACTTAACCATTCTAGCATTAGCTATTTTAGTCTTTGTTAGTTATTATGTTTGGACATATGTTCGTCATAATTCGTTAACCACAAATCCTTCATCAAGTTATAGTGTTGTAAATAAACAAACAACTACTTCATCTAGCTCAAATGATGAATCTACTTCTAGTGAATCTTCTAACAGTTCCAAAACAAATTTGACTGTATCGGGAAACGGCAGCAACTTGACAGCGATATTGACAGGAGCAGTCAAACCTGTCAATTTAAAACTATCTGTTAATGATACAACTAGCTGGGTAAGTGTTACAGGTACAGACTTAGAAGGTGGTGCAACATTAAGCCCTGAAAATCAAAGTGTGTCAACCACTATTTCACCAGGAACTACATCAACAATTACTCTTGGTGTGGTTCAAGGTGTGACAATTACAATAGATAATCAGCAGATTGATACATCAGGCTTGACAAGTTTGACAGGTACAATTACACTTATAATAAATAATTAAGGAAATGAAAATGAAAAAAGAAAATATTCCCAATGCTTTAACTTTGTTACGGATTGCTTTAATTCCAATTTTTATTTTAGTTCTATCCTTAAGTTACTCTGTTGGAATGCATGTTTTTGCAGCGATTATTTTTGCAGTAGCTAGTATTACAGATTATTTAGATGGCTATTTAGCTCGTAAATGGAAAGTTGTAACAAACTTTGGGAAATTTGCTGATCCTATGGCAGATAAGTTATTAGTAATGTCAGCTTTTATTATGTTAATTGAAATGAATATGACACCTGCTTGGGTTGTTGCAATTATCATCTGCAGAGAGTTAGCTGTGACAGGTTTGCGGTTATTATTGGTTGAAACTGGGGGGACAGTCTTAGCTGCTGCTATGCCAGGAAAAATAAAAACATTTACGCAGATGTTTTCCATTATTTTTTTGTTATTGCACTGGACATTGCTAGGACAAATTTTGCTATATATTGCATTGATTTTTACGATTTATTCGGGTTATGACTATTTCAAAGGAAGTGCCTATCTCTTTAAAGATACATTTAGATAATATGAAAAATATCATTGAAGTTCAGCATTTAAAGTATAAATACGATCATCATGTAGATGATTATATTCTCAAGGATGTGACGTTTCACGTGAAACAAGGAGAGTGGTTGTCTATTGTAGGTCATAATGGCAGTGGCAAATCTACGACAATTCGTTTAATAGATGGTCTGTTAGAAGCAGAAAGTGGCGAGATTATCATTGATGGAGATGAATTAACTCTTGAAAATGTATGGGAAAAGCGCCGGCATATTGGGATGGTTTTTCAAAATCCAGACAATCAATTTGTGGGAGCAACCGTTGAGGATGATGTCGCTTTTGGTTTGGAAAACCAAGGAATGGATTACCAAATAATGTTTGACAGAGTTCAAGAAGCGTTAGATATTGTTGGGATGCAAGACTTTAAAGAACGTGAACCTGCAAGACTTTCTGGTGGGCAAAAGCAGCGTGTGGCTATTGCTGGTGTGGTTGCTTTACGTCCTGACATCATTATTTTAGATGAAGCAACTAGTATGTTGGACCCAGAAGGGCGTTTAGAGTTGATTCAGACAGTTAAAAAGATTAAAGATCGACATGGAATGACTGTTATTTCTATCACACATGATTTGGATGAAGTAGCTCTTAGTGATCGAGTTTTGGTGATGAAAGAAGGACAGGTAGAATCGACTAGTACACCAAGTGAGCTTTTCTCGCGAGTGGATTTAGAGGATTTAGGTTTAGATGAACCTTTTACAAATCAAGTAAAAGCAACTTTGCTGGACTCAGACTTTCAATTGCCAGAGCGCTATTTAACAGAAAAAGAATTGCAGGATTATTTATGGGAATCACTTTAGAAAATGTAAGTTATACTTATCAAGCAGGCACTCCTTTTGAGAGTCCTGCCCTTTTTGAAGTCAATTTAGAAATAAAAGATGGCTCATATACTGCTTTGGTTGGTCATACAGGTAGTGGAAAATCAACTATTTTACAATTGCTGAATGGGCTTTTAGTCCCGACTGAAGGAAGTGTTGTGATTAATGATGTCAAAATTACTTCCACATCTGTAAACAAAGATATTAAACAAGTACGTAGAAAAGTAGGATTGGTTTTTCAGTTTGCTGAAAGTCAGATTTTTGATGAGACCGTTTTAAAAGATGTTGCTTTTGGTCCACAAAATTTTGGAGTATCAAAGGAAGACGCTGAACGTGTAGCACGTGAAAAATTAACTCTTGTTGGAATTTCAGAAGAATTATTTGAACGTAGCCCATTTGAACTGTCTGGGGGACAAATGCGTCGAGTAGCCATAGCTGGTATTCTAGCTATGGAACCAGATATTCTTGTATTGGATGAGCCAACGGCAGGTTTAGATCCTGCTGGACGAAAAGAATTGATGAGTTTATTTAAACGATTACATGAAGCAGGAATGACCATTGTTTTGGTAACGCATTTGATGGATGATGTCGCTAATTTTGCAGATACGGTTTATGTGATGGAAAAAGGAAGATTAGTCAAAAGCGGAGAGCCTCGGCAAGTTTTTCAAGATGTAGCATTTATGGAAAGTATTCAACTAGGAGTTCCCAAAATTACAAAATTTGCACAAGAATTAGAAAATAGAGGGCTAACTTTTCCATATTTACCTATCACTATAGAAGAATTTAAGGAGGTATTCCATGGATAGTATGATTTTGGGGCGATATGTTTCTGGAAATTCAATCATTCATCGATTAGATCCTCGCAGTAAACTTTTGTCAATGTTTCTCTTTATTTTAATTATCTTTTTGGCAAATAATATTGTAACTAATGGCCTATTGTTCATCTTTGCAATATTACTAGTTGGGCTTTCAAAGATTCCTTTAGTTTTTTTCCTTAAAGGATTAAGATCTATGGTCTTTTTGATTGCTTTTACTACTTTATTCCAACTATTTTTTACATCTGGTGGCTCGTTGTTATTTCAATTTGGCTTTATAAGAATCACAGAGGTAGGTTTAGCTCAGTCAGGCATCATTTTTAGCCGCTTTCTTTTAATTATTATTTTTTCTACCCTATTAACTTTAACAACCATGCCACTTAGTTTGGCAGACGCAGTTGAATCATTATTGCGGCCTTTAGCAGTATTAAAGGTACCCGTTCATGAAATAGGGTTGATGTTGTCAATGAGTTTACGCTTCGTCCCTACTTTGATGGATGACACAACACGGATTATGAATGCTCAAAGGGCGCGTGGGGTTGATTTTGGTGAAGGAAGTGTTGTTCAAAAGGTAAAATCAATTATTCCTATTTTGATTCCGTTATTTGCTTCTAGCTTTAAACGTGCAGATGCTTTGGCAACTGCTATGGAAGCGAGAGGTTATCAAGGTGGTGTAGGAAGAAGTCGTTATCGTCAATTGAGGTGGAAAAAAGCAGATACCCTTTCTATTTTTATTATGTTTGCTTTAGGTTTGATGTTATTTTTCTTAAAAAGTTAAAAAACTTATATTATTGTTAGCAAAAAAACGCCTTTTAAAGCGTTTTTTGCGTATAAAATCAATATTTCTGTAATCTTTGTAATACAATTATAAGATTAAAGTAATATTTTATGTGTAATATAGTATTATACGAAAAAAGGAGAAATTGATATATACATGAATACAAAATCAATGAAATGGACTTTATCAGGACTTTTTACGGCAGTTGCTTTTTTTGCAACGGGAGCTATTGCAAGTGCTGAATCTTATACTGTTAAATCAGGCGATACTTTATCAGAAATTGCTAAAGAAAAAAATACATCAGTTGAAAAGCTAGTTGAACTTAATAAAATTGAAAATCCTGACTTGATTAAAGTTGGGCAAATTTTAGAACTTGATGAAGAGAAAAATTCAGAAGTTTCAACAGAAACTACAACAGAAGAAGCTGTAACTTATGAAGATGTGACGTATAATGCACCTGCTGCTTCAACTACTTATTCGCAACCAGCTACAGCAAATCATTCTTCAAATGCTGTTCTTTCTAATGGTAATACAGCAGGAGCGACAGGTGCTTATGCAGCTGCTCGTATGGCAGAATTAACAGGTGTTCCAGCGTCAACTTGGGAACATATCATTGCTCGTGAATCAAATGGGCAAGTAAATGCTTACAATCCATCAGGAGCTCGTGGTCTTTTTCAAACAATGCCAGGTTGGGGTTCAACAGCTACAGTAGATGATCAAATTCAGGCTGCTTATCGTGCATATAGTGCACAAGGGTTATCAGCTTGGAATTACTAAGTGGAATAACAAGAACGGATTAATTAAAAGATGAATAAATCAAGTAAAGATTTATTCATCTTTTTTGTATATCGTAAATATAGTTTACAACTTATGTAAAGTATTGTTTATCAACGCTGTTAAAAGATTTTGCGGTGAATTTGAGATAAAATCTGCTCCATTGTTAATTAATTCATCTCGATATCCAAATCCCCACAAAACTCCTAGAGTGTTCATTCCAACGGATTTTCCACCTATCATATCAAATTTGGTATCTCCGACGATAACAGATTGGTTAAGGTTGGCATGAGAATAGTTTAAAGCGCGTGTTAAAACATCGGCTTTATGGTAAGAATTCGGAAGTGAGCCAAAGATGCCATTGAAATGCTTATCAATTTTTAGGTATTGTGCCATTTTATTAGCCATCACTTCATTTTTACTAGTGGTGATATAGATATGATAATCTGAATTTTCTAATTCTAATAAAAGTTCCTTTACACCATGGTAAAGCTGAGTTTCAAACACACCTTTATTTTTATAATATTCTCTAAATAAAGCAATAGCATGATTGATATCAGCTTCTGGAACAACAGAAGCAAAGCTTACTTCTAAAGGTGGTCCAATGAAGGTATCTAACTCTTTGCTATCAGGGGTTTTGATATTTAACGAGGTGAATGCATAGTGGAAAGCATTTTTGATTCCTGCTGAACTATCAACAAGTGTTCCATCTAAATCGAAAAAAATATACTTAAAATTTTGCATAGTCTGTATTTTTATAAGGGAGACAGTCTGGAAGACTGTTGAGGTTGCGAATGAAGAAAAAG